>Ga0207695_10000378_pt1 | contig 101352 bp, 94 predicted proteins | sample KBSC54metaG_FD_184354 | JGI IMG/M metagenome (GOLD analysis project Ga0207695, IMG submission 184354) | Corn rhizosphere microbial communities from Kellogg Biological Station, Michigan, USA - KBS C5-4 metaG (SPAdes) (version 2) | ecosystem: Host-associated > Plants > Roots > Rhizosphere > Soil... | reverse complement strand
CGATGGTCGGACGGCTTATGCCGTGCTCTCCCGGGAGCCGAATTCCTTCTGGCCTCCCTCGCCTCACGGAAGTTACCGGCACCGCGCCGGTTGGCGCCAATGCCGCATCCGCAAGACTTGGCCGTAGCGACGACGGCCGGGACCACACGGTTTTGCCGTACGCAAGATCAGGCGCCGTTCGTACAACGCGGCTTGCGAGACGCTCACGGGGTTCGGCTCAATCCATCGCCCCGCCCTGCGCTCACATCCGCGACGGCGCTGCCCGCGTCCACCGCGACCTGATCCGCGGCTCGTGACGACGTACGACCGCCCCTTTTCGCCGGATCAGGATGGGCGATACATACGATAAATCCGAATTTCGGTAAAGTGGAATATTTTGAGATGACGGGATTGACCAGCGGCTGGGTGTTTGCCCGTCGGGTAACGCGAGGTCTTGTAGCCCTGAACTGTCAGCTCCGTCATCCTGAGGTGCGAACTCCGTGGCGCCAACGGCGCTACGGGGTGAGCCTCGAAGGATGACGGTTAGGCGGCTTGACATCCACCCCGCTTCCACGGCTGGTACCCCTCGCCGGACTAACCGAACTGCCCCACGAGGACTATTCATGCGGACAACATCGGTCGGCGTCTTCAAGATTGCCACCAAGGGCCCTGGCGACGTGTCTGGCCTCATGAGCCTGATCGCCTCCCGCGTGATCGAACCGGCCTCCATTCTCGCCATCCTCGGCAAGACCGAGGGCAATGGCGGCGTCAACGACTTCACCCGGGAATATGCCGTCGCCGCGCTGTGCACGGCGCTGGCGCCGAAGCTCGATCTGACGCCTGAAGAGGTCGAGCAGCGCATCGCCTTCGTGATGTCGGGCGGCACCGAAGGCGTGCTCAGCCCGCACATCACGGTGTTTACGCGCCAGCAGGTGAAGACGCGACCGGCAGGGCTCTCCGGCAAGCGCCTGAGCATCGGCATGGCGCAGACGCGCGATTTCCTGCCCGAAGAGCTCGGTCGCGCCGCGCAGATCAGCGAGACCGCGAAGGCGGTGAAGGCCGCGATGGCGGATGCCGGCATCAGCGATGCCGCCGATGTTCATTTCGTCCAGATCAAGTGCCCGCTGCTCACCAGCGAGCGCGTCGAGGCCGCCAGCGCGCGCGGTCAAAAGACGGCGACGATCAGCGCCTACAGTTCGATGGCCTATTCGCGCGGCGCCTCTGCACTCGGCGTTGCCGTCGCGCTGGGCGAGATCGCGTCTGATATTCGCGATGAGGACGTGTTGCGACGCTACGATCTGTTCTCGAACGTCGCCTCGACCTCATCAGGCATCGAGCTGATGCACAACGTCGTCATCGTGCTCGGCAATGCGGAGACGTCCGCAAGCGAATTCGAGATCGCGCACGCCGTGATGAGCGATGCGATCGATGCTGCCGCCGTGGCCGAGGCGCTGAACGGCGTCGGGCTTGGTGCGCAGGCAAAACCAGGCCGCGAGCTCGTCAACATCTTCGCCAAGGCCGAGGCCTCGCCCGACGGCACCGTGCGCGGCCTCCGCCACACCATGCTTGAAGATACCGACATCAGCTCGACACGCCACGCCCGCGCAGCAGTCGGCGGGCTGATCGCCGGCCTTGCCGGCACGAGTGCGGTCTACGTCTCTGGTGGCGCGGAGCATCAGGGACCGGCCGGTGGCGGACCAGTTGCAGCGATCGCACGGCTGAAGGATTAGCCCCGCGATCTCTCCGCGCCCCACGCAACCCTGCCCTTCGCGCCGGCTCAGTTGATTCAGGCGAGCCCTTGCGAAAAAGGTGGCGCCGCATCTCAAGGGGATTTGGACTTCATGACTTTGCCGATGAGCTGGAACGAATGGACGCAGCACGATGGCGTTGGCCTCGCGGCGCGCGTCCGCAAGGGCGAACTAACGGCAAAGGAACTGGCACGTCAGGCTGCAGCAGCCGTGGCAAAGGTGAACCCGACGCTGTCTGGCGTGGTCGAGCTGTTCGATGACGTGATCGCCGATCCCGCCAAGGACGGCGCCAATCTCGGAGGTCCGTTCGCCGGCCTGCCCTTCCTGATGAAGGATCTGGGACCGACCATGAAAGGTCGGCTGCAGGAAATGGGCTCGCTGTTGATGCGCGGCAATCGCGCCGGGGCCGACACGTTCCTCACAGGCAAATTCCGCCAGGCAGGCTTGAACCTGATCGGGCGTACGACCACGCCGGAATTCGGCGTCTGCAGCTCGGCCGACAATCCCGCTGTTTATGTTACTCGCAATCCGTGGAATACCGACTACACCACCTGCGGCTCGTCCGCGGGCAGCGCCGCGATGGTTGCGGCCGGCGTGGTGCCGATCGCGCATGCGACCGACGGCGGCGGCTCGATCCGCATTCCCGCCGGCGTCAACGGCAATATCGGCTTGAAAGTCTCGCGCGGCGTGTTCTCGCTGGCGCCGCACATGTCGGACCTCACGGGTCTCGTCTCGATCCAGGGCTGCCAGTCGCGCACGGTGCGCGACACCGCCGCGTTCGTCGATCATGCCCGCGGACCCGCGCCCGGCGAGTTCATGCCGTTCTGGACTACGGCGCAGCCATACTCCGAGATGATCAAGCGCGATCCGTCCAAGCTGCGCATCGCGCTGTCGCACACCTGGGGCGACTACACCGCGACGCCGGAGATCAAGGCCGAGCTCGAGAAGACCGGGCGCTTCCTCGAAGGCCTCGGCCATCACGTCGATTACGCGCTGCCCGAGCTCGATTTCCGCGCCGCCTTCGCCGCGCAGACCACCTGCTACATCTCGAACTTCTCTGTCGTGATCTCCAACATGCTGGCTGCGCGCAGGCTGGAGCGGCCGCCGGAGGACCTGATCGAGCCGATGAACATCCGCATCTGGGAAGCCGGCCTTCACACCAGCTTCGCCGACCGAGCCAGGATGCAGGCCGTGTTCAACACGACATCGCGCAGCTTCGGCAGCTTCTTCGAGCAGTGGGACGTGATCCTGACGCCGATCACGGCGCTGCCGACACCGAGGGTCGGCACGAGGGAGTATCTCACCATCTCCGACAACCCCGACGTGCTCGACTGGTTCGGCAATCTCTGGCGCTTCTTCGCCTTCACGCCGCTCGCCAATCTCTGCGGTATGCCGGCGATCTCGATGCCGATGGCCGCGCAAGATCACGACCTGCCGCTCGGCATCCAGGCGATCGCGAAGCAGGCCAATGACGGCCTGCTGCTGCAACTCGCCGCCCAGATCGAGCGCGCGCTCGACGGGAAGTGGAATGGCGGGAAGAAGCCGAGGGTGCATGTCGCGAATGGATGAGCGGAGATCCGCTCATGGTGTCGGCTTGGCGGGATCTTCCGGCGGCCAGGTGCCCGCGGCCTTCGTATACTCGCTCTTCATTCGTTCGAATGTGAGAGGGCCGATCATTCCATCGGCCGGCAAGTTTTGGGACGTTTGAAAATCCATGATTGCTTTGCGATAGGCAATGTTCAACTCGTCGTCGATCGCACCTTGATAGGTGCCGATACGCAATAGGACGATCTTGCCTTGCCGCACCGGGATGAACCCGGAAAGGCCGAGGAAGTCCGGTAGTTTTGTTGGATTGGCGGCCAACTTCGCGATCTTTTCCGAGTTGAATTGATTGATCAGCCCGGCGTCGACCAGGAATTTGAGATTTTGCGCGGCCTCGTCTTTATTGGGGACTGCCAACGCTTTCGCGATCAACGAGAACTCGAACTTCTCGCGCTCGAGTCTTGTGTTCCAGAAACCTTGCAAGACTGCTCCCGTGCCCGTCCCGATCAGGCCGACCAGAGTCAGCAGCAAAGGTGACGTGAGCCAGAATGGCGCGACAGATCTGTGTTCCTCAGCCATGAGTGCCTCCAGTCCGCTGGTCTCACCTCGAAACTAGCGCAATCAGCAAGCCTTCGGTAGTGACTTAGGAATACTACACGCTCGCGGTGTCTCCGCGCTTCCAGGTCGATCTCGACCAGCGATCTTGCGGTTGTCGGGAGGCGCTTCAGTTCTTCACCGCCGGGATCGCTTCATCCGGCTGATGCTGACCTAGCTTGAGCATCGCAAGTGCCTTGTCGAGCGCTTCGCGCAAGGCCAGCGCTGCGGCCGGACTGCAGCGCAGATGCGCGGTCTGGACCACGTCCACCCTGACGGCGGCACCGATGGGCATCAGGAGATTGGCGGCGAGCTCGATCTGGATGGCGCCGTTGTGATGGCCGAAACAGGATGCACCGTCGAAATAGATGATCGGCGCTCGCTCCGAGCTTGAATTGGAGATAGTGACGGGCCCCTGATTGGCGGCGGGTGTTTCGGGGTCAGCCATGGGGTACTCCTCGCGGGCAATGGACGAACGTCCACCATCCTTGCTTCGGCCTGATCTGTCGAGGCCAAACGGCGCCGTGCGGGGTTGCATGCCGGGTTTTGCGCGGCTGGCGACACTGGTTTAGAACGTCACCATGTCAAACTCATCGACAGCAATCCCGTTCGAGGAACTTGCCGAGGCCATCAAGGGCCGCCGTTCCGATTACGGCCATATCAGCGGGCTCCAGCTCGACCGGTTCGCACCGGGCGAAGCCTGGTCGAGCCTGCCCTACCGTCCCGTCTTCGTCGGCGACACCGAGACCGGCGTGCTCCATGGCGGCGTCGTCACCGCGATGCTGGACGAGAGCTGCGGCATGGCCGTGCAGCTCGCACTCGACGGCACCAACGCGATTGCAACGCTCGACCTGCGCATCGATTACCAGAAGCCGGCGACACCAGGTCTCGCCATCAAGGCCCATTCGGTGTGCTACCGCACCACCCGCTCGATCGCCTTTGTGCGCTCCACGGCCTACCAGGAGTCCGAGGATGATCCGGTGGCGACTGCGACCGGCTGCTTCATGATCGCTGCCAATCGTACCAACATGCTGGCGGACCGCCGGATGGATGCGCGCAGCATTCCGACACTGGAGGCGCCTGATGATCCGGATGGCCCGTTCGCCAACAGCCCGTTCGCACGCGCGCTCGGCATTCGCGTCAATGATGACGGCACGCTGACCATGCCGTTCTCGCCGCAGATTATCGGCAACCCGATCCTGCCCGCGATCCATGGCGGCATGACCGGCGCGTTCCTCGAGACCACAGCTATCCTCGGCGTGCGCCGCGAGCTCGGGATTGCGACACTGCCGAAGCCGATCGGGCTGACGGTCAATTATTTGCGCTCCGGCCGGGCGCTGGACACGATCGCCAATGTCTCGATCGTGAAACAGGGCCGGCGTATCGTCGCCTTCGAGGCACGGGCCTGGCAGGGCGATCCGGACAAGCCGATCGCCTCCGCGTTTGGCCATTTCATGCTGCGCCCGATGCCTGATAACGACGAGGAATAGGCGTATTTTACTTGACGGCGGGGCCTTGACGTCAAAGGCTTGACGTCAAGGGTTTGGGACTCAACCATAACGCATTCCCGCGAAAGGTATTCGGTTGCGGCATCCGATCGACATCATCGCCATGTTCGCCGCCATCTGGCTGTTGGCCGCGATGGTGCTCGACGCGGTGACGCCGAAGGAGCTGACGGCGGTCATGATCGCCATCGCGATCGGGCCCGCTGTCGTCATCACCGCCGTGTTCTACTATCTGCGCTGCGCGCGCACCGATTTCGCGGTGATGTTCGCGGCGCTCTGGCTGATCTCCGACATCGCGATCGCCTTCATCTCGCCGAAGGAACTGCCGCATTGGCTGATCGTGCTCGGCTTCTTGCCGGCGGCACTGATCGGCATCGTGCTGCACTGGCAGCGCTTCCAGCGCCGCCGCGAGCGATTACCCGTGCCGTCGGCGAAGCGCAGCTAGCGCAGGGCATCAACCGTTCTGAACGGCGAGATCGTAGGCTGAGATAGTCGCCTTCGCGCGCGCGGCGACATCGGCGGCCGACATGCCCGGCTTGTAGAGGCTGGAGCCGAGACCAAACGCCGTCACACCGCCTTTGATATACTCCGCAAAGTTCTGGTCGGAGACGCCGCCGACGGCGGCGATCATCACGCCGGCCGGCAGGATCGCGCGGATCGCTGAAATGCCGGAGGCGCCGAGAACACTCGCAGGAAAGAACTTCAGGCCGGAGGCGCCGGAGCGCGCCGCGAGCAGCGCCTCGGTCGGCGAGAACACGCCGGGCAGCGTCACCATGGCGTACTGATGCGCACGCGTGAGCACCTGCGTATCCACGTTCGGCGAGACCATCAGCTTGCCGCCGACATCGTTGAGACGATCGACATCCGCTGGGGTCAGCACCGTGCCGGCGCCGATCAACACGTTGGCTGGCGCGAGCTTTGCGGCAAGGCCGATCGAGCGGAACGGATCCGGTGAGTTCAAGGGAATCTCGATCGCGGTCATGCCGGCTTCGATCAGCACACTGAGGATGGCCTCGGTCTCCTCAGGCTTGACGCCGCGCAGGATCGCAACCAGGGGCCGCTTCATCGACGGAAAGGGAACGCTCATCTCAATGGTCCTTCTACTTCGCCCAGATCGCGGCGACCGCCATCGACAGGCCGCGGCGCACGGCTTCATCGGCATCGATCGGGTTCACATTGACCGACAGCGCGTCGAACGCCTGCCGGTACAGAGCCGCCAGCCGACCCGATGCGATCAGCGTGATGCCAGCCTTGGGCACGCTGCCGGAGAGGCCTGCCGCAAGCTCTGCGCCGATCAACGTGCCCGACAGCGTCTCGCGCGCAGCGGCCGGTGTGCCGCCGAACAGCAGCTGACGCGACCTTGCGGTGAACAGGAGATTGGCTGCAAAGGCCGGCGCCTCGAACGCGGCCTTCACCGCCGATTTGAAGCTCGCGATATCCTCGGCCTCATCGGCGCCAGCAACTGCGAGCGACAAGATCGTCTCGCGCGAGACGACGCTAAAGAGCTCGCCGGTCATGAAGGTCGAGAACTGCGCGACCGTGCCGTCCTTCACCCGCACCCATTTCGAGTGGGTGCCGGGCATGCAGACCAGCGCCTCGCCTGCCGCTTCCAGGCCGAGCGCGCCGAGCAGCTGCGTCTCCTCACCGCGCATCACGTCCGGCGCCTTTGTGTCGCGTTGCGCGATACCAGGCAGGATGCGGATGTCGCGCGCTTCACCCGGCACGCGGGCAGCCTGTTTCAGGATGGCCGAGAGCGGTGCCGGCGTGTCGACGTAGCCGGCCTCGACCCAGCCGGTCTTGGCGCCGGCCATGCCACAAACCAGAACCGGCAGGTGACCGGGCGCGGCGACCGCCGCCAGATGCGCTTGCAGCACGCCGGCGAAGCCGGACTTGGCCGCAGCCAGCATGCCCTCATCGCTGCGGCGCTCAGCCAGCACGTGGCCAGCGCGATCGACCAGCCAGAGCCGGAAACTGCTGGTGCCCCAGTCCACCGCGACATAAGCGGGTTCATCCATGTTTATTTAGATCCCTGAGGCTGTTCACGTCCGTGACGCGATGCCGCATCCGGCGCCCGGTGGCAAGAGGCACCTGCTCCGTGCCGGAACAATTTCGCCGGAATTGACAACACGCTACGATCGGTTCGGTTCGGCGTTGCGGCATCGTCGCGAGCCCCCTCCTCACGGATTCAATTTGCGCGATCATGTGGTCTGCTTGCTTGACTCCAGATCAACTTTTGATAGCGTTTGTACCATACGACACGAACAGGTTTTCGAAGCTCGTTGCGAGCTCCCGTCCGCTGGATTGAACGAAAGGCGACGGACCAACACGATCAAACGGCCCGCGCTGGAGGTTCGACGGAAGCGATTCCGCCGCAGTTCGGCGTTGACCCATCGAGCGCGCTTGCTGAGCTACTCGCGAATGAATTGACGTCAAGCAGATTGACGGCTGCGAATGTCCAAACGCCCAAGACGACCACGAGTCGAAGCGAACGGTCGCAGCGGAGATGCAATTAGCGGGAGAGACAACGCCATGGCGGATTCCGTACCCAACTGGCTCGCAGTGATGCGGCAACTCGACGGCACTGCCTGGGACCATGGCGATGGCCCCAACGAGACGATCCAGACCTGGCTGCAATTCATCGCCAAGACCTATCCCAATATGGCGAGCTACTGCAACTCGGCGGCGCGAGAGGACTATTTCGCCTGGTGCGGACTGACGGTCGGCTATTGCATGGCCAAATCCGGAATTGCGCCGGTGTTCGGCGCGAGTGATGACGCACGCTTCCTGTTCGCCACATCCTGGCTCGGCTTCGGTACGCCGATCACCACGACCCCGCAGCCGGGCGACATCCTGATCTTCAATTTCGGCGGCGGCGACCACCACGTCACCATGTTCGAGAAGGACAATGGCGACGGCACTTATGCCTGCCACGGCGGCAACCAAGGCCACACCGCCAATATCAGCAAATTTCGCAAGAGCAATCTGATGGGAGTTCGCCGGCCGAATGCCGGCGACGCCGCGCAGGATCTTGTGGTCAGCAGCGGCACGCTCGCGCCGGGCTCGGAAGGCCGCCTGGTCACCGCATTGCAGGGCGCGCTCGCGGCTGCGGGCTTCGACCCCGGCGGCATTGACGGCGATTACGGACCACTCACCAGCGCGGCCGTTTCTAATTTCCAGCGCGCGCGCAACCTGCCGGTCACCGGCGTCGCCGATCCAGCGACACTTCAGGCTCTCAACGTATCAACGGACACGAGCGCACCGCCGCAACAGACCACGGAAGGGCCAACGACGATGCAGCCCCAGGATATCCTCGGTAAATTGATCGACGCGTTGATCATGAAGCAGACGGGTCAGACGACGGTGCAACCCTCGCCAGCAGGGATTGCGCCAACCTCGCTCGACATCGGACAGATCATCCCGATCGCGATCGCAGCGCTGTCGGGCAGACCGGTCCCGCTCCCGGTGACCATCCCGGGCATCCAGTCGCCAACAGGGGCCGCGATCACCACGACAGTGCCGACGCCGGTGCTGTCGACGATCGACAAGATGCTTGGCGGCGAGGCGCTGACCGGTTCCAAAACGCTGATCGCAGTGATCGCCTATGTGGTTCTGAAAATCCTGGAGGCGACCAAGCAGATCGACACCGGCGGATCGACGGATCAGGTGCTGACGTCGATCATCTACGGCCTGGGCGCCCTCGGCGGTCTCGCGAAGGTCGACCGCATGACCCAGGCGGTCAGCCAGGCCACGAACCCGACGACCACCACGACCGTAACGACCACGAAATAGATCGAAGCCCGGAGAGCAAGCGATGGCGAACTTCCGAAGCCTCATCCCCGGTGGATACTTCTCGGCCAATCCGTCGGACAAATCCCTGCCGGTGACGTTCCGGATGAATAATCCCGGCGCGATCAATGGCGCGCCTTGGGAAAAAAGCTATCCTGGCTATGTCGACACCGTCGTGACGACACCCGGCAACGCTTCGACGATCTTCGAGGCGCCGGAATACGGCGTCGGTGCCTGGTTCCAGCTCATGACCAAATATCGCGCGGCGGGCGCGACGACGGTCGGCGGCATCATCAACAGATATGGCGGCGGGCAGGATTACTCCGCCTATGTCGCGACGGTCGCGAAAAACACCGGCCTCACGCCGGATACCGCGATCGATCTCGACGACGACCAGCAGGTGCTGAAATTCGGCAAGGCGATGTTCCGCTACGAGGCCGGCAAGCCGCTGCCCTGGAGCGACGACCAGATCCTCTACGGCATTCGCGGCGGCCGTACGTTCGCTCGTACCAATAGCTGGCCGGCGACGCCGACGCCGGGTGTTGGAGGCCAAGGTCCGATCGGACCAGGCCCGGTCGGACCAGGCCCCGTCGGACCAGGACCGATCCAGCCGCTGGCTCAGAACGATCTGCTTCCCATGCTGGAGAAGCTGATCACGGCGCTCGCGGTCAATCCGCCCAATCTGCAAAACCTTCCAAATCTCCAGGGCCTGCCGAATCTTCAAGGCCTGCCGAACCTCCAAGGCTTGCCAAATCTGCAAGGCTTGCCAAACCTCCAAGGCTTGCCGAATCTCCAAGGCTTGCCGAATCTCCAGGGCTTGCCAAACCTCCAGGGCCTGCCGAACCTCTTCGGCCTGCCCAATCTTCCGAATCTCCCCATCCCGATGGGCAACGTCGCCCAGCAGCCGGTGATGTCCGTCATCGACAAGCTGATCGGCGGCCAGGCACTCACCGGCTCGAAGACGATCATCGGCGTGCTCTCCTACGTCGTCGTGAACATCCTGCAAGCCACCGGCGCGCTCGGCCAGGCGAGCGGCGCGCTCGCCCCCATCGCCGGCATAGTGGGCGCCGCGACGCCCGCCGGCCAGATCCTGACGATCCTGTCGATCGCGTTGACCGTGCTCGGCGCCCTCGCCAAGGTCGATCGCGCAACGCAAACGATCAGTGCCGCCGTCAAGAACTGATGCCTGAATGACCCGGCGGCGGACGATCAATCGTCCGCCGCGCGACCGCGTCGTCTCATGGCCGAGACGGCGTCTTGCGACAGTGAGACGGCACCATACGTGCCGCAGGCCGATATGAGCCGCTGCGGCCGCTCAGACGCGGCATTCTCCGCAAATTTCCTCTCGTTCGCTGCTGGCACAGCGCTTGCTGATGCTCTCCCACTCACATCCGTGCACCGCGCAACAAGACGCGTCAATTGTGGAGAGGAAACCCATGGAGATCGGCTATTTCACGATGCCTTCGCATCCGCCGGAGTGCGGTCTGAAGGAAGGACATGATTGGGACCTGCAGGTCCTGCGCTGGCTCGACGAGCTCGGCTATCAGGAAGCCTGGATCGGCGAGCATCACACCGCACCCTGGGAACCCAATCCGACGCCGGACCTGCTGATCGCGCAGGCGTTGATGCAGACCAAGCGCTTGCGCATCGGACCCGGCGGCTTCCTGCTCCCCTATCATCACCCCGCCGAGCTCGCTAACCGCGTCGCGATGCTGGATCATCTCTCCGAGGGCCGGCTTAATTTCGGTGTCGCGGCTTCAGGACTCCCAAGCGACTGGGCGATGTTCAACGTCGACGGCATGAGCGGCCAGAACCGCGACATGACCCGCGAGGCGCTGGAGATCATCTTGAAACTCTGGACCGAGCCTGCGCCGTTCACCCACAAGGGCAAGTTCTGGACGGTGACCAAGCCGGACACGATGTTCGACTTTCTCAAGCCCCACATCAAGCCGCTGCAAGCGCCGCATCCGCCGATCGGCGTCGCGGGTCTGTCGAAGAACTCGGACACCTTGAAGCTCGCCGGCGAGCGCGGCTTCATCCCGATGAGCCTCAACCTCAACCCGGCCTATGTCTCCAGCCATTGGGACTCGGTCGAGATCGGAGCCGCCAGGACCGGCCGCAAGCCGAACCGCGCGGACTGGCGTCTGGTGCGCGAGGTCTTCGTCGCCGACACCGACGAGGAGGCCTGGAAGCTCTCCACCGGCGACATGATGGGTCGGATGATGGGCGAGTACTTCCTGCCGCTGCTCGGCCATTTCGGCTTCAAGGACTATCTCAAGCACGCCCCTGATGTGCCCGATAGCGACGTCACCGTCGAATATTGCGCCAAGCGGAACTGGGTCGTCGGCTCGCCCGCGACCGTCGCCGAGAAGATCGAGAAGATCTACGACGAGGTCGGCGGCTTCGGCGTGCTCTGCGTGTTCGGCTTCGACTACAAGCACAAGCCGGAAGCCTGGCACCACTCGCTCTCGCTGCTCAAGAACGAGGTGATGCCGCGCCTGAAGCATCTCGGCTCCGCGAAGAAGGCAGCTTGACGCTCGGCGGGTGCGGCGCAATCGTGACGCACCCGCCTCTATTTCGGAGATTTCCGCGTGACGGTTGACGCAAAGGATTTCAAGCAGGCGATGCGCCAATGCGCCGGTGCGGTCGCGCTGGTCACGGTCGGTGCCGAGCACGGCAAGCGCACCGGGCTGACGGTGACCTCGGCTTGCTCGCTGTCGGACAATCCGCCCTCGCTGATCGTCTGCGTCAACCGCAACGCCAGCGCCCACGCGCGCATCCGCGAAGAAGGCGCCTTCGCGATCAACTTCCTGCACGCGGATCACGCCTTGTTGGCGCTGACCTTCAGCGGCCAGAAAGGCGTCAACGGCGACGACCGTTTTGCCTTCGGCCAGTGGACGCGCGGGGTAACAGGCGCGCCTATTCTGACCGATGCTGTTGCCGCGTTCGACTGCGTGCTGGCGCAGGAGTTCGAGACCAGGACGCATTCGATCTTCGTCGGCGAGGTCCGCGGCGCGACGCATTCGGCTACAGCCGCGCCGCTCGTGTACTTGCGCAGCAGCTTTCACACGCCGCAGGAGATGCGCGAGGCCGTTTCAGTCGGCGACCTCGATTCACGGCATTTGAGCTGGACGGATTTTTCGTGAGCAAGCGGCATCGGCAGTGCGCGCCCTCCCCGCTTACGGGGAGAGGCAAAGGCTAGCCACGGGTGCTCATGTCGAGTGCTGCTGCCGAGGTGCTCCGCTTGCGTCCGAGGGCGGAACTTTCAACTCATGGCCGTGCAGGCCCAATGCAATCAACACGACCGCCGCCAGGGCGACACCGCCAAACGCCACTTCGGGCGCAGCATCGGGCGAAACCACCAGGATGCTTGCGCGGAGCGGTACTTGGCGGACAGGGCCCTGTTCGCTCTTATCGCGTGGGTTGGTCGGATGTCCCGCGAACCGGCGCAGGCAAAGGAAGGCGAGGAGCAGCAATGCCGCGCCGCCCGCGAGCGGCTCGATCGGGGCGCTCAAGGATGCGTAAGAGAGCGTGTGAGCCCCGGTGTAGAGAAGGAGCGTGGCCGGCAAAGCCATACTGCTAACCAGCGGTGCGAGCGCAGGACCATACTGGACAGGCCGATCTTCTCGATCCGCGAACACCACGAAAAGTATGGCGACGATCATCAAATGACCTATCCCGTCCACCTTGCCAAAATCGAGGGTTGCGGCGGTAAGCAGCAGCACCAAGGCAAGCGCGGAGAGACGTCGGACCAACGGTGTCCAGAACAGCGCAAAAGCCAGGCCGAATTCCACAATCCCGGCCGCGGTAACGACCGTCGAGACATTGAAGCCCAAGGTCAACTCTGGATGATTTACCGCGATCGCCGCGACCCAGGCCGGGTACACAAATTTCTCCATCGACGGCCATAGCAAGGACAGGGCGACAGTCCACCGCAGGAAATCAGAACGAAAAGCAAGCAGTTTCGCATCGTGCGATACGGAAAGCGCGAACCACACCCCGAGCCCCAGAAAGACCGGGTAGTCCAGCATGTGAAACAGACCATAGCAGGCGGCACCATAGCCATAGAGCAGCAGTATAGCTGCCCCCGCCGCTGGGAGTGTAGGCCGCGCGGCCAAGAACAACGGGATGAGCAACTGAATGGCCGAGAGCCAAACGCTGTTTGCTTCGAGTTCCGGGGTGAGAATGAGCCCACCGTGAGCCCACAACAAGGCGAAGAACACCGCCGCGACCCCTCGCAAAAGGTCATCGACGCGACGGCGCAGAGGCTCGGTCACGTGATCCAGAAATCTTGAGAGCATGAGCCCGAACGTGGTCTGCTCTGCCGCGCAGGCGATATAAAACAGTGCAAGGAACAGCGCCGCGAACAAAAAAAACGTGGTGGTGAATACTGCCTGAACCGGCAGCGGATCGTCTGACACGATGCATGGCACGAACCACTTCACGTGAGCGGACGCCTTGCCGGTCATTGAGATGAGGTTGACGACCAAACATCCGGAGAACATGACCGCCTTTGTGCATCTTGACCTGACGCGTCTGGAATTGAACAGGGTCGAAAGGCCGCTGCAGCTGGCCGCGTGATCAATACTCATCAGCACACCCAAATGTTTTGTCAGAAAATCATTCGCGGTCGACGACAGTGGTGCGTGGACCGAAGAATGCATTCGTTGATTTAAGGCGACGCTGGGTTTTTTGCGTGTGAACCGGCTCACTGCCGCTGGTCACAGATCCGTTAAGGCAGTGCGACTGCTATTTAGCTATTCAACTGCGGATTGCATTCATGCAAGAATTCCATCTCTTCGGAAATACAGTCGCCCGCACCGTGGGAGCGGAGTGGAGCGAGTGGGGCTGACAAGATCGATCGTCGGCCGGTGTCAGGCTGGCCACGAAGCGACGTAAGTACTGACAGTCGACTGTGACGCGCCCCATATCGAGCCCAAGCGCAGGCATCTGCGCATGGTCGTGCTGGAGCTCGACGGATTCCGATACTGCTCGATTAAGGCCGCGTCAGCGTCGTGCCGCGCTCGAGAACAACACCGGCATTCTCAAAACACACGATTGATGGATTGCGCGACAGGCCCACAGGGGTGGAGGAGAAGAACATCCGCCGTACGCGATTGAACGCTACTGCGCCGTCTCGATCTTCAGCTGCTTGACCTTCCGGTAGAGCGTCGCGCGGCTGAGCTTCAGCGCGCGGGCCGCCTCGGTGACACGGCCGCCGTGCTTGCGCAAGGCCTCGATGATCGTGGCGCGTTCGGCCGCTTCGAGATCGATCGCCGCGCCTCTTCCGCCGAATGGTGGCAGATCGAGGTCGGCATCCGTGATGACGCCGTCCTCCGCCGTGCAGCCGGCGAGCCGCAGCACGTGGCGGAGCTGGCGCATGTTGCCGGGATAGGGATAGGCCGCGAGCTGCGCCCAGGCCTCGCTCGAGAGGCGGCAGTTCGGCGCTTCCTCGCGCGCGATCTGGGCGATGATGTCGTCGCGGTCCGCGCGCTCGCGCAAGGCCGGCAGCCGCACCTCCATGCCGCGCAGGCGGAAGTACAAATCAGCGCGAAAAGCGCCCTCCTCGGCCATGCGGCCGAGATCGCGATGGGTAGCGCTGATCAGCCGAATATCCACCGGCACCGGCTTGAGCGCACCGAGCGGCCAGACCTCCCGGTTCTCGAGCACGCGCAGGAGCCGCGTCTGCAGCGCGATCGGCATGTCGCCGATCTCGTCCAGGAACAGCGTGCCGCCATCGGCCTGCACGATCAGGCCCTTCGAGCCGTCGCGCCGCGCGCCGGTGAAGGCGCCGGCCTCGTAGCCGAACAGCTCCGCATCGATCAGGCTCTCCGGCATCGCTGCACAGTTCAGCGCGACGTAATTGTTGCGGGCGCGATTGCTGGCCGCGTGAATGGCACGCGCGAACACGTCCTTGCCAACGCCGGTCTCACCATGCAGTAGCACCGGCAGGTTGTGATCCCCGATGCTCCGGAGGCGCTTCACGCCCTTGACCAGGCTGGGATCGCTACCGGCAAGGCGATGCAGCGCGTCGAAGCGATCGACGTGCGCTTCACGACGCAGCGCTGAGGATCTTGCGCGCAGCGGCGCGATAACATGGCTCTGGCCGAGCGGACGACCGTCGGCGCGACGCAGCTCGACGATCTCGTCCGCGTTGCGCGCATGGTCGATCTTGATATAGCGCGACAGATCGATGCCGGAGGCGATCAGGCCATCAGTGAGGCCCAGCAAGGCGCGCGCCGAGCGGCAGGCGCCGACGATGCGGCGATCGTCGTCATAAGCGAGCAGGCCGCTGCCGCCGTCGCCTGGCACAGTCGCGATCCAGGCGTTACGGAAGTGATCGCGGAAGATCGCGCCCTCCATGCGCCGCGTCGCCTCCATCGTCACCGCAAGCGCGAGCTGATGCGCGGCGCGTTCGAGATCCTCGCGGCAGGAGGTGATGTTGACCGCGCCGGCGAGACGCCCGGCCTGGTCGAACAACGGCGCCACCGCGCAGGAGAACATGTGCCACTGCGCACGAAAATGCTCGTCACGATGGACCAGGATCGGCTTCTGCTCGGCGAGGCAGGTCCCCAGGCCGTTGGTGCCCTCGAACGTTTCGGCAAAGTTCGAGCCGGTATAGATCTTCCAATCCATGAACATCCGCGCGTCGGCTTCGGCCGGCAGGCGGCTGAACAGCATGGTCGCGTTCGTGTCAGCCAGATTGACGCAAAAGCCGGCGTCGCGCAGCACGCGGGCTAGATCGTCGAGTTCGGGCGTGAGCAACCGGATGGTCTCTTCCAATGGCTCGGCGACGTGACGGATCTCGGCTTCGGTGAGCGTCTGGGGCGGGCCCTGACGGGCGGGGTCGAGCTTGTGGCTGATCAGGCAACGTCGCCATGAGTTTTCGATGCGCGACGAGGCGTCGACGTCGGCCACATGATTGGCCACGGACAAGACACGGGCGACATGGTTCGAGGCCGACAGGCTGGCCATCGCGGTCGTCTCCACCCTGTATTATTGTGCAAAGTCTGGCACCACAGGCGGGGATGTCAATCGGGAACCGGTTTCACTGTCATTCCGGGGCGCGCGCAAGCGCGAACTCCGGTGCGCAATTGCGCACCTGAGAATCTCGAGATTCCGGGTTCGATGCTACGCATCGCCCCGGAATGACGTTACCTACATTTTGCTGCACCGCCCTCACCACGTGTCGATACACGGCCGCTTCTTCGCCGTCCGCGCGGGCGGCTTCGGCACCGAACGGAGCCCCGCCATGATCCAGCGCCGCGTCTCGGCGGGATCGATCACATTGTCGATCTCGAACACCGAGGCGATCGAGACCGCCTTGCCGTTGGCATAGAGCTCGGCGACCTTGTTGCGGTAATAGGTCTCGCGCTCCTCGGGGTCGGCGATCGCCTCCATCTCCTTGCGGAAGCCGAGGCGGACATAGCCCTCGAGTCCCATGCCGCCGAACTCGCCGGTCGGCCAGGCCGCCGTGAAGAACGAGGCGTGGAAGCCGCCGCCGATCATCGACTGCGCACCTAACCCATAGCCCTTGCGCAAGACGATGCCGAACAGCGGCACCGTGAGGCTCGCGCCGGTGACGAACATGCGCGAGACGTGGCGCACGATCGCGGTCTTCTCGGCTTCGGGACCGACCATGAAGCCGGGCGTGTCGCAGAGCGAGACAATCGGCAGGTCGAAGGCGTCGCAGAGCTGGAGGAAGCGCGCGGCCTTGTCACCGGCATCGGCATCGATGGCGCCGCCGAGATGTCGCGGATTGTTGGCGATCAGGCCGAATGGCTTGCCTTCGATGCGGATCAGGGCGGTGATCATGCCGACGCCGTAGTCGCGCCGCAGCTCCAGCACGCTGTCCTTGTCCGCAACGAGATCAATCACGCTGCGGATGTCGTAGACGCGCAGGCGGTTCTCGGGAATGGCCCGGCGAAGCAGACGCTGGTCTGCGGCCTCCCAGTCCGTCACCGCGCCCTGGAAATAGGACAGGTATTTCTGCGCAACTGAGGTCGCCTCCTCCTCGTCTTCGACCAGGATGTCGATGACACCATTCGGCGACTGAAACGAGACAGGGCCGACCTCGGCCGGGTGATAGACGCCGAGGCCACCGCCCTCGATCATCGCGGGACCGCCCATGCCGATCGAAGCGTTCTTGGTCGCGATGATGACGTCGCAGCAGCCGAGCATCGCGGCATTGCCGGCAAAGCAATAGCCGGAGACGACACCAATGACAGGTACGAGACCGGACAACCGTGCGAACTGCACGAAGGACGGGCCGTCAAGGCCGGTCATCCCGAGCCGATCGGTATCGCCGGGACGACCGCCCCCGCCCTCGGCGTAAAACACCAGCGGCACGCGCCAGTCTTCCGCCAGCGTGAGCATGCGGTCGATCTTCTTGTGGTTCATGTGGCCCTGCGTGCCCGCGAGCACGGTGTAGTCATAGGCCACGACGATGCAGCGCGCCGCGCCTCCGCCGAATTTTTCGGCGTTGACGGTGGCCACGCCCATGACGAGGCCGTCGGCCGGTGTGTTCTTGATGAGGTCGTCGAGCTTGCGCCGGCGCCGCTGCGCCGCGATCGCGAGGCTGCCATATTCCATGAACGAGCCGTCGTCGACGAGCTGCGCGACGTTCTCGCGCGCGGTGCGCTGGTTGGTGTTGCGGCGGCGCTCGACCGAGGCCGGCCGGTTCGCATCGAGCGTATTGGCCTGGCGCGCCATCAGCTCGGCGAGATCCGGGCGGATGTGGTCGAGATCGATGTCGGCCTCTATGGCCGATGCATCGGCGGCGACGTCGAGCGGCTCCAGGTACATGATCGGCTCACCATGCAGCAGCGTGACGCCGTCGCCGGCAACGAGCTTCATGACGCGCCCGCCCTGCTCGGCCATGACCAGATGCTCCATCTTCATGGACTCGATCACGGCGAGCTGCTGGCCCGGGCGCACGATCTCGCCCTCCTTTGCCTGGATGGTGACGATGGTACCCTGCAAGGGTGCTGCGACCATCACCGCGCCCTCAGGCACGATTTGCGCGACGTGCACCTCGGCGGCATGTGCGCCGCCGCGCTCGGCCGCGACAAAATAGAGCGGCCTCGCTGCGCCGTCCGCGTCCTCGACCAACTTGGCGATGTTGCGATCGATGAAGTCGGTCGCGATGCGGTTGGTCCTGAAATCGGGATGCGCCAGCACCGCCTGGAGGAAGGCGATGTTGGTGACCACGCCGTCGATCCGGAACTCGCGCAGGGCACGCGAGGCTCTTGCCACGACATCATGCCAGGCTTGGCCCGGCGTGTGCACGATGACCTTGGCCAGCAATGAATCGAACGCCGCGCTGGTCTTGTAGCCGGCATAGCCAAAACTATCGACGCGGACGCCGGGGCCTGACGGTGGCTCGAACACGGCGAGCACGCCGCCGGTCGGATGCGTCGCGCCCGACGCGTCCAGCGTCTCCATGTTGACGCGGAGCTGCATGGCATAGCCGCGCGGCTTGGGGATCGCGCCTTGCGCGAGGCCGAGCGAAGTCAGCGTTGCGCCCGCAGCAATCGCAAGCTGGGCGCGGACGAGGTCGAGGCCGAGCACCTCTTCCGTCACGGTGTGCTCGACCTGGAGCCGCGGATTGGCCTCGATGAACTCAAAGCTGTCCTCGGCCGTGCCGTCGACCAGGAATTCAAAAGTGCCGAGATTGTCATACGACGCCGCAGTCGCGAGCTGCTTCGCCGCCTCGATGATACGACTGCGCAAGCCGTCGCTCAGCGACGGGCTCGGCGCCACCTCGACCAGTTTCTGATGCCGGCGCTGGATGGTGCATTCGCGTTCCCAGAGATGGGAGATCGCACCGTGACGATCGCCGATGATCTGCACCTCGATGTGGCGCGCCTGCCGGATCAGCCGCTCGGCATAGACGCCATCGAAGCCGAACGCTGCCTTGGCCTCGGACTGGCAACGCGCATAGGCTTCCGCGAGATCAGCTACGTTCTCGACGACGCGCATACCGCGGCCGCCGCCGCCGGCCATCGCCTTGATCACGATCGCCGGATTGCTGCCGAGCGAGGTAAAGAACGCGGTGATCTCGTCGAGCGATGACGGCCCGGAGGTACCGGCAACAATCGGCACGCTGCATTGCTTCGCCAGTTGCCGCGCGGCAACCTTATCGCCGAATAGCTCGAGCGCGGCGCGCTTAGGGCCAACGAAAACGATGCCCGCATCAGCGCAGGCTTCTGCGAACGCCGCGTTCTCACTGAGGAAGCCGTAACCGGGATGCACGGCATCGCAACCCGCGCTCATCGCCGCCTTCACCACGGCCTCGATGTCGAGATAGGCCCGCGCGCCGCGACCGGGGATTTCGACGGCCTCATCGGCGACGCGCGCATGCAGCGACAGCGCATCGTCAGAAGGGTGGATCGCCACCGTGACAATCCCTGCATCCGCCGCGGCGCGCGCGATGCGGATGGCGATCTCGCCGCGATTGGCGATCAGGAGCTTTTTGAACGACATGCAGACGTCTCCATGCCCGCAAGGCCGAACGCGGGGCGGCAGGTTCGATGGTCCTGCTTCTTCACTTTAGCCGCGATCGTCAAGAGAGCGGAAGCGGTCGCGACGACCGTTCCCGCGGGCCGGAATATCAGCCGACCTCGCGTGCAACGATCAGGCCAATAATCCGCGCCACGGCAGACGGGATCGGCGCGATGACAGGCACGGTGAACATCGGCTGTAGTTCGCGCGCCGCCTCGCCGAGCGGTCCGCCACCGATAATGACGGCCTCGGCGCCGTCCAGCGCGATGCAGGCCTCGACCGCAGCGGCGAGCGCTACCCGCAGCCGCGCTGGATCGCGCATCAAGTCTTGCGGATCGCCCTCGGCGAAGCGGCTACCGGTGTAGTGGGATCGCAATCCCAACACGTCCGGCAGCGCGTCGATCTTCGCCTTCAGCAGCGCCGTCGTGGTCGCGACGCCGAAGCGGCGGCCGTTCTCGGCAGCCGCCAGCATCGAGGACTCGCCGATGCCGACCGCAGGTGGTTTCATCGCCGACTTGATCCCCGCAAGGCCGGGATCGCCGAACGCGCAAACGATGATACCGTCGCAGGATCCCCGATGCGCTCGCGCGATCTCTTCGACCTCGGGCCCGGCAGCGTCCAGTGCTTCTGCCGAGACAATCATCGAGGGCGCGCGCGTTGCCGTGGCGCCGATGATGTCGAAACCGTCAGCAGCGGCGGACGTCGCGATGGCGACCATCATTGCGGTGGTCGCCGCGTTGCTGTTGGGATTGATCAGGAGGATGCGCGCGCGGCGATCGGATGTCGGGCCCATCCCCTGCTATACTAGGCCGCCCGCACGCCGGCAACGAAGGCGCTGACCTCGTTCTCCAGCGATTGCAGCTTCTGGGTCAGCCGGCCGCTCGATTGCAGCACGAGGCCCGCGGCCTGGCCGGTCTCGGCCGTCGCATCGGTAACGCCGGAGATGTTTTGCGAGACCTGGTCGGTGCCGGCTGCAGCTTCCTGCACGCTGTGGGCAATGGCCTGCGTCGCCGCCCCCTGTTCTTCGACGGCGGCTGCGATCGACGAGGAGATCTCGTTGACCTCCATGATGGTCTTGCGGATGTTATCGATGTTGCTGACGACCTGGTTGGTCTCGGCCTGGATCGCGGTGATCTGCGACCCAATTTCGTCAGTCGCCTTCGCGGTCTGGCTCGCCAGCGACTTCACTTCGCTTGCGACCACCGCAAAGCCCCGGCCGGCCTCACCGGCACGCGCGGCCTCGATCGTTGCATTGAGAGCGAGCAAATTGGTCTGCGAGGCGATCTGGTTGATGAGGTCGATGACCTCGCCGATCTTGTGCGCGGCTGCGGCCAATCCCTGCACCGTGTCGTTGGTGCGCTGGCCATCGGCGGCCGCCTTGTCGGCGACGGACGCGGCCTGCGCGACGCGCTGGCTGATCTCGGTGATCGAAGCCGACAACTGGCCGGCGGCCGAGGCCACCGTCTGCACGTTGCTCGATGCCTGCTGGCAGGCGGTGGCGACGAAGCTGGCGCGGTCAGTCGCCTTATCAGCGGTCTCCGACATGCCTTGGGCTGCCTGCTGCATCGCGCGCGCCTCGTTGAAGACGTCGCGGACGACGGCCTGGACGTTCGCCTCGAACTTGCCGGCGAGATCGGTCATGGTCTTTCGCTTCTCGTCGTCGGCCTTCTGCTTGGCGTCCTGCTGCTCGGCATGCATCCGGCCCACGGCCGACGCGTTGTCCTTGAACACCGCCAGTGCCTTGGCGAGCCCGCCAAGTTCATCGCGGCGGTCGGTGTAGGGAACATCGAATGCGCTGTCGCCGGCGGCGAGACGATCCGTCAGCGCGGTGATCTTTGCGAGTGGACGGGTCACGCTGCGCCCGATCACGAAGGAGGCGCCGAGCACGAGCACGAACACGACGAGACACACGAGGCCAAACGTCATCGCATCCTGACGGAAGACGGCATCGACGTCGTCCAGATAGATTCCGGTGCCGATGATCCAGCCCCAGGGCGCAAAGCCCTTCACGTAAGAGATTTTGCCGACCGGCTGCTCGAAGCCCGGCTTCGGCCAGAGATAGCTATAGAAGCCCGCGCCCTGTTTCTTGACCACATCGACGAAGCCGACGAACAGCGCGTTGCCAGAGGGATCCTTCATCCCCGCGAGATCCTTGCCATCAAGCTCGGGCTTGATCGGGTGCATGATCATCTTGGGGGTCATGTCGTTGAGCCAGAAATACTCGACCTTGTCGTAACGCAGGCTCTTGATCTCGGCCATCGCGCCGGCCTGCGCCTGTTCGCGCGAGAGTTTTCCGTCGCTCTCGAGCTTCTGGTAATGCGCGAGGATGCCGTAGCCGACATCGACCATGTGCTGCGTCTTGGCCTGGCGGTCGGCGATCATCTGGCTGCGCAGGGTCGACAGCGCGATCGGCGCCAGCGCGATCATGCCGAGAAGGCTGATGCCGACAATGAGGACCAGCTTGAAACTGATGCGGGAGAAAATCATCATCGGTGCTCGCAGGAATTGGAATGGCTGAAATGCCATTTTATCCCTCCCCCCTTAGCAAAGCCTTAAGCATTCGAGTTCCCGCACAGGATCAGGGAATCGCCGCGGCTCAATTTGGCGTTAATTCGCCTCGGCAAAGCCTGCGCCAAGGAGCCGGAGACATGCCTGTGACTGCCGCCACCGAAGCCCGCCGTCTCGGCGCGTCTCGTTCGTGTGACGCGATTTGGAATTCGTCGAGTTCACATCGCAGCCAAATCTAGAAGACCTCGATATCTCCGCTCCCGGCGTTGACTTGGGCGGGCTGCTGGCAGAACGATCGACGCAGATAGTTTGCGCAGTTGAGGTCGCCGCGTGATCCAGAACACCACTGACGACAACCCGCGAAGCATCGAAGTCTGTGACGATTTCTGCCGCACCGCGTTGTCACTGTTCCGGTTCATTGGCGCCGCCTATGCGACCGGCGCGTCCGATTGCTGGGAAGCGGCCTATCGCTTCGCCGACGAGGCGCCCGGCATTTCCGACAGTCCGCTGCTCGTCGCCCGCGTTGCCGCCCTGGTCAGAATCTTGCGCAGCGGACGTCCCTGCGATCTCTGCTTCATGCCGCCGTCGTGCCGGCGCCTGTCCAGGGACGAGGCCGAATTGATGCGGCTCCTGGCCGTCGCCCGTCGCAGCGGGGCTGATGAACTCAAGACCGTCGTCGGCGAGTTCGTCGGAATCGAGCAGGAGGTTGCAGCCACGCGGGCGGTCAACGCGCTTGTCGTCTGCTGACGCTTTGACGGGGCCCTGGTCGTCTCCCCTCTTGAGAATTGCCGGCCAGAAGGGTCTGATAGGCTGCGGAGCGAGCCTCCGCCGAGCCGAACTCAGGACCTGAACCACATGACCATGTCGGTCGAGCAAGTGTGGAGCCTATCGGAGACCGCGCTGGTCGGCGCCTATGCCGAGGCGCGCCGTCGCTATGCGGAGAAGAAGTTCGAGCGCGACACCCAGCGCGCACGGCGCCTCCCCGGTCCATGCAGAAGAGGCGCCGGAGCAGCCGGCCGAGGAACCTGACGGAGAGTAACATGGCGGCATTCCGGGGAAGCTGCCTGTGCGGCGAGGTCGTCTTCGAAATCGAGGGCCCGTTCGATCGTTTCCTCAACTGCCATTGCTCGCGCTGCCGCAAGGCCACCGGGACCGCGCATTCTAGCGAGGTGATCGTCAAGGCTCAAGCACTGCGCTGGCTGCGCGGGGAGGCATCGGTCGCGCGTTTCGACCTGCCGAATGCGAAGAGCTTCGCCACTGCATTCTGCAAGACCTGCGGCAGCCCGATGCCGCACCTCACACGCAGCGGACGTGAGGCGATCATCCATGCCGGCGCGCTCGACGAACCGCTCGGCGCTACACCAGATCGACACGTGCAGTGGCTATCGCGCGCGGAATGGTATGTGCACGGGGATAATTTGCCGGCGGAGGATTAAGGCAACGCGCGATCTGAGGGCGGTCCACGGCGGACGTCTCCGACTATCCACCCGCAACACAGGCTTCCATGATTCCGTCGAGCTCCGTCTTCGACAGCACCCCGAGCTCGGCGATGAAGACGATCCGCGCGCGCGGCACGCCTGGTGCCGGCGCTTCGCCAGGCGCCAGCGTTGCGCGACCGCCGGCGAACTGGAACACCATCTGACGCCCAGGCTGCTCGACCGTTTCGAACAGGCCCTTCGCGCGCGCCAGCTTCGGGGCCAATCGACCAATGGCCTGCTGCAAACGCGGCAGCGAGAGCGGCTGGTCGGAGGTCCAGCTCAACGTCTCGAAGCGCTCTTCTGCCGGACGTTTCGGTCCCGGCTCGCGTGGCGGCGACGCGCGATCGCTCGCGGGAAACAGCAGCGCAGATGGAATCTCGCCATGCTGCGCATCGACCACCACAGCAGGAACACGTTGCGCGCGGATGGCCTCGCGCATTCGGGCACCGGCGCCTTCCTCGGCCAAATCCAGTTTGCTCAAGGCCACGATATCGGCGACGCGCAGCTGCGACCGCTGGAGCGCATCTTCGAAGGACGCCGACGGCGTTGCGGCATCCATCACGCACAGCACCGTCTCCAGCGGCGCCTCGCGCAGGATCAAGGGGTCCATCAAATTGCGGACGATGTCGGCGGGATCCGCGACGCCGCTGGTTTCGATGACGATGTACTCCGGCTTCGGATCGCGCCGCAGCAGGGTCGAGAGCGTGCGCAAGAGATCGCCTTCGAGCGAGCAGCAAATGCAGCCGTTGGCGAGACTGACCACGCCATCGCTCGCACCCGCGATCAACTCCGCATCGATGTTGATCGCGCCGAAATCATTGACCACGGCAGCGATCCGCCGGCCCTCCGCGTTCGCCAGCAGATGGTTGACGACCGTGGTCTTGCCCGCCCCCAGAAAGCCCGTCACCAGGAGAATGGGGACCGGCATGGATCAGCTCCCGATGACGGGACGGCGCACGGGTCGGCCAGGTCGCGCCGCGACATCGAGCACGCCGTCGCTGATCAACACCTCGCCGCTGACAACGAGATGCCGCACGCCTTCCGAGGCCCGGTTCATCGCGGTGAAGGTCGCGCGGTCCGAAAGCTTCTCATAGTCGAACACGACGATGTCGGCATCGGCGTCCTTCGCCAGCCGGCCCTTGGCGCGCATTGCCGGCGTGCTCTGCGACAGGATTTCCGCGGGGATCAGCGCGCATTTGCGCACGCCTTCGAGCAGCGACACGGTTTTGCGCTCGCGCACCCATTCGCGGATGAATTTCGTGAAACAGCCGGCCGATCGCGGATGCGACGTGGCATCGTCGGGCAGCGGCCAGGCGTCGCCCTTGTAGGTCTTCCCGTCCGAGGTCGTCCACGGCATCGCGTCGGAAGCGATCGCACCGCCGGGATAGAGCACCGACATGTCGAGGAGGTCGCGGTGATGCGAATTGTTCTCAGTGTCGAGGATATGCCAGAGCACGAGCGAGGACGGCTCTTCGGCCTGTGCCTTCAAAAGCTCCTCGCGATCGTGGAAGCGATAACCGTCCGTCACGCGCTGCACCGAGTCGTAGCCCGTGCCGTTGCGTTCGACGAATTGGGGATCGCTGAAGAAGGCGGCGGCCAGCACTGTGGAGCCGGTGCCGTAGGGATAGGCTTCGACCGTGATCGGCAGGCCCTGCGCCTGTGCCTTCTCGATCAGCACACGGCAACGTTCGATGTCGGTCTTGCTCGACGAATTGAAATGGCAGATGTGCATATGCGCGCCGGTGGCGCCGGCATAACCGATCAGGCGGATATAGGCCTCGGCCGCGCTTTCAGGGTCGATGCGCGACATGTAGGCGACGTGGGTGAAGGTCGGCACGTTCTGCTTCGCGGCGAGCTGACACACTGCAGTGAGTTCCTGCACGCCGGCGCCCGGCGCATAGGCGTTCAAGATACCAATACCGATACCGCCTTCGTTCAGGCCGCGCCCAAGGCGCTCGAGGATGCCGGCGACTTCAGCGTCACTCGCGACATTGTCCATCCAGCGGCGGTCACGCATGGCATTACCGAAAGCTTCCAGCGAGCTTTCCGCATTGGAGCCCGTCATCGCGCCGATGCGCGCGAAGGCCCAGTTGGTGGCCGCGCCGTAATTCAGCACGCGACCCTTTCGGGCTTGGCGCTCATACCAGGAGCCGACCGGCAGCACCCCGGCCTCGAGATCGAGCGTCGTCGTCACGCCGTCGAAAGCCTGCATGCGGTCGGCGGGGATCGACTGGCCATGGGCGTGCAAATCGATAAAGCCGGGGGCGACCACGAGCCCGGTCGCGTCGATCACCCGCTCGGCGCCGCCAAGCGAGGAACCGACCGCGGCGATCTTGCCGTCCATCACCGCCACGTCGCCAACCGCGTCCATTCCGCTCGCGGGATCCACCACCCGGCCGCCAGAGATCACCAAACCGCTCATATCGTCACTCCCGAAGGCAGAAAGCCGTGGCCTCCGAAGGCCCAGCAGCTTCGGAGGCAAGTTCATGTCCATAAAGAATTTTCACCGCAACGACCACCTCCAGAGAAGCCGATGCATCATGTCCACACGGGAGGTCCGGTACTCAGCGGAAGGGGGATCAGACCACAACTATTGGGCGCTTTGCATTCAATCGACACGCAAACAACGACCAGCATCAACATTGCCAGCGGCGGACGTTGACCACCATTGCAACTGCTGAAACGATCAGCCGGGCTGGATTCTCCGGCGGCTACGGAACAGGGACGGCTTCTCGGTGACCGAGATCGACAACACCGCGAAGGCACGTGCGTTGTGCGAGCTGTTCAGGCCGATGCCAGCCGAAACCGCAATCAGCAATCTCAGTACCGATGTCGGCCTCCGCCAGCTCGATCGTCATCTGCTTCCGGTCACGGTCAACAGCGGCCTGAAGCCGACTTGCTATCTCTGCTGCCCGTCGGTCGCCTATATCGATTATGCGCGCGATGAACTGCGTCACTTCTCGGAGCACCTGGTATTATCGGCCGTGCTGGACGGGGCCCTCAAGCTCGGTTATCCGCTGATCCGGGCCGCCGGGCTCGACCGGCAGGTACAGGTCAACAACTGGCTGCTCGCGACCAATCCGATTCCCGATGTCACGTTTGAGGCGTTGCAGGCCGCGACGCGGGCCATCGTGCAGGAGCATCCCGCGCACGTGGTGGCCTGGCGCTCCCTGAACGACTACAGCGACCGCGAGGCGATGCAGATCTTTGGCAAGGCCGGCTACAGCATGTATCCGGCCCGGCAGATCTACATGTTCGATTGCAGTGACACCGAGCCAAAGATCGGTCGCGACGAAAGGCGCGATCGGGCGCTGCTGGACGATTCGGGTTTCGCAACCGTCGAGCCGACGGAGTTTCGCGACGATGACTTTGTTCGCGCACAGATGCTGTACCAGCATCTCTATCTCGAGAAGTACACCTGGCTGAACCCGCAATACACCGCTGACTTCATGAAGGCCGCACACACGGGCGGCATTCTCGAATTCTGGGGGATTGGTGCGGGCGACGGAGGCCTCGCCGGCGTGATCGCGTTCTTCGATTCCGGCCGCACCATGACGGCGCCGATCGTCGGCTATGACGCGACCCAGCCTCAGGAGGCGGGTCTCTATCGCATGCTGATGGCGCTGGCGATGAAGCGCGCACGAGAGCGGAAGCTGCTCTTCAACATGAGCGCAGGCGCAGCCTCGTTCAAGCGCAACCGCGGCGGCATCGCGGCGCTGGAATATTCCGCCATCTACAACGCCCACCTTGCGCCGACGGCTCGATTGGCCGCATCACTGGTCCGGACCATCTTGCAACGGGTCGGTATCCCCGTGCTGCGGAGCTTTGAGCTATGACGGATCGGGCATCGAGCTGGACCGCAGTTGCGCTGAGCCGCAAAGTCGGTGCAAAGCCGCATCGTGTTCTCCTCGGCGGCCAGCCCTTCGTGCTATTCCGATCGGGCGACGGCCTGCACTGCCTCACCGACCGCTGCCCGCACCGCTTCGCGCCGCTGTCGCTGGGCCGGGTGATCGACGGTGCCATCGAGTGTCCCTATCACGGCTGGCGGTTCGACGGCGGCGGGCGCTGCCGCAGCATGCCGGGCCTGTTGGAGCAGACGCCGAACATCGCCGTGCCCGCACATGCCGTGCGCGAGCGGAATGGCCTGATCCATATCTCGCCGGGCAGCCAGCGCGGCGAACCCTATCCCGGCGCGCTGTCGGGACCAGGCACCGTGAGCAGCGTCGTCGAGAACCGCGTGCGCTCGACGCTTCTCGACGTCGCCGAGAATATTCTGGACGCCACCCACACCCATTTCACCCATAGCGGGCTGTTGCGCGGGTTGAGCAGCCGAAGCTGGAAGGTCAAGGTGTCGGTGACGGGCGGCGATGGCTGGGTCGAAGCCCGCTACGAAGGCGAGCCGCGGCAGGAAGGTCTGATCAGCCGGTTGCTCGAAGGCGAGCGGTCCGTCAGCGTCGGCCGCTTCGTCGCGCCTGGGATCGCCGAGCTCGAATTCTGGGGACGCGGCCGCATCAATCTGTCGACGACATTTCATCTGCGCCAGGAGGACGACGATCACGTTCGCGGCTTCGGCGTGCTGGCTGGCCCGCTGCAAGGTGGCCTCGGCTATATCAAGGCGCTCATGTTCAAACCGCTGTTCATGATCGCGCTCCGCCAGGATCAACGCATCCTGACTGCGGCGCGGGACAACGAGCCGCCGGGCGCCCTGCCCGTGGTCAACAGGCTCGACGTGCTCAGGCCCAGCATCGATGCCATTTTGCGCGGCGCGCGTCCGGCGGTTGCGGATGCTCCCTTCGAAATCACCATGGAGTTGTGATCCCTACGCCAACTCCTCGCCGTCCCACTCGATGTCCCGCACAGATGCTTCGACCAGCCCCGTGCCGTTTCGTAGCGCGCGAACAGCGATCTCGCCGAGCGCACGCAATTGGGCCAGCAGCAGACCGCGATCGGCGGGCCAGGCGGAGATGTCCTGCATAGTCGCGAAGTCACGCCGCCATCGCGCAAAGCCGTGATTGCGAATGGCGTAAGGCAAGCCATAGGCCAGCATGGCCAACGGGAGCGTCATCGGTGCCGTAGACGATGCGTATGCGGCACATCCTTCGAGAATGGCTTTATCCAAACCATCTGCGGGCCCGAAATAATGCACGCCGCTCGTGGTGCGCGGATTGCATTCGATGACGTTCAGATCGCCTTGCGCGTCGCGACGAAAATCGAACGAGATCTGTCCCGTCCAGTTCAGCCGCGCCACCAGCCCATCGACGAATTGCCGCGCGACGGGATCATCGACCCGTTCAAAGGCGACGCCGGCGCCCTGGCCGACACGATAGGTCGGCTTGTAGCTTTGAAACGCCGCGAGACGACCATCCAGGGCGACCGCATAGGCACTGATTTCTTCGCCGGGCAGATAGGTCTGGGCAACCCAGGGATCGGCGGCGGTCGGACAAAGCGCGTCGAGAGCGGGTTGAGAGGGGCAGATCAGGACACGCGATCCGAACCGCGACCATGCGGGTTTGAATACGAGCTGCTCGCTGGGCCGCGGGAGGTTGGACAGGTCTTCACGCGAGAGCAGCCGCGAAGTCGGCGGCGGATCGGCGCCGAGGCCTATGGCCAGCTCGGCGAAATCAGCCTTGTTGTGGACCTTCGCAAGCAGATCGAAATGCGGCGCAAACAGCGGGATGCCGATGCCCCTGAGGTCGCGAACCGCGGCCAGGAAAAACACCTCCTCGCAGGTCGGAACGATGAGATCGGGCACTTCGCGCGCGACCAGCGCCGCCACCGCTGCACTGTAGGCGGCAAAACTCTGCCGCGGCGACGGCAATTGCGCATAGTCATGTTTCATCCGCGTCGCCTGCGACATCGGATAGCGGAACGTATCGGCGAGAACGACACGATGTCCGGCATGATGAAAGACGCGCGCCAGATGCAAGGCGGCTGGCGCGCGGGCTCCGGTGACGAGGATGGTCTTGCTCATGAGGCGCCCGGCCTCCAGCGATTTTCGACACGGCGCAGCTTTGCGTCGGTGCGCGGCTGCAGCGCCTCGCGCTTGATGTCGACGACAGGCTGCGCTTCGAGCTGCGCGCATACCCGCAGCACCGCCGCGCGCACGGCTTCGCCGGCCGACACACTGACGTGAGGCGGCAGGACGATGTCGATCCGGTTTTCATCGGTCTGTCTGATACGGAAATCGTCGATGTTGCGGTCCGCCGCCAGCACGGCGTTGCGTAACACGTCAGGGGTCACGAGCACATCGCACCGCGCCGGGTCGCGGTTGGGCAGCAGAAAGACATCGTCACGACGGCCGATCACCTCCGCGACGGCTTGCAGCGCCGAACCACAGGGACAGCGTCTGGGGTCGAGACGAAGGATATCGTTCATGCGATAGCGTGCCATGATTTGGGTACGCCGCGTGAAATCGGTCACCACAGGTGCCACGAGATCGGGGCCGCCAGCCACCGGCTCGAATTCGAAATGCACGACATCCTCCGCCAGATGCAGCGTGCCGCGCTCGCAGGACACTCCGAACAGGCCTTCCGTGGCCATGTAGATCTGCCTCAGCGTCACGCCGAAGTGCCGCTCGATCACCTCCCTGTCAGGCGGATCGAGCACCTCGGCGCTTGAAAATATCGTGCGCGGGGACATCGCGACGTCGTTCTCCGCAAACCAGCGCAGCGCCTTTGGTGGACCGACGATAACGGTCGGCTTGAAAGCGGTGAGTGCTTCGGCAGCCGCCTGAAGGCCGAGCCGGAGATCGACGAAGCGAAGTTTCAGCAGCTTCGATTCGTTCGCGGCATCATAGAGCCGCGACGAGCGCGGCAGCACGATGGCGACGCGATGTTGTTGCAGCAATGAGAGCGGGATCGCCTTTGCGACGATGGTGCCGAGCCAGACGAAACGCTCCTGGTCCGACACGAGATAGAGCCCCTGATTGCCACTGGTGCCGGTGCTGCAACCGACATCGTAACCTTTGGGCGCCTCGCCCCGATCGATCATGCTCCAGACCTGCGCCGCAGTCAGCCCGAGGCGATTGAAATCCTCGAAGCGGGCCATGACCTCGCGCTTGCCGACGATGGGAAGCTGCGAAAAGGCAGAATTGCGAAAGTCGCGATAGAATGCGACCTGCTGCGTCGCATCGCGCACGAGCTGCGCGATGTGCCGCTTCTGCCATCGCGCGATCCTGATGCGGCTGGTCAGCCAGCGCCGCAACAGCCGCGTCCGCAGATAGGCCATCGCCAATGCCCATCGCGATGTCACGACATCGGCTCTTCGACGTCGTGACAGAGATGAATTTGACCGCCCTGCTCTGCGAACGCCCTGAGCAAGCGCTGGCTATCGCGGCCGTTGGCGCGATCGTCGAACACGATGGCACTGGAGATCCAGGGCGTCTTGTCCTGCATCAATGCTTCGCGCGTCCACGCGGCATCGGTCGCGTAGATCACTGGGCCTGTTGTCCCGCGCCAGAAGACGCCGAAATGACCGAAGGCATGCCCCGGCAGCGGCACCGCGAGATAAGAGGCATCGCCGAACAGATCATGGCCGTCGCCGAGCACCGTGCCGGTCGGCACGCGCGCCAGACCTTCGACCGGACGCAGCCGCTGCGTGAGATCGGGCGGGATCAATTCCTTGAAGATTCCATTGTGCAACGCTGCGCCCGTACTCATGTCCGTGACGGCGCGTGCGGCAGCTCCCCAGGCAATAAACTCGGCGTTCGCAAACAAGCGAAGGCTCGACACATGATCGGCATGAAAATGCGTGACGACGACATGGCGGATCTCGGCCGGAGCTACGCCGAGATTGCGCAGCGTGGTTTCGACGGACTCGCCGGCATTCAGTTGCGGGCGCAGCACCGCACCATAGAGCCGCAACGCGGCGCTGCGCGGCCCCTGCGTCACCTCAGGTCCGACGCCAGTATCGACGAGGCACAGTCCACGCGCGCCGAGATCGATCAGGCCGTAGCGCACGGTCAGCCGCGCGCGCTTCAACCCGGCGCCGCGCTTGATCAGGCCAGCAAAGACAGCGGTATGCGCGCTGTTGAACAGCTTCATGCCGCCTGATCTCCTCCGAACGTCCGGCGCAAACCTTCGGTGAAGTCGATCCCCGGCGTCCAGCCGAGATCGTTGCGGATGGCCGACAGATCGAGCGTCTGGCTGAACGCAAGCAGGCCCGCCGAATAGGCCGTCACGACAGGCTCGACCTGCGGCCGGAACAGCTTGTGAAAACCCTCGATGGCGCGGATGGCCGCAAGCGCAACCGGCCAGGACAGCTCGCGCCAGCGCACATCGACATTTGAGAGCGCGGCGCTCCGGGTGATGATGTCGCGGATCGAAACCGCCTCGCCGCCCGAAACATTGTAGACCGCGCCCGATGCCTTGTCCCTGCTATCGAGGATGCAGGTCATCGCAGCGACGACGTCATCGACATGGGTGAGGTCGATTACCGCACGCCCTCCGTTGAACGACGGCAAGGGGCCACGCCTTGCCGCCCGCAACAAGCGCGGCAGCAAAGCGTGATCGCCTGCCCCGTAGATTCCGCGTGGACGGATGATGGTCCAGGACAGATCAGATGCAGCGCGAACCAGTCGTTCGGCGGCAGCTTTGCTCCAGGCATAATGATTGACCGGCGCAGGAAGCGGAGAACTCTCGCCGAGATCAAGCCCGTCACGGAAACTGAAGTAGACGCTGGATGACGACACATAGACGAAATGCGGACTGCCCCACCGTCGCGCCTGCGCCAGCAGATTGGCCGTCGCGGTGATATTATTGCGCTCGAAATCGCGCCGCGGTCCCCAATTCGACGACAAGCCGGCGCAATGGACGATGGCATCAAGGCCTTCGATCCCGAGGCCCGACAACGACGCAGCATCGACGAGATCGCAGATCTCTACGGTGATGCGTTCGCCGCGTAGGACATCGCGTAACGCCGCGGACCGCCCGAGCGCGACCACCTCATGGCCGCGCGCAGCCAGATGACGGGCGACGCGATTGCCGAGGAAACCACCTGCTCCCGTCACCAATATCAGCGGCATCTAGATCTCGATTGCCATGCCGCCGAACGACACGCCGGCGGAGGTGCCGAGCAGGATGACGCGAGATCCCCGCCCCGTGCGCTGCTGTCGCCGCGCGACGTGCAGCGCGGTCGGGATCGACGCCGCGACCTGGTTGCCGTGGGTGGCAACGATATCGATGACCTTGTCGCGCGGAAAACCGCAGCGCTTGACCAGATGCGTCAACGCAAACGGACTGGCCTGGTGCGGAACGACGAGATCGACGCTCTCGCGGGTCCAGCCTGCGCTCTTGAGCAACTCGTCGACGAAGCCGGGAAACCTGGCCGCCGTCAGCTTGAACAGGTCGCGGCCATTCATCTGGAAAAAGCGACCCGCCGCAAAGCGCTCCGGTTCGCGCGCGAAGTCGATACCCGTCCCGCCTGATGCCAGCGAGCAGGCTTCAAAGCCTTCATGGTGAACCTCGAACCTGACAGCCCTGACATGGCTCGCCTCGCCCGGTTCGGGCCGGACCAGCACCGCGGCGGCAGCGCCATCCCCGAACAAGCCGGCCGTGGCTGGATCCGTCTGCCAGGGCAACGCGCGCGAAGCCAATTCGGACGAGACGACGAGGGCACAGCGGTGGCGGCCGATGGCGATCATCAGCGTCGCCATGTCGAAGCCGGAGAGAAAGCTGAGGCAAGTGGAGTTCACATCCAGCGTCGCGCAGGATCCGGCGGGAATGCCAAGATGCCGCGCGATCAGCGGTGCTGTGAAGGGAATGGAGTATTTGGGCACGGCACTCGCAAAGATCAGCAGGTCGATCGCAGACGGTGCGATGCCAGCCTCGGCCAGCGCGTCACGCGCGGCGCTGGCGGCAAGCTCGTCCTGCGTCTCGGTCTCGCAAACGAACCGCTCCCTGACGCCGCAATTGGCCTCAAGCCAGCCGTCCGGCTTTTCCAGCTCGCGATCGAGGGCGGCCGAGCTGACTTTCTTCCTCGGCATGCTCGTTCCCGTTCCGCGCAAGCTGAACGCAATTGGCGTCATGGCACCTCTGATTCCTTCGACCAACTTAAACTACAGGATGCGCTTGGCGGTTACCACGCGAGATCGATCAGGACGGGTGTCCGATTGTACTCGGATCGTCGACGGTTCAATGATGCGATGTATCCAAGCCGCCGAATTGGCAGAGGGCGGCTCCGTCCTGCATCCCCTCACTTTTCGAGCGCTTCCTGCCGGTAGCGTTCCAGCAAGCCCTCCGCCTTCATCTCCTTCAGAACGGCAGCCAGGCGGGGCGCGAGATCGGCATGCGTCTTGTACAAATACGGATAAAGCACGACCCGGTCGCCGATCGTCAGCAGTGGTCGAACCGAGGTGACGCCCTTGAACTCGGGCGAGTAGAGCGCGCTCTTGAGCGCGGCATCGATCTCGCAAAAATAGTCGACGCGGCCGCCCAGCAGCATGCGCACCCCGTCATTTTCGGTCGCAATGCTGGAGAGCCGCGTTGGCGGTACCAGCGACGATAGCGAGCGCTCGCACAACTCGACGCCGCGTCGATAAACGCCGATCCAGTTCGTCGCAGCCAGATCCTCCAGACGCGACAAGGTCAGCGCCGGATTGCTGACCCAGAGTGCGAACCTCACCTCGTAGATCGACTCGTCGACCCGCACCTGGTCTGGATGCGTCTCCGCGTAGGCGGGAACGCGCATGAACTGCCCGTCGACCGCGCCGGAATCGACCATGGCGCTCACCCGCAGCGTCGGCATCAGCTCGACCTCGAGCGGAACACCGAGCCGCTTGAACGCCTCCTGGTAGGCAACCCGCTGCCATTTGCCTTCATACGTGGTGTCCGGTTGGTCCGTCACCATCACGAAGGAACGCAGCGGCTCCGCGCGGAGAGGATGGGGCAGCATCGCCAGCAACAACAGCAGACCGGCGAGCCGGAAATACGATGCGTATTTGCGCAAGCGGTCGCCGGATGCACGGATATGAGAGGATGACATGGAGCGCTCTCGCAAAAACGGCCGTTGGCTTCGCAGACACTCACACAATCTTGTACATTATTCTGCCGCGAGGACCTCGCGGATCATCTGCGCAAGATCAGCCCTTCGGTACGGTTTGCGCAGCAGGGCGACGCCGGAATCGAGGCGTCCATCATGTACGAACTCGTCGGTGTAGCCGGACGTGAAGAGCACCTTCATCCCCGGGCGACGCGCGAGCACGGCCTCCGCCAGCTCCCGCCCGTTCATTCCGCCCGGCATGACCACATCCGTGAACAGAAGATCGAACTCGGCGCCCTGATCGACCAGCGCCAACGCCGCCTCGGCTTCGCTGGCGATCAGGGTCCGGTATCCGAGGCCACCGAGCTGGGCGATCACGTAACCCTGCACCAGCGGATCGTCCTCGACAACCAGAATGGTCTCCTGGCCGCCGAGCGCCGCAACGGTCGGAGCGGGTGCTGACTTCGCCGAGGCTGGAATCTCCGAGCGTGGCAGATAAAGCCTGACCACAGTGCCGCGCCCCTGTTCGCTTTCGATCTTCACGGTGCCGCCGGTCTGCCTGGCAAACCCGTAGACCATCGCCAGCCCCAGCCCGGTGCCGCGCCCGACCCCTTTGGTCGTGAAGAAGGGCTCGAACACCCGGTCGATGATATCGGCCGGGATACCCTGACCGGTGTCGGCAACCGCGATCATCACGAATTCGCCCGCGCGCGCCTCGTCATCGAACGACGCAGCGTCATCGATGACCACATTGGTGCTTTCGAGCCTCAGCTTGCCGCCACCGGGCATGGCATCCCTTGCATTGATCGCGAGATTGACGATCGCCGCCGAAAGCTGCGACGGATCAGCCAGCACAGACCATGCGTCGCTCGCGAGCAACGTCTCGATCTCGACGTGCTCGCCGAGCATCGGCTTGAGCAGCTTGCAAACGTCGAGCACCAGGGCATTGATGTCGACCTCACGCGGCTGCAGCGGCTGGCGCCGCGCGAAGGTCAGAAGCTGCGAGGTGATCTCGGCGCCACGCACGGACGCTTCGTCGATGAGGTGGGCGATCGCGGCGAGCTCGGGCCGATCGGCCACGCCTTCCTGGATGATCTCGATGGTGCCGGTGATCACCGTCAGGACGTTATTGAAGTCGTGAGCGACACCGCCGGTCAGTTGCCCGATCGCGTCCATCTTCTGGGACTGGCGCAGCCTGTCCGCGGTCTCGTGTTGCTCGGTCAGGTCGGTGCCGGTGCCGCGATATCCCAGGAAGCGGCCATCAGGGGCGAATACAGGCCGCCCGCTGATGCTGACGTGTCGAAGCCGGCCAGCCAGATCGCGCCTCGTGTACTCGAAATTGCGGAACGGCTCGTGACGCTCCAGCACCGCCTCATGCTCGCGCCATTTCTCCGGCTCGGCGCCGCTGTTGATCGCGGTGTCGATGCGGCTCGTGCCAATCAACACGGTCCGCTCCATTCCGAAGGCTTCAAACCTTTCCGAAAGGTAGGTGAAATGATGATCCGGTCCGGTTTCCCAGAACCAGTCGGATGCGGTCTCCGCGTAGTCGCGAAAGCGCTCCTCGCTCAGCTGGGCGTCCCGCTCGGCCCGCTGGCGCACCAGGAGATCTTGCTGAAGCTGCGCGTTCACTCGCTGAAGATCGCCATAGGCGCGCTGCAAATTGGCGCACAGAACATTGAAGGCGTCCGCGACCTGGTCGAGCTCGTCGGCCTTGTGCCTGACACGCCGATTCAGCTGCAACGGCGGCGGCGGCTTGGCTAGATTGTAGCTTCCCGCAAAGGCGGCAATGGTGATGAGGTGGCGGGTGACGAGGACGTGAAAGATGTAGAGGATGAAGAGCGAGACGAGAAACGTCTTGGCCGCCTGGCTCACGAGAATGACGAGAGTCCGTTTCAGCAGATCACGGTAGACCTCGGTGAGCGTCGCCTCGACATAAAGGATCCCGATCGGACGCTTGGTGCCGCGAACCATGTAGTCGAGCGGATATTCGCGGGCGATGCTGGCCCGCGCGCCGCGGTTGCCGACGGCGATGTGAATTGGATCCTTCCGATCGATCACTTCGCGGATCTCGGCCGCGCGGATACCGGGCAGACGCAGGATGCCGTTGAGCTGGAGTTGGAGCTGGTTCCGGTCAAGCGCCCACAGGCTCTCGCCCAGGCTCGCAAGGTAGCTTCGGCCGATCTCGTCGAGACGCGTCTCGATGACGCCGACCTCGTGATCGTAGTCGAGGTAGAGTTGAAGCGCGGTGAGCGTCAGCGTGACGAGCGAGCTGAACAGCAGCACGGCTGCCAGCAGGCGGAAACCGATACCGCTGCGCAACCTGTCGAGGATCTCTGCCGTGCGGAGGCCGAGCGTGTCAGATGCGAGTGGCGATCCGATCGCGTGCAAATCGCCATTCGCAGCGACAGGCTCAATGACGTAGCGGCCATTGCGATCATGTTCGCCCTTCTCCACCTACCATTTCCTCCGAAGCATGGACGGAAACCGCGGCGCAATCTGCGCTTCGGGACCTCAGTGCGGCAAGTGAACGGCCAGTTGGCTGTGAAATCAATCAGTTCTCGTCAGAACCGGCGCGCCCGAACGAGAATTCCACCGCGCAATAGGGTGAAAATTGCGTTCGCCAGGCAAGACGAAGGGCACCGCAGGAAGATACTGAAAAACAAGAGAAAACTGGCCTGGCTGCTTCGTCATTGCTACCCGAAGTGCTGCTATCAACCAATCAGCGGTGCGCCGTCCCCCCGCGGTGCTCCGATGACACCACGACCGTTCCAGCTTACGCGATCAACCGCTGTACCAGCGGCGACTCACTCGAGTAGGTCAAAAGCGCCTCGTGAGTCGCCCTGGTAACCCCAACATACGTCAGTCGAACACATTCCTCGATCGTCTCGCCGTGGCGGCCGAGCAAGCCCAACCCTGCAATAGCGACACACGGAAACTCGAGTCCTTTCGCGGTGTGCATGCTCAATAACCGCACGGCTACGCGCTTCGTCGAAACTCTGTTCTTGTTGTTCTTGGCCATATCGACGGGTACGTCATGCTTGGCGAGCATCTGAGCGACCCGCTCCCCAATCCAGTGCTCCGGATAGAGGCAAGCCATTTGCGGCCACTCGTACCCCGCCTTTTTCCGCCCGAGAAACCACTCGGCGACACAGTGAACCTCTGCGTCGATGCTCACACACTGCCGTACGTCTGGCGCCAGTCCCTGCCGACCCGCATCTTCCGGCAACAGGACGGGGTGCTCGTCATCGGCCGTCGTGCCGGGAGCACCGATCACGTCAGATGCAAAGCGTCTCGCAAAGGCAACGATTTGCGCGGTGTTGCGGTAGTTGACTTTCAGGACGGTCGTTCTGCCCGATGCTTCAATGCCGAGCTGTTTCCACACGGGCCGCACGCGCCCCTTGTAAATGGCTTGAATATCGTCATAGACGACCATCAGCGCCTTCGTGCGCGGGTTCACCATCTTGGCAGCGAGTGCGAGCCATTGCGGCTCGAAGTCGTGTGCCTCGTCGATCAGGACAGCGTCATACTGTTCCATTGGGATATGCCCCTGATCGACAGCCTTGACGACCTCTGAAACGCTCGCAGCAAGTCGTTCTGCGTAGTCTGGATATTCACGCTCGGATGGGGCGGGAATCCCATAAGTCCGCAGCATCCTGTAACACCAGCCATGGAAGGTAAGGACCTGAACACGGTGCTCCACGCCACGATCCTGCATGGCATCCTCGAGTCGGCCCGCGATGCCATTGGCATAACACAGGATGAGCACCGGCCTTGTCGCTCCGCGCGCCAGATACTCGGCGCGAAAGGCTAGGATCAGCGTCTTGCCTGATCCAGCGACGCCGCGAATAATGCGATGCCCCTCGCCCAGGCTGCGTGCAATCTGCTCCTGATGCATGTCCATGACTGCAAGCGTCCGTTCGGAAGGATCGGGCGCCATCGGCTCATCCAGCGGCAGAGCAATCTGTCGTATCCGGATTTCGGGAAAGAGCAGCGCGCGCAGCCGGTCGAATTGCGGCATGGACAGAGGCTCTCCGAGGCGCGGATAGACCATGCGCCACAATCTGGACCGGAATTCCTCGGGGTCCGCGCTCTCCGTCATTTCGTCCTTGAACATGCATAGATGTTCGGCGAACACCTCCTTGAGATCGGTCTGATCGAACTGCTTCCGCGTAATATTCGTGAACACAACCCCGAAGCCGAACGGAAGAATGGGACGGCCCATGAAGGGATGACCGGCCGGAAACAGCAATTGCCCGTCACGCTGCAGCGAGCGCACGACATCGAACGTATATTTGCGAGCCTGCTCCAGGGGGTTGCTCTCGCGCACGGGGCCACGGCTCGTGAGCAGTTCGACTTTCAGTTTGTCGGCCGAGACGATCGACTCCAGGCGCCAGTCCTTCACCTCAAGCACCAGCAGGCCGTTCGCTGGGTGAACGATGATAAAGTCCGGATGCCGGCGACGAGGGCCGACCGGGAGATTGTGCCAAACGACAGCATTCTCTTCGAGGAAGTCCTTGAGGCGCTCCGCAAGGCGCAGTTCGCCGCTTGTATTGAAGCGCGCGAAGCCGAGGCTAGGGATTAGTGTCGCCATGTCGCGTCCGAGAGGTTGAGAACCAACTCGGAGCCTAGCCTCAGCACGCTTTGGATCAAGCGCGTGGGCCTAAAGCCTTTGGCGCTCCCTAGGGGAATCGAACCCCTGTTTCAGCCTTGAGAGGGCCGCGTCCTAACCGCTAGACGAAGGGAGCGTGAGGGAGAGGACATAGCCGCGAATTCTGCCGGCGGCAAGCCTCGATCGGGGACGAAAATCCCGGATATTCACGGTAGGTGCGGTTCAGGCTTAACGGCGCGATGGCTCCGCGAAACGTCCTCACCTGCTGGCGAAACCGCCGCGAACACTCACGGCTGCTTCAGCTTTTCGATCGCCGCGGCCCCTGCGGCCGGTTCGAAGCGGAACAGGCCCGCGCCGGCAAGGGCGGACTTGAAGGGCGACGACGAGCGAATCTGCTGGCCGCTGCTGCCTGCGATGGCCTGGTTGAGCAGGTCTTGGCCGATGGCAGCCGTCCGCTGCGTCCCAACGCCGAAATAGTAGGTTTTGCCGGCCTCGACGGGGACTTCGATCTCATAGTCCGTGATGGACAACTTCATACGGGTGGCGATCTTGCGCACGCCCGGCGGCTGATCGACGAAGAAGGACGTGCCCATGTCGACCTTTCCGACAGACTTGTCGTCGATCAGAATCTCCGTCGTTGCAGCCATTCCGCCCATCGCGCCGAAAATGCCCTTTTCACGCAGGAAATAGAGACGCGCGAGACCCGAGCCGGTCGGCCTGGTCTTCCCAGCCGATTGTTTGGGCTGAGCCGGATGTGCGGCTTGCTTGGCCGGTGCTGCGGCGAGCTGCTTTGCCGGTTCTGCAACAGCCGCAGGCCCAGCATATCCGAACGATCCGACGACGAATGCAATTGCGACAACGCGCGACGTGATACGTCCCATTCCCAGTCCCACCCCAACTTCCCCAAGCCAAAGCTAAATCAGAAGTTGCGCGGCAGGACAACCAGGCCGGGATCCGATCAACAATCAACCAGGCAGCACGCGTGCTGCTCTACGGCTCATTGGCGAATTTCAGCTTTCCGGCCGGCCTCAAGGTGTGGGCATCGAAGGTGCGGATCTCGATGATGCCGCCGAGATCGAGGGTGACGACGACACGGTCGCCGGCGACGCCGGTGGAGACGATTTTGGCGCCCTTGGGCAGGGTGGCGATGACGTCGCCCACGGGTTCAGCCGCCCTTCCCTCGGACTTGAAAAGGCGGTAGCCCACCGCGATCAGGACGGCGCAAACAGCCAGCGCCGTGGTCAGCCCCGCGATCAGCATCATCCGCCGCACCCGCGCGAACAGCGCGGTCTGCTCGGGGGTCGGTTCGGGAACAGCGGTATCAGACGTCGTCATGGAAAGCTCAGGTTCAGCGCAAAGATTGGAAGTCGTGGTCGAAGGCGACGAGGGCTCGGCGCGGCTCGACCGCGTGCTGGCGGCGCGCCTTCCGGACCTGTCGCGATCAAGGCTGAAAGCCCTGATTTTGGCGGGCGCCGTGAGCCTGAAGGCCGCCGAGGTCCGCGACCCCGCTTATCACGTCACTTCAGGTGATACGATCATAATCGATGTGCCGGAGGCGGCCCCGCCGGAGCCCAAGGGCGAAGATATCGCGCTGGACATCGTCTTCGAGGACAACGACATCATCGTCATCAACAAGCCGAAGGGGCTCGTGGTGCACCCCGCGGCCGGGCATGAGACCGGCACCTTGGTGAATGCGCTGATCGCCCATTGCGGCACCTCGCTGTCGGGGATCGGCGGGGTGCGCCGGCCCGGCATCGTGCACCGGCTGGACAAGGACACCACCGGGCTGATGGTGGTCGCCAAGAACGACCTCGCCCATGCCTCGCTCACTGCCCAATTCGCCGACCATGGCCGCACCGGGCCGATGCGGCGCGGTTATATGGCCTTCTCCTGGGGGCTGCCGGGCCGGCATCGCGGCACGGTCGATGCGCCGATCGACCGGCACCCGCACGCGCGGGAGAAGATGGCGGTGCGCCAGGGCGGCCGCGAGGCGGTGACGCATTGGGAGCTCTTGGAGAGTTTTGCCGGCCGCGACGGCAAGCCAATCGCAGCGCTACTCGCCTGCGAGCTCGAGACTGGCCGCACCCACCAGATCCGCGTCCACCTCGCCCATATCGGCCACCCCCTGATGGGGGATGCAGTCTATGGCCCGCACTTCAAGACCAAGGCCAACCAGTTGGGTCCCGAGTCGCAAGTCGCTTTGGCAGCGCTTGGGCGGCAGGCCCTGCATGCCTATTTGCTGGTACTTGAGCACCCTCGAACCGGAGAACTTCTTCACTGGGAGGCTGGCCTGCCGGAGGATTTGCTTCTCCTTGAAAGCGCTTTGAAAGCGGCGCTATGACGCAGGGACTTTGAGAAAACCCTTACCTTACAAAAAGTTATAGCTGCCACACGGGGACGTGACGTCAGCAATCCTTCCCTTTTTGACCCCCCATGGGGTATATTGCGCCTGCGTTGGAAATGACCAACGGAACATCGCAGCCTGACCGGCTTTGACAAAGCGGTCGTCTGCCTGGCCCGCCGCTATCGGGGGCCTGAACCTTTGGAGGGGCTTAACAATGGCCCGTACCGCTGCTCTGCCGGTCCTTAATGGAGAATCCGGCCTCTCTCGCTACCTCGGCGAAATCCGCAAGTTCCCGATGCTGGAACCCCAGCAGGAATACATGCTCGCCAAGCGTTGGCGCGAACACGATGATCGCGACGCTGCACACCAACTCGTCACCAGCCATCTCCGGCTCGTGGCCAAGATCGCCATGGGCTATCGCGGCTACGGCTTGCCGATCTCCGAGGTCGTCTCGGAAGGCAATGTCGGCCTGATGCAGGCTGTGAAGCGTTTCGAGCCCGAGAAGGGCTTCCGTCTCGCCACCTACGCAATGTGGTGGATCAAGGCGTCGATTCAAGAATACATCCTGCGTTCCTGGTCGCTCGTGAAGATGGGCACCACCGCGAACCAGAAGAAGCTGTTCTTCAACCTGCGCAAGGCGAAGAGCAAGATCAACGCGCTGGACGAAGGCGATCTCCGCCCCGACCAAGTGAAGATTATTGCCAAGCGCCTCGGCGTCACGGCCCAGGACGTGATCGACATGAACCGCCGCCTCGGTGGCGACGCGTCGCTCAACGCACCGATCCGCGATGACGGCGAAGCCGGCGAATGGCAGGACTGGCTGGTCGACAATTCGCCCAACCAGGAAGCCTTGCTGGCCGAGCACGAGGAATATGACGAACGCCGCGACGCCCTGAATGGCGCCATGGGCGTGCTCAACCCGCGTGAACGCCGCATCTTCGAGGCCCGCCGCCTCGCCGATGAGCCGATGACACTGGAAGACCTTGCCGCCGAGTTCGGCGTGTCGCGCGAGCGCGTCCGCCAGATCGAGGTCCGCGCCTTCGAGAAGGTACAGTCCGCGGTCAAGGGCACGATCGCACGGGCCGAACAGGCCGCGCTGGAAGCCGCGCACTAAGCGCGGCTTTTCGAGCGCCAGGAATTGGCGGATCGACAAGACACGAAAAGCCGGCGGCAACGCCGGCTTTTTTGTTGTGTGAGGTGCGGCATGTTCGCAGGAAGCGGCGGCGCGGCACATTGAACGCGTATGACAGCTCAAGCGACCAAAGATGGTCGGGCAACCAGCGAACGGACACGCACCGTGTCGATCATCCTGCAATCCACTGTCGGCGGCTTTTCCGCCCAGTTCATGCGCAAGCTGCCGCAGGTCGAGCAGGCCATGCGCGAGCACGGTCTCGATCCCTCGGAGTTCGTGATCTCCAAGGACTATGCCTCGACCTCGACGATCCCGATCATGGGGCCGTTCTTCTTCAACTACAGCGTCTATTTCGGCGAGGAGACGTTCACCGTCACCGAGCCGACCGACATGGTGTTTCTGGATTTCTTCCACAAACGCGTGCTGGCCGCGGACGGCCCACCCGAATTGCCGGAGCAGCCGGGATTGATCCGGCGCTTGTTCAGCTGGATGGCGCAGCCGGTGTAGGCCCTGCCGTCATTCCCCCCAGGTCCGTGCCAGCGTTGCGAGCCAGCAGCCTTCGCAATAGCGGGCGTCCTTGAAGTCGATCCAGTTGTGGGCATAGACGTGATCGAGCGGGATGCCGTAGCGCGCGCGCAGCACCTGAACCAGGATCTTCCAGGCCGCGACCTGCGCCGCAGTCGGACCAATGGTCACATCGGGATAGTTGCCGGCGAACTCGACGCCGATCGAATTGTCGCGAACGACCTGGTGATAGGTCGTGCTGTTGTCGACGTATTTGTTGTCGTTGCGATTGGCGCCGTCGGTATGGGTCGGCACCAGATTGTCCGCGACCGACCAGTAGACCGTGCCGTCGGTCTCGACCCAGACCATCACGCCGCGCCGGGTGGGATTCTTGAACTGCTCCTGCGCGCCGCCGCGCGCCGAACCTGTCGGCCCTTCGGTCTGGTGCACGATGATGTTGCGCCAGGCATGGGCATCAGCGACATCGCCCCATGGGGCGAGCCAGACGATCTTCAGGCCGGGAATGTCGGGCGTGCCGGTGCTGCGCGCGAGCTTTGCGAGCTCGGCGTCCATGGCGGCGGCGGGAGCGATCAGGAGAGCGGCGAGAACGGCCGCAACGAGGCGAGATATCATCACTGGGGGTCCAACAACGGACCCCAGCGTAGCAGGCTTCAGGCAAATTTGCGCGCGGCTTCGACCGGATCGGGCGAGAGCGGCGGGGCCTGATCGTAGATCGCAAAATCGTTCTTGCCGTTCTTCTTGGCGGCATAGAGAGCGTGGTCGGCGTGGGCCATCAGCCTGTCGGGGAATTGGCCAATGCTGCGATCCCATTCCGCAACGCCGATCGAGATCGCGATCGGGATGTCATTGCCTGAGCACCCTGCTGCGTCCTGCCGGCAGACCTCGAGGATACGGCGGGCGATCAGCGCGCCCTCGCGCAACGAGGAGGACGGCAGCACGATGCAGAATTCATCGCCGCCGGTGCGGGCCAGCATGTCGCCCGGACGCAGGCGCGTCTGCGCCATCAAGGTGAAGTGCTTGAGGCAGGCGTCGCCCGCGGCGTGGCCATGGGTGTCGTTGATGATCTTGAAGCCGTCGAGATCGATCACCAGCAGCGAGAACGGCTCGCTGCTGCGCTCCGAACGGGCGCATTCCTCCGACAACCGCTGCAACAGATGGCGACGATTGGCGACGCCGGTGAGATCGTCGAGCAGAGCGAGGTCGGCGACCTCGTTTCGCAACCGGTCCATCGCCATCAGCAGGAAGCCGAAATTGAGCGTCATCGACAGGAACAGGAGCCCGAGCACCATGGCCGCATGGGCCTGGCTCCCTGACACCGACGAGAAATCACCGCCGAGCAGATTGCCGACCGCGCGGGCTACGAAGATCGCGATGATGATGACGATCACGATACCGGACAATTGGGCGCCAGGGCTGACGCGCCCTCCCGGCGGCGACAGCAGGAGACGCAGCGCCATGAGCAGCGGCAGCGCCTGGCCGAGCGTGAAGCAGAGCATGCGCAGCTGCATGTGGTCGATGCCGACCCGAAAGAAAACGACGCCGCCGAAACTGAGGACAGCGGTCGCGACCATGACACGCCAGGCCACCGGCTGATCGTAGAAGCGCTGAATGCCCATGGCGGCCAGGCAGCACGCGGCGAAAATCCCGACGGCTCCCATCAAGAGCGGCACGTAGGACTCGACGTACAGGCGGACGAGTGCCGCCATGGCGCCCATCGCGCCGATCAAGGACGATGCCATCCAGAACTGCGCAGCTTCGAATTTGGGATAGGACCGCGCCACGTAGGCCCAGATCAGGCCCAGCGCCAGGAAGTTGACGACGAAGACGGTCCAAAGCGTTGGTACGTTCAACATGACGCCTGCGGCGCGCGCAGCGTCCCGCCCCCTGTCTCCAGCAGAAGTTCGTCCATGACCCGTCCCCGTGTTCTTGCGGAGGATCATGCGCGGGTCGCACTTAACGGAACCTCACTGCAACAGGCGAAAGCGCGCCCTTGGTTTTGGATTCATGAACGACGCCATGATTATTGGATCGTTAGCCACGTCGCCTGGGTCGATGCGCGACCGCGTCGCCGCGCATCGCGAAGCGGATTCGCGGGCCAAAATCACCCGAAAATGCATCTGAGCTGTGGATAACGTAATGACACAGATGTGACAGCACGGGGCATAGACGCGCGAATCTGGTGAGTTTGTCATTGAGGATGTTGCGAGGCTGGCCCTCCGCCGAGCGTTCCTCGTGTCGCGTTTCACCATTAACCCTTAAGAGGATCCTATGGCTAAGAAAGCGAAGAAGGCAAAGAAGGCCCCGAAGAAGAAGGCCAAGAAGGCCGCCAAGAAGAAGTAGCGCAGCAGTTTCTTTGCCCGGGTGGAGCACGCTCCGCCCGGGCGTCGGGTAAGCCTAAAAGAGTTTGAAGACGGCGGGCGCGAGGCCCGCTTTTTTATTGGCTACGTGCTGCGCTGGTGCGTCTCCCTCTCCCCGCAAGCGGGGAGAGGTGAAGAAAAGAGGCTACCGCTCAGCGAATGCGAGCTTGGCACCGAGCAGGGCAAAACCGGCGGCGAAGGAGCGGCGCAACCAGGCCATTACGCCGGGGCGGGAGATGACGCGCTCGCGAACGGACGCCGCGCACAGGCCATAGATGACGAAGACCACGAACGTCATCGCCATGAAGGCGCCGCTCAATTCCAGCATCCGCGCCAGCACCTGTGCTTCGTCCGCCGCGACGAACTGCGGCAGGAAGGCGAGGAAGAAGATCGAGAGCTTCGGGTTGAGGATATTGATCAAGAAGCCTGTGACGATGACCCGGCTGCTCGAACGCTCCTTGATCTTTCCGTCGACGGCAAGCGCCCCTGTCTCCCGCACGGCCTGCCAGGACATGTAGAGCAGATAGGCCACGCCGCACCATTTCAGCGCGGCAAAGGCCAGTGCGCTGGTGTGCAGCACGGCGGCAAGGCCAAGCATCGCCGCGACCATATGCGGTACGATCCCGAGCGTGCAGCCGAAGGCCGCCGCCACGCTGGCGCGCGAACCGCGCGTGAGCGCTGCGGCCAGGGTGTAGAGAACGCCGGTGCCGGGCGAGGCGACGACGATGAGCGAGGTGAGCAGGAAGGACCAGGACATGGTCAGTCCCTAACACCCCTGACGTTTGCCGAGAAGTCACGACCCGGTCAGCAAGGCCCGAACGCGCCTCAGTTCAACTGGGCGATCTCGGCTTCCCTGAGCACGTCGAGCGGCGCCCAGGGCTTGGCCCAGAACTTGGCGCCATCAGGCAGGGCTTGCATCAGGGGACGCCCCGAGGTGACGACGACGTCGAGCTTCGGATTGCGATCCTTGGCGACGTGCGCCAGCTCAACGCCGCTCATGCGGCCGGCAAGTTGCACGTCGGTCAGCATCAGGCAGAGCGCGCCGGCATTCTTGTCCAGCACACGCTCGGCCGCTTCAGCACTTTCGCACTGGATGACCTGGTAGCCACTTTCCTCGAGGAGGAGGCACAACATCTCCCGCTGCATGGGATCGTCTTCGACGACGAGTGCTGTCGCCGGAAATGGTTTTGATTGTCCCATTGGTGGCTCCCAATGCTTGGCCTTGTCCAGGTAACCCATGTTAAGACAGGAACCGGACGAGGGTTCTGTTCCAATCTGAAAAAATGTAAATCCTTGTTCCGTTTCGGGGCTCGACGGGAGGCATCATGACGGTCATTCGCGGCGCAGCCGCCATCACGGGCGCGGCGAGCGGCATCGGCCGCGCGCTCGCCGTCGAACTTGCGCAACGCGGCTGCGACCTCGCGCTGGCTGATCGCGACGAGGCCGGGCTGAAGAGCCTGGCGACGGAACTCGGCGCACAGCGCAAGATCAGCGTGCACCGCGTCGATGTCGGCGAGCCCGATGACATCGCGCAATTCGCGACCGAGGCGATCGCGGCGCATCCCGCGCTCAACATCGTCGTCAACAATGCCGGCGTGGCGCTGATGGGGACGTTCGAGGAGATCGACCAGGCTCAGATGGAGTGGCTGTTCGACATCAATTTCTGGGGCGTGGTGCACGGCACCCGCGCCTTCCTGCCGCACCTGAAGACGAGGGGCGAGGCGCACATCGTCAACATCTCCTCGATCTTCGGCATCATCGCGCCGCCCGGACAATCGGCCTATGCGGCCGCCAAGTTCGCGGTGCGCGGCTTTTCCGAGAGCGTGCGGCACGAGCTCGCGGTGGCGGGCAGCCCGGTCAAGCTGTCGGTGGTGCATCCCGGCGGCGTCGCCACGTCGATCGCACGCTCCTCGCGCACCGGCGTCGGCGTCACCGACAATGCGCGCCGCGCGCAGATGATCGACCGGTTCGAGACCGCGGCGCGGACGACGCCGAAGGACGCGGCGCTGCGCATCATCAGGGGCATCGAGAAAAACGAGCCGCGCATCCTGATCGGCAACGATGCAAGGTTCATGGATATCCTGCAGCGCTTCCGCCCCGGGACGTATTGGGCACCGCTGCAGCGGAAGCTGGAGAGGATGGCGAAGGGGAAGTAGCGGCGCTTCATCCTCCGCTGCCGTAGGGTGGGCAAAAGCGAAGCGCGCCCACGACTTTCGACAACGGATGGGAATGGTGGGCACGGCGCTTTGCGCCTTTGCCCACCCTACGAGACCGAGCGTGTGGTTACTGCCCCACCAGCCGGTCCGCGAAATACCCGATCGTCTTGCGGTAGATCACCGCCCTGTTCCACTCGCGCATCGCGTCGAAATTCGCCGAGCCTTCGTCATAGGGCTGGCCCATCTTGAAGCCGTTCGTGTGCAGGAGGTTCGCGGTCGAGGCGAGCACGTCGGCGACGCTGTGGCGGAGGTCGACATGGCCGTCGCCGTCGAAATCGACGCCGTATTTGATGTAGGACGACGGCAGGAACTGGGTCTGTCCGATCTCGCCGGCATAGGCGCCGATGAGGTCGCGCAAGGGGAGATCGCCACGCTGCACGATCTTGAGCGCGGCGAGCAGTTCGCCCTGGAAAAGTTCAGTGCGGCGGCAATCATGCGCGAGCGTCGCAAGCGTCCGGATCACCGGCAGCTTGCCCATGTCGCCCTTGCCGAAATCGCTCTCCAGGCCCCAGATCGCAACCAGGATCTGCCGGGGCACGCCGAACTGCTGCTCGATGCGCGACAGCAGCGCGGCATGGCGCTGCAGCAGCGCACGACCGCCATTGATGCGCCCGGGGCCGACGCGGGTCGAGACATACTGCTCGAAGCTCTTGTTGAAGGTGTAGCGCTGGCGCCGGTCGAAGGCGAGCACGCTGCCGTCCTGGGTGATGCCGCTGAACGCCGCGCTGGTCACGCCCGCCGAGACACCGGCGGCCTGCGCTTCCGCCGTCATGCTAGCGACAAAGCTGTTGAAGTCGCCGCCGCAACGCGCGGCCTGCGCCGAGCCACCGGCCAGACAAAAGATGGAAGCGACGGCGAGAGCGTATCTCAACATGCGGGAAAATCCTTGAGGGCCATGCGCGGAAGGCGGTGGGCGATCATGCCCGGGAACGGGAGTCGCGTCAAAGCAACGCGGAACCGATCAAACCGGGTGCCGCGACCATCAGCGCCGAAACGAAAACCGCAAAACAACCCCATGCACAGTAGGACAGCGCCCCTCTCTGCTATTTTTCCGAATCAGAGTTGACCCGTCGGGCAAAACAGGGGTATCGTACCAACATCGCAAACTCCGGACGTCCGCACCTGTCCAACCGGATCGCACTGCCGGCGTGAGGGGCGCTTTTTTCGGCCGTCGGCAAGCGGATGGCCGCCGGGGGAGAACCGACGACGCTGTGTGCGCGACTAATTTCTGCGCCCCATTCCCTTGAACCACAGAGAGTGCCGATGCCCGCGCCGAAACACATCCTCGGATCGCTCGTCCTTGCCGCCCTGCTCTTCCTTCAAGCCCCGGCCTCCGCCCAGACGCGCGATGTGCCGGGCGCGCGCGACTATCCCGGCATTGGCCGCTTCTCCGGCAGTGTCGCCACGGCTTACGTGGTGAAGGACTTTGACGCGACGCGGATGCAGGCGGCCGCCTTTAGGGACGGCCAGCCGGCCGATGCGCGGCGGCTGGAGGGCCGCATCGTCCGTATCGCCTATCGCACCAATCCGGGCCCGTCGATCCTCGAAGTCTCCAGGAATTTTGAGACACAGCTGGCGAAGGCCGGCTTCGAGACACTGCTGGCCTGCGACACCGACGCCTGCGGCGCCATTCCCTTCACCGAAAGCATCGACACGCTGCCAGTCCCGCAGATGTGGGTCGACGGCTTCAACTATCGCTATTTTGCCGGCCGCAAGACCGAGGGCGGACGCGAGACCTATGTCAGCGTCATCGTCAGCCAGAACAACCAGGACATCACGGCGCAAGTCACCGTCGCCGAGCTCGGCGCCATCGCCAACAAGATGGTCGATGCGGCTGCGATGGCGAAAGGTCTTGGCGAGACCGGCCACATTGCGCTCTACGGCATCTATTTCGACACCGACAAGGCGGTGCTCAAGCCGGAGAGCCGCCCGACGCTGGAGCAAATCGCAAAGCTCTTGACGACCCAGCCGCAGCTCAACGTCTTCATCGTCGGTCACACCGACAGCCAGGGCGCCTATGAATACAATCTCGATCTGTCGAAGCGGCGTGCGGAGGCGGTCGCGGCCGAGTTGGTGAAGAGTTTCCGGATTGCGCAGACACGGCTGCGCACCGCCGGCGTTGGATTGCTGGCGCCTGTTGGCTCCAACGCAACGGATGCCGGCCGCGCATTGAACCGGCGTGTGGAACTCGTGTCGCCCTAGGGCAGCAGTCAGTTCCGGCGCGGCACATGCGATCAATGTGATGTGTGCAACGCACTGATGGTATCGATCTGCATGCGCGGAATGAGATCTCGCGCATACAAATTTGAGAACGCGCCGATCAATCACGCGCATAACGGTGAACCCGCTCCCGTTGCATTGCGAGAGCGCGGCGAGATGAACAAACTATTTCAACGATCCAAGCATCTGCTTTTCGAAAGTGTGGAACCCGCGATGCCATCTGCTGCATATCTGATGCGCTTGCTGCGACATCGTCACCACGACGATTGACCTTGCCATCACAGAGCGCAAGCGATAGCCTTCTATCTCAAGTTGTTGCCCTGCCAGCCCCGGGCGACACTGAGAACCAATTAAACGGCGGGCTCATCGGCCCGCCGTTTAGTTGAGGTGATGGGCCGCTCGCAGGCACCAGGCCGCTGCGCCCCGAAAACAAGCACAATCCGACAGCTCCGCCGGCATTTCCGGCCGCGAAGCATGTCGAAATCAGCCGAAGTCATTTGACTGCGGCGCCCTGATCGACGAAAAGCCCGCCATGGCCAAAAAACCCGGAACCAACCCGAAAGGCGAATTCGCCTTTTTCAACGTCTTCTACGAAGACGGCTCCCAACGCTCCAACCGGCGCGTGCCCGCCGAGCTGCTCGGCGGCCTCGATGGCGATGAGCCTGCCCGGGCCTTCATCATGGAGCAGGACCGCGAGATCGGGGAGAAGGGCGGCCGCCCACCGCTCGAGATCAAGAGCCTCGAACGGGTTGGGTCGAAGAAGAAATAGGCCGGCAAAGGCGCACGCCTCTACCAGCGCCCGCACCACTTATTCCAGGCAAACAGCAAGTCGGCAAAGCGGTCGTAGAAAAACCGCGTGAACGGCAGCGCCACGCGATTGCCTGATAGCGCCGCAAGCCACCCCTCACCCGGCGTCAGCCTCCACAGCGCGATCGCTACATCCGCGCCGACGATGAGCCGGCCGGCCTCATCGGTCGCATGCAGGCGACGCCTGATGTCGTCGAGCGAGGCGCCAAATTGCGCCAGCGCGTCGGGCTGCTCGTTGATGTCCTTGAATTCGACCGCACCGCTGCGCACCAGCGCCAGCAGCTTGTTGCGCTGCCAGTCGATGCCGGCGTCACAGACGGGGCAGCGGGTGTTGTACCAGACGGTAAGATGAGCCGGCATTATCGAAGCGCCTTTCGCCTGCAGCCTATTACACCGCGAATTAAGGGCTCAATGCTGCTTCGCACAATCTGAAATCTACAGCTTTGGTTGGGTTGAATCTGGTCAGAACCTTGGGTTGAATGGTTGCAACGACGAACCTTTCAGCACCTTGGCGGACTTTTCCGTGGAGACTCCCAAGCCTTTCCTTCTTTCGCGCTTCTCAGATGGCCAACAAGATCCGGGCTACCAATGCATTTGCCCAGGGTTTGAGCTGAAGAAATGGAGATACGAGCGACTTGCAGCTCACCTCATGGACTGGTTGCCTGATTTTGCAATCAGTCATGACGACCTTCCTCCCGCGATCGAAAACATAACCGACTATAGGAAGCTAGTCGAAACCGCAGCAGAGAGAATCTACAAGACAGAAAAATCCGAACACCGTGGAGAAATCGGCGAACTACTTCTTCACGCCATTTGCCGTCAATTTTCGGGGACCTTCCCCGCAGTTTCAAAGATATACTACAAAGACTCTTCCAACGATGTGGTGAAGGGATTTGACCTCGTTCATACGCGGATGAACGAGGCCACGGAAGAGTTGGAGCTGTGGCTCGGCGAAGCAAAATTCTATAGGTCAGGGAGGGAAGCAGTAGCGGACGCTATACAATCTATCCGCAAACATCTCAAAGCCGGCTTTCTAACGAGTGAGAAAATCCTAGTCGGCGCGAAGATTTCCAGAGATGCGCCAGGTTACACTCAGCTTGAATGGCTATTTGATCGCGATACCGCACTTGACGAGATTTTTCAGCGGCTAGTGATTCCAATTCTCATTGCTTACGACAGTACGAAGACGGCTAATTACCAAGACGACTCGACCTACGATGCTGCACTGATCAATGAATTTGCGTCGTTTCAAAAGGCACTCTCGCAGCGCCTTCCTTCAAATATTTCCATGCACTGCTTCTACTTTCCTATGGATTCGAAGCAAACGCTGATCCGATCCTTCGACAAGAAGCTAGGCGGATTCTCTTAATGCAGGCGCCAGAACTCCAGTCGGCCCTTCACTATAACCCCGAAAACTCGGGCGAATTCTTCGCTGGTTTAAGCGCCCTGTCAAAGTACATACTTGAGCACGGGGCGACCGATCGATATGCACTCGAAGCAATCATTCGTCTTCGCGACTTGGTAGAGCAGAGAAGGGTACACAACGCCGCCACTCGAGATTTAATCTTCTCATTCTGCAGAGAGGCCGGCTTGTTTCCCTATCTAGAACCAGCCGAGCTCGATTGGCGAGACAAAGTCACCTACGAATTCTTTCGCGGCCCACCGGGGTTAGACTACGTCTTCCATCGCGAGCAATGGCAAGCCTTTCAGCAATTAGTGAATGGCAGGAGCGTGGTCCTAAGCGCACCAACTAGCTTTGGCAAATCCGTTCTGATCCACGCGTTTATTGCCTATCGAAAGCCAAAGTGCGCCGTGATCGTAGTCCCCACGATCGCTCTGCTAGATCAGTTCAGACGCCGGCTAAGTGACACCTTCGGAGAAGAATACTCAATCATCACTCGCAACGATCAGACACCCGACCCATCGAGAAAGCGCATATATGTTCTGACCCAGGAACGCCTCCTCGATCGCGACGACATCGAGGAAATCGACATCCTCGCAATCGACGAGTACTACAAACTCGATAGCGGCCGGGACCGTCAGGGGGAAGGAGGACGAGCCACGCTTCTGAATGTCGCTCTTAGGAAATATCTGCAGATTGCACGGCAGTTCTTCTTCCTTGGACCAACTATTGCCGGCGTAGCGATACGTGACGACCTAAGAGATCGATTCATTGAGGTCAACTCAGACGTTTCTACAGTCGCAGTTGATTTTCATGACCACAGCAACACCAGCCACCCCTACAACACAATCGCCTCTCTCATTAGGAAGTACGACTCAGATAAGTCGCTGATCTTTTCGAAATCGCCTCCAGCCTCACGCAATTTGGCACAATACCTCTCGCAGAGGAGTCCGCTTGCGTGCCACAAGACTGTCAAAGAATTTGCCGACTGGCTTGCCGAGTACTATCACCCTGAGTGGACGCTCGTAAGCACACTTCGCTCGGGCTTCGGCCTTCATCACGGATCAATACCGAGATCAGTAGCCCAGACTCTCGTTCGCCATTTCAATGAAGGACATCTAAACGCACTAATTTGCACATCGACCCTTATCGAGGGCGTGAATACAGCCGCAAAGAACGTCTTCATTTTCGACAAGAAGATAAGCAATTCGGACTATGACTACTTCGACTTTCGAAACATTGCTGGCCGCTCTGGGCGGATGGGTCAATACTTTATCGGACGCATCTTTCTCTTTCACGAGCCACCCGCACCCGTCGCCTTTGAGTTGGACATTCCAGCGCTCGGCGAAGACTCGAAGCTTTCTGATGCGATTCTAGTCAATCTCCCTGATGAGTCCTTAAGCGACGACCTCCGTCGTCGCAGGGCAGCAATTTTCGACCGCTCGCCACTCCCTGAAGACCTCGTCAAGATGTTTGCTCCTTACGGCTTTGGCGCCGTCGAAAAAGCTTCGAGCTTCGTCAGAAATTCGCTGGAAGCTGGAGACCAAAGCATCATCTGGCGTGGCCGCGTTGGCTACAAGGAACTGCTCTCAGTATTCGCGATCGCGTGGGAGTTTCTAAGATTCAATAAGGGCCGGCTGAGCGCCAAGGAAGCCGCATTTTACGCGAATCGCCTCCGGAACGCCCAATCGCTGCGTCCCTTTTTTGACGGCCTCGTAGATGGCATATCAGGCGCCGAGCGTAGCGAGAAAATAGAAAGGGGCTTTCGCGCACTGAACGCATTTGACTACGCGATACCCAAAATGCTTTTGGATATGGAATCGCTTGTAAATTATCACTGTCAGCAACTCGCCATTAGCTTGGTCGATTACTCGTACATGGCTCAAGCGCTTGACAATCTCTTTAATCATCACTGGGTAAAGGCCCTCGACGAGTACGGCATTCCAATCCCTCTTGGTCGGAAATTGGAGTTCGTAGTACGCGACAGTGAAAGCTTAGAAGATGCGATTGATGTTCTGAAGGCTTACTATCGATCTGACGTTGGTTCGTTACGCCTGACAGACTTAGAGATAGGTCTCATCGATTGGGCCCTGCAATAAATGCAGGCTCCGAAAAGCCAAAACGGCGGGCTTTCGGCCCGCCGTTTTCGGTTGGATGGATGCCCAGGTCGAGCCCGGGCATGACGATCCAAATTAGTTATCCAAGAAGCTCCGCAGCTTCCGCGACCGCGACGGATGCTTCAACTTCCGCAGCGCCTTCGCCTCAATCTGGCGAATACGCTCGCGCGTCACCGAGAACTGCTGGCCGACTTCTTCCAGCGTGTGGTCGGTGTTCATGCCGATGCCGAAGCGCATGCGCAGCACGCGCTCTTCGCGCGGGGTGAGCGAGGCGAGCACGCGCGTGGTGGTTTCGCGCAGGTTCGACTGGATCGCAGCATCAATGGGCAGGATCGCGTTCTTGTCCTCGATGAAGTCGCCGAGGTGTGAATCCTCTTCGTCACCGACGGGCGTTTCGAGCGACAAGGGCTCCTTGGCGATCTTGAGGACCTTGCGGACCTTCTCCAAGGGCATGCCGAGCTTTTCGGCCAACTCCTCAGGAGTGGGTTCGCGGCCGATCTCGTTGAGCATCTGGCGGGACGTGCGCACGATCTTGTTGATCGTCTCGATCATGTGCACCGGAATACGAATGGTGCGCGCCTGATCGGCGATCGAGCGGGTGATCGCCTGGCGGATCCACCACGTGGCGTAGGTCGAGAACTTGTAGCCGCGGCGGTATTCGAACTTATCGACCGCCTTCATCAGGCCGATATTGCCTTCCTGGATCAGGTCGAGGAATTGCAGGCCGCGGTTGGTGTACTTCTTGGCGATCGAGATCACGAGACGGAGATTGGCTTCCACCATCTCCTTCTTGGCCTGGCGGGCTTCGCGCTCGCCCTTCTGCACGGAGTGCACGATCTTGCGGAATTCGATGATCTCGAGACCGGTCAGCGCCGCGAGCTGATGCACCTCGTGGCGGAGGTCCTTGATCCGGTCCTTCTCGTGATGGACGAAATTCTTCCAGCCCTTGGCCGAGAGCTTCGAGACACGGTTGAGCCAGCGCGGATCGAGCTCCGAGCCGGTGTAGTTGCGCAGGAAGTCTTCGCGCGCGACGCCGTGGCTGTCGGCGAGGCGCATCAGGCGGCCCTCATGCGAGACGAGGCGCTTGTTGATGTCGTAGAGCTGCTCGACGAGTGAATCGATACGCGCCTGGTTGAGGCGCAGCGACTTCACCTCGACGATGATCTCGTCCTTGAGCTTGCGGTACTTGCGCTCCTGGTGTGGCGACAGCGAGGGACCATGCGAGGTGCTCTCGAGCTGGTTCTGGATGTCCTGCTCTTGCAGCTTGCGCAGCTTCTTGTAGCTGTCGGCGATCTTGTCGAAGATCTCGACGACCTTCGGCTTGAGCTCGGCCTCGATGGCCGCGAGCGACATCTGGTTCTCGAACTCGTCGTCCTCGTCCATGTCGGACTCGGCGGCGGCCTCCGCAGGATCCTTCTGGGCTTCGCCGACATTGCCGCCGGCGGGTGCTGCGCGGAACGGGGTCGGCGACGGCGGTGCAGCCGGCGGCGCGACATGCGCGGGCGCACCGACCGCGGCAGGCTGGCCGCCTTCGGCCGGCGCTTCGCCGTTCTCGCCATTGGGACCGGCGATCATCGCGTTGTTCATGCCGGCCTTGGCATCGGGGCCGGCATAGGTCGCTTCGAGATCGATGATGTCGCGAAGGAAGATCTTTCCTTCGTTCAATTCGTCGCGCCAGATGATGATGGCCTGGAAGGTCAGCGGGCTTTCGCAGAGGCCTGCGATCATCGCCTCGCGGCCGGCCTCGATGCGCTTGGCGATCGCGATTTCGCCTTCGCGGGAAAGCAGCTCGACCGTGCCCATCTCGCGCAGATACATGCGCACGGGATCGTCGGTGCGCTCGCCCGGCTCGCTCTTCTTGACCTCGGTGACGGCCTTCTGCGTGACCTCAACAAGCTCGTTGTCGGTCTCGTCCTCGCCGCCCTCGTCCTTTTCCTCCTCGTCGCCGCTGTCATCGGCTTCGGTGACGTTGATGCCCATGTCCGAGAGCATGGACATGATGTCCTCGATCTGCTCGGGCGAGGTCTGGTCGGACGGCAAAACTTCATTGAGCTGATCGAAGGTCACGAAGCCGCGCTTCTTGGCCTGCTTGATCATCTTCTTCACGGCCGCGTCGGACAGATCGAGCAACGGCGACGGCGCGTCCTGGGAGTCCTTCTCCGGCGCGTCCGCTGCCTTGTCGTCCTTTTCCTTGTCCTTCGCCTGCAGCGTCTTTGCCTTGGTGGCCATCCATTGCTCCTAAACGCGTTTCATGCAGACGTGCGCGCGCCCGCGTGAAATCACTTGAACCTGTTGCTCGACGCTCTCGCTTCGTCAGATCTCGACACGGAAAGGGCGGCGCGCACATATCTCGCCACCCCGACCTTTCTCTCGCCGGATTTGCCTAACGCTTCGTGAGCCTCTTTGTCGCGACGATGCAGGTGAAGTGCCAACAGCTAGTGCGCGGATTCATTCCTGACGCGTCTGTTCTGCCTGCGGCCGCGGGGCCAAAGTGCTACAAGACCGTTAAGCCTCGATTAACCCTGTTTTTGCCGCCAAACCTCGGATTTGGCGAGTCTTTTAGCGGTACCTGGCGCGGCCGTCCGCATGATTCTTTCATCACATGCTCTTCTGGAACCGACCCGACAGCTCGCCAAAACCCTCGATCAGGGCCTCGGTACCGTCGACCTCTCCTATCCGAGCCTTGACGTCACGCAGCCACGCCAAATTGGCCTCGCTGGGGTCCTCCCCCAAGGCCAGCTCGGCGTCCTTCAACTCTCTAAGTAGTGAATGGTATTGCCGATGCAAGGTAACGAGCTGATGCCAGGTGGCGAGAACGTCGTCCCGCGCCGCGCCTTCGCGGGCACCCCACACCGCCGCATTCGTGATGCCATTCTCAACCCTTTGAAGAAGCTGAGAAAATCCACCCTTGTCGATGTCAGACCGCATCTTCTCGGTGAGCTCGCCGGGGTCCGATGAGTGGTGATGGTCGTTGGCGAAAGCCGCGATAATGGCGGCCCGGAGCTTGTGGGCCTCCGGGTGGGCGAGCTCCAGCGCGGCAACTTCCTCGAGGTGATCATGCAGCAGCCAGGGGTGGCTGATCAGGCATTGCAGGATCAGGGCCTCCCGGCGGGAGATGGCACTTCTCTGTCCGCGCATGATCGGGCTTGCCGCCAGCTGGGGGCTCGCCGCCTGGTAGGGGCCGGAGGGCAGCGGGGCCGGACCGGGCGGGCCGCGGCGACCGCCACCAAATCCTTGTCCGCCGAATCGATTCGGCTGCCCGCCGCGGGGCTGGAACGGGCGGCCGGACTGACCGCCGAAATTACCCCTGTTGGCAAAGCCGCCGCGCCCACTGTCGGGCGAGAAGGTCTGCTGGAGCCGCTTGACGAAATCCTCGCGGTAATAGCGCCTGACGACCTCGTCGCGGATGCCGTTGGACATTTCCTTGATGCGCGCTTCCAGCGCAGCGCGACGTTCGGGCGTGGCGAAGTTGCCGCCTTCGAGCTCGCGCGACCAGAGCATGTCGGCGAGCGGACGCGCCGCCGCGATCACCTCCTCGATCGCGCCGCGCCCGCCGGAGCGCGCGAGATCGTCGGGGTCCTGCCCTTCCGGCAAAAGCGCAAAGCGCAGGCTCTTGCCGGGCGCGAGGAATGGCAGCGCAAGATCCGCAGCGCGATAGGCCGCCTTCTGTCCGGCGCGGTCGCCGTCGAAGCAGAGGATCGGTTCATCCGCCATCTTCCAGAGCAGCGCGAGCTGGTTTTCGGTCAACGCTGTTCCGAGCGGCGCGACGGCACCGGGAAAGCCTGCGGTGACCATGGCGATGACGTCGACATAGCCCTCGACCACGATCAGCGTGCTGCCGTCATGGGTGGCTTTGCGCGCGGTCTGGTGATTGTAGAGATTGTCGCCCTTATGAAAGAGCGGCGTCTCCGGCGAATTGAGATATTTGGCCGGAACGTCCTTCTCCAGCGCGCGTCCGCCGAACGCGATGACGCGGCCGCGGATGTCCGTGATCGGAAACATCACGCGATCGCGGAAGCGATCATAGGGCACGGGAATGTCGTCGCCGCCGATCAACAGGCCGGTCTCGACCATGTCCTCGACGGAGATGCCGAGCTTGCCGAGATGTTCCTTCAGCGCAAAGCGCTCGGACGCGGCATAGCCGAGGCGGAATTGCACTTGCGTCGAAGGCGAGATCGCCCGGTCGGCGAGATAGCCGCGCGCTTTCGCACCGACGCGCGAGGCCAGCGTCTCCGCGAAGAATTTCGCGGCGAGCTCCATCACGTCATGCAGCGTGCGACGACGCTGCTCGTGCCGCGCCGCATCCGGCGTCACCGCCGGCAGCGGCAGGCCGGCCATGCTGGCGAGACGCTCGACGGCCTCGGAGAACGGCAGGCCGTCGGTCTCCATCATGAAGCTGATGATGTCGCCGTGCTTGCCGGAGGAGAAGTCGTGATAAAAGCCCTTCTGGTCGTTGACGTAGAAGGACGGCGTCTTCTCCTGCTGGAACGGCGACAGGCCCTTCCACTCCCGCCCCGCCTTCTTCAGCTTGACGCGCTTGCCCACGACTTCGGAGACCGAAAGCCGGGCCCGAAGCTCGTCGAGGAATTGGGGCGTGAAACGGATGGCCATGGCCTGGGTGTAGCGCGAAACCGTGTGAGTCGGGCGAAGGGATCAGGGATATAGGTGCGGGCCGGCTAAAAGTTAGGTTTGGGCGCGTTATCCTGACTATTCGACCTATGCACAGGACCCAATCCGTCACCCTGAAGTGCTCGCCCCTTCGGCGAGCCTCGAAGGGCGACGGGGCGGGCACGAGAGCCCCACTTGAACCCCGGCCGGTTCCACGGTTCGATAGGCCATGTTCAGGACCTTCAGGGGTGGCCAGAGCGGGGGCTGGCGCGTGACCTCGATGTCGCCTGTGACGGGCGAGCCCCTGCCCTTCATGCCCGCGCTGTCGGTGATCGACGGCGACGCGGTCTCCCTGCCGCTGGTGCCCTCGCGCAATGCATGGCGCCTGGTCGGCGCGCCGAGCCACTTGCGCTACACTGAACGTCCCGAGAAGCAGAAGCTCGCGGGCGTGCAAGCCGGCCTCGGCCGGCAGGACGCGACCTGCGCGGCGCTGATCCCGATCCGCAAATCGCAGGCCTGGTGGGAGCTGACACAGGAAGAGCGGCGCAGGATCTTCGAAGACAAGTCGCACCACATTGCCAGCAGCTTTCGCTTTCTGCCCGCCATCGCGCGCCAGCTCTATCACTGCCGCGATCTCGGCGAGCCCTTCGATTTCCTGACCTGGTTCGAGTACGCGCCCGCGCATGCCTCGCTGTTCGAGGAACTGGTCGGCATGCTCAGGCGGACCGAGGAGTGGAGCTATGTCGAGCGCGAGGTGGATGTGCGTGTGGTGAAGGAGGTGCTCTCGGCTTAGTGGTCGAGGAAGCGGCCGGACGCGATGTGGGGCAAGTCCGTCACCGGCCAATTGTAGATGTAAGTCCAGGCCTTCTGCGTGATGCCGTCAGGCAGAGCCACATCGACCAACTGGCGGAGATATTCCGTCGGCTCCGGAAAACCTTCGCCGCAGGCCTCGTACATGTCGAGCTCCGCCAACAGCTCGTCGGGCACGCGCAGATGGAAGAGCTCGCCGTGGACAAGATCGGACGGCGCATCCGACAACAGCAATCCCGGATAGTGCTTCACCAGAACGAGCCGGCCGCGGCAGGTGGCTTCACCCAGAAAATCCGCATGGCCTGCAAGCAGCCGCGCCATCGGATGGTCGAAGCCACGCATCAGGGTGCCGTAGACGAAGAGACGATCGGAGGTCATGGGGCTCTATAGCTGGCAATGATGCGGAGCGACAGAGCTACATATTCGCTGTCGTCCCGGCGAAGGAGCGACCCGCGTGCCGTCGTCTACACAACCTCCGCTTCCAGCTCCGCGCTCCGTTCCTTCTCCGCGACCACCCTGACGCTCACCTCCATCACATCGAACGCATCCTGCGTGCCGATATAAATCCCGTGCAACGGGATCGCCTGGCGCGGGTCGCGCGCGACCGCGACGCGGATGAGATCGCGGGTGCCGACGATGCCGTTGGTCGGGTCGAACTCGATCCAGCCCGCGCTCGGCAGATACACCTGCACCCAGGCATGCGTCGCGCCGCCACCGACATGGTGCTGCGCGATGTCTTCAGGCACGAAGATGTAGCCGGAGACGAAGCGCGCGGCGATGCCTAGACGGCGCAGCGCCTCGATCATGAACAGCGCGTAGTCGCGGCAGGTGCCGGTGCCCCAACGCAAGGTATCGCACGGGCTCTGCGTGCCCGGCTGGAAACGCTTCTGGTATTTGAACTGCTTGCGGATCGCGTGCGTGATGCGGCTCAGGATTGCGAACGTCGGCAGCGGCCCGTCTTCGTCGACAAAGCCGCGCGCCCAGTCCGCGATCTTGCCTTGGGGATCGGGATATTGCGGCGTGATGTACTGGACGAGATCGGGCAATTCCTGATCGTCATAGACGAAAGGATAGAAGTAGGCGGGATCGTCAGGCGTCAGCGCGAACTCGTCCACCGGATTGTGCTCGACGGTGACGCGCCAGTCGAAGACCAGACGGTCCGCGCGCGCGTCGAAATCGGCGATCGCGACCGAATTGCCCGATACGTCGTGGATCCAGCGCAGCGACATCGGCTTTGGCGAGATCTCGAGCCTGGACTCGAGCACGCGCAGATCATGGCCGTCGCTCGGGCGCAGCATGAACCTGTGTTCGCCAAAGGCCACCGGACTGATGTAGCGATATTCGGTCTTGTGATGGATCGTCAGCAGCGGCATCGTCTGGGAATCATGGTGATGTTGGGCAGGCCCATTGTTGATGTTTGCCCAATGTCCGGGGCGACTGCGTTTTTCATAGGCAATCAGGATGGCTTTCAACACAGCCGAGGCGACGGATCAACTCCTAGGCGATGCCGATATTCCGCCAGTGCATGAGGTGAATGCAGAGGGGACATCGCCCTTCCTGCTCACATCGGACCATTACGGCCGCATTCTGCCGCGTTCGCTCGGCGATCTCGGTATATCGGAAGGCGAGCTAACGCGACACATTGCCTGGGACATCGGCATCGCCGGCGTCGCGGAGCGGATGGCAAACATGCTCAACGCGCATCTGATCGCCCAGCGCTATTCGCGGCTCGTGATCGACTGCAATCGCCCGCCTGGTGTAGCAAGCTCGATCCCCGTACTTTCCGAAGCGACTGTGGTCCCGCGCAACGAGGGCATCTCGGACAATGAGCGCGCGGCACGGCGGCGCGAGATCTTCGAGCCCTATCATCAGCGCATCGATGCGGTGATCGACGGCCGGATCCATGCGAAACGGCCGACCGTGCTGGTGTCGCTGCACAGCTTCACCCCCGTCTATGCCGGCGTGTCGCGGCCCTGGCACATCGGCGCGCTCTACAATCGCGACAAGGTGCTGCCGCAGCTGCTGATCAAACACCTGCGCGCCGAGGGCGATCTCGTCGTCGGCGACAACGAACCCTATGCCGCGAGCGACCTCACCGACTACACTATTCCGGTCCACGGCGAGGCGCGTGGCCTCATCAACACCGGCATCGAGATCCGCCAGGATCTGATCGCGGATCAATCCGGCCAGCAGCAATGGGCGGAGCGGCTGGCGAGGATCTTTGCGGAGATCGAGGTCGAGTTGCGGGCGGAGCGCCTGGTCGACTAGCCGCGCGTCGCGACGAACAATGCGAGCGCGGCGAAGATCGCGGCGATGCCCCACAGCACATAGGCGATACGGCCGTCGCCGCGGGCATCCAGTGTCGCCTCGGCGGGATTATCGGGGTTGACGTGGACCTCGACGGCCGCGCCGTCCTGATAGCGCGACATCAGCTTCGCCAGCATCTTGTTGGAAGCTGACGGCGTGCCTGCCGCAACCCGCGCGCATTCATTGGTGTAGCGGACGTTCTGATAGCTGTAGGTGTAGGTCACGCGCTTGCCGAACATCTCGGCGCCGCGAACCTCTCCCGGCTCGCTCGCCCGGTGATATTCCTCCATCGCCGACAGCTTGATGGTGCCCGGCACCACCGGCCAGCGCCTCGCCATCGAGGCCTGACGCTGCGCTGCCCACGCCATCAGCGCGATGACGGCGCCGAATGCACCGAAGGCGACGACCATGCCTGCGAGATCAGGCCGGCCGACATGATGGGCGAGATACACATAGCTCTGGTTGAGGCCGAACGCCGAGCCGAAGATGATGGCGACCACGATGGCCGAGCCGATGCCGAGACAACCCCACAGCCCCTTGGGCAGATCGCGCTCGAGCACGGCCTGCTCAGGATGGCGCGGATTGTAGTAGACCGTGACGATGCTGCCGGCGGGATATTTCGCCAGCTTCTCGGCGATCTGGAAATTGCCGAGGTCCTCGCCGATCGAGATGCGGTTGCATCTCAGCTTCCGGCCGCCGACGGAATACTCATACGTTACGTTCGCGAAATTGCGGCTTTCAGTGCGGTAGCCGTCCTCGTGCTCGTCGTCGGGCACCCTCTCCTCGCGCACTTCGGCGACTGACTTGACGACCTTGCCTGATGCCTGCGGCCAGCTCCGCGCCTCGCGCGCCTGCCAGGTCTTCACGATGGCGGCAACCAGGACCAGCGCCAGCGGCGCAAGCAGCATCGCGTAGACCAGCGGAGGCAGATGCGGCACGGTAAATATCCTTCGTCAACGGCAATGCATCCTTGGACGCATCGCCGCCGGCAAAGGTTCAACCTGTGTGAGCGCTCATTTGGCGCGGATCAAGGCCAGCCAGATGCCGCCGCCGATCATGAAGCCGCCTGACACGCGCGACACCAGGCGCGTGCGGCGTGCCGAGAAGAAGCCGCGGACCTGACCGGCCAGCAATGCGTAGATTCCATCCGTCAGGCCGGCGAGCACCATGAAGGTGACGCCGAGCACCACGACCTGCGACAAATGATCCTTGCTCATGTCCATGAACTGCGGAATGAACGCGCCGAAAAACACCAGCAGCTTCGGGTTCGACAGTGCGACGATGAAACCCTGCAAGAGAAAGCCTCCGCGCGGGGGCGGCGGCGGCTCATCGGCGGAGACGCCTTCAACCGGAGAGCGGATCAGCTTGATGCCGAGCCAGACCAGATAGGCAGCGCCGGCAAAGCGAACCCAGTTGAACCAATAGCCCATCGTCGCCATCAGCGTGGTGAGGCCGACCGCGAGGATGCCGATCACGATCAACAGCCCCATCTGCACGCCGAGAATATTGGTCAGCGCCGCGCGCGTGCCGTGTCGCAGACCGTTGGCGATGACGAGGGTGACGATCGGCCCCGGCAGCAGCGCCAGTGCAATGCAGGCGGCGACGAAAGCGAGATAGGCTTGCATGGACATCATGAGCGGGACTCGGAGCTGAGGGGGTTGGCCGTATTAATGCATGGCCCTCAGCGCCCGTCCAGCGCCGCGGTCAGCCATGTCGCCATGTCCGGCGTCTCCAGGAACATGAGCGCCGCGCGCTGGAGCGCGCTGGCATCGCCCTGGCCCTGCGCCGCAGCAACGAACAGGTCGCAACGCCTGGAAAGCGCGATACCTATTGCGGCGTGGCGCGATCCGTCCGACATGGCGAGATCATAGTGCCTTGCACGGCCGCGCATCTGCCCGACACGCACCACCTCGCCCGGCGCGATTCCCCCAAAGCGTGGGCTGATCAGATCGAGATCGGCAACACGATCGACCTCGTCGTCATCGGCAACGCCGCGATCGCAATTGCAGAAGCCGCGCTTGGCGCGGACATAGAGTTCGGCGCCGTCGCAGGCGCCGCCCTCGCAGCGAAAGGCACGGCCCGCAGGCCAGCCGTCGCGCGGGAACGGCCAGGCAATCTCGCGCCAATGCGCTGATGTCTGCGCGGGCGATGGCGCGAGCTGATACGCGCCGACGCCGGATGCGCCGAGCGCAATCACCGCCGCCGCTATCAGTGCCGCGCGCCGCATCGTCAATTCTTCGGCAGGCCGGCAGCGGCGCGCGCCGCCCCGGTCAGTTCGAGAATGTGCAGGCCGGTGTTGGCGCGATCGACGATGTAGATATAGCCGCGATCGTCGGTCTCGACATTGTTGGTCTGGATCGCGACCTTGCAGCGCTCGCCGCCCTCGATCGGAATGCAGCGCTTGTCGGTCGCGCTCGTGATCGACGGAATGAAATAGCCCACCTCCCTGGGATGATAGGGATCGCGAATGTCGAGCGCGCGCACGCCGGCATTGAAGAAGGCGATGAAGGCCATTTTCTTGTAGTAGACCGGCGCCATGCTTTCGTTCGACGAGTGCGAACCGAAGCGGCCGCCGCGCTGGCAGAACTGCCCGCTTGCCTCAGGCACGGTGTAGCTCGAGATCATCATCGGCCGCGTCTCTGTGGTGACGTCGGCGAACCACACCATCTGCCGCGCCTCGCCGCATTCGTTCAAGATCGCCTCGTCCACGATCATGACGATGTCGCGCGTCTTGCCGTCCTTGTCCTCGGCAAATTCGGCCACGGGCATGTCGAGCATCGGGAAGGTGGTATGCGCGCCGTTGAACGCCGACATCGGCATCCGCGAGATCTCGGGAAGGCGCAGATTGTCCGGCGTCGGCTCCTTGGGCCCTGTGAGCAGCTTCTCGCGATCAACGATCTGCAAAATGCCGCCCTTGTTGGTGCCATAGCCGAAATAGACACGGTTGCCGGCCGGCCCGGTGGAGATCGGCCCGTGCAGCTCGGTCGGCACCGCGCCGGTCGAGCCTGGCTCCTGGCCGGGCAGTCCGAAGTCGCGGATCTTCTGCGGATGCGCGGGATCGGAGAGATCATAGATCTGCGTCATGCGCCGCGTACGCCAGTCCGGCGCGCCCGAGACGAGATAGGCGATGCCGGTGTCGCATTCCCACCAGCTCTTGTGCGTGTCCTTCAAGCCGCCGATGCGCGTGATCAGCGTGGGGTTGGCGGGATCGGCGACGTTCCATATCTCATGCGCCTCACTGCCGAAGGTGCGCAACATGTAGACCGCGTTGGGATCGCCCTTCGGCAAGGTCTTGCCGTCGCACACACGCACCATCTGCGCGCCGCCGGATTCATACTTGCCTTCCTGCCCCGGCAAATGCCTGAGATATTTCGGATGGGCGGGATCCGTGACATCGACGATCGAGGTGCCGTTCGGCTCCGCCTGGCCCGTCATCGGATTCACCGGAGCCGGCACGTCGTCAGTGCCGCCGTGATGGCCGATATAAGCGATCCAGCGATCGCCCTGGTGATGGATGGTCGGCTGATAGGCACTGCGCACCTGGAGGTCGTTGGTGCCGACCAGCTTCATGTTGGACGCCTCGGGCGGCGCGCCGATGGTCTGCTTCTGGGCATGAACAAAAGTGCTGCCGGCGAAAAAGACGAGGGCGGCAGCAGTCAAGACGCGACGAAACATCAAGGTCCTCCCGGAACCAATCTGCGTTGGCTGAGATGCAAGGCTAGCACAGCCCTTTGAATGCGCCAAAGAGAGCATCTTGACATGCAACTATTTGGTTGCATATTATCACCACCATGGATGAGGTCTTCAAAGCGCTCGCCGATGCATCGCGACGGTCGCTTTTGGACCGGCTTCACGCGAAGGCCGGCCAGACGCTGGGCGAACTCTGCGACGGCCTGGACATGACGCGCCAGGCGGTGACGAAGCACCTGGTCATCCTGGAAGAGGCCAATCTGGTCACGACCATCAAGCATGGTCGCGAGAAGCTGCACTATCTCAACCCAGTACCGATCCATCAGATCGGCGAACGCTGGATCAGGAAATTCGAGCGCGGCAAGCTCGCCGCGCTCAGCGAATTGAAACGCCAGCTGGAGAAGCGTGATGAGTAAGCCGCAATTCGTCTATGTCACCTATATCGAGACTACGCCGGACAAGCTGTGGAACGCGCTGACGTCGAGCGAATTCACACGGCAATACTGGTTCGGCGCCGAGGTCCGCTCCGACTGGAAGGTCGGCTCCCCCTTTGCGCTCACGCTCGACGGCGAGGTCACCGACTCCGGCGAAATCCTCGAGGCAGATCCGCCACGGCGCCTGTCCTACAGCTTCAAGCACCTGAAATACGAAGAGCTCCGCGGCGAGCCGATCTCTCGCGTCGTTTTCACCATCGAACCTTTCGGCTCGCTGGTGCGTTTGACCGTGCTGCATGACGGCTTCATCGAAGGCGGCAAATATCTCGGCGCTGTCTCGAACGGCTGGCCGGCGATCCTGTCCCAGCTCAAAAGCCTGCTGGAGACCGGCAAGCTGCTCGGCATCCCGCGCGCGGCACTCAACAAGGGGTTCGACGCGAAATGAATCTCGACCAGTTCAAGCCGCTGACGATCTACACAATCTACATCGCCGCGACGCCGGAGAAAGTGTGGGAAGCGCTGACCTCGGCCGAATTCTCCAGGCAATACTTTTTCGGCAATGCCGTGGAGGTCGAGCCACGGCTTGGTGGCGCCTTCATCTTGCGCACGCCGGATGGCGCCGCGCATATCAGCGGCGAGGTGCTCGCCTACGATCCGCCGCGCAAGCTTGCGGTGACATTCAACGTCAACTGGCCCGAGTTGATCGAGAAACTCGGACCAACTCTTGTGACTTACGACATCGAGCAAATCGGCGACGCCGTCCAGCTGACGATGAGCGAAGGACACGATCGTCCGCTCAGTGATGACATTCTCTCCGGCGGCCGATCGGGCTGGCCCGCGATCCTGTCCAGCCTCAAGAGCTTGCTCGAGACCGGCAAGCCGCTGGTGGTGAAGATGGGTCCGCCACAGCGGATGCTGGAAGCGCTGAAGGCAATGGGGATCAAGACGCCGTAGGTCCTCGCGAGTTCCGTATCGAAGGGTGGGCAAAGGCGCACTTGCGCCGTGCCCACGATCTTTCCAATGTTCGAGAGATGGTGGGCACGCTTCGCTTTGCCCACCCTACGGCACTACGGCACCGAGTAGCCGGCTGGCTTTCGCCAGGACGACTAGGACACCGGCACCACCAGCCGCCGATAGAGATGCCACGTCGCGTGCCCGAGCACCGGCAGCGTCACCACCAGGCCGAGAAAATACGGCAGCGCCGACACGATCAGCACCATCACGATGACAGCCGCCCAACCGATCATCGGCAGCGGGCTCGTCACCACCGCGCGCACGCTCGTCACCATGGCGGTGACGAAATCGACCTCGCGATCGAGCAGCAGCGGAAATGACACCACGGTCAGCGAGAACAGAATCAACGACAGCGCCGCGCCGACCGCGTTGCCGATCGCGAGAAACAGCAGTCCCTCGTTGGTCGTCAGCACCACCGTCATGAACTCCTGCAGGCTCGAGAACGAGGCGTGCAGGCCGAGCAGCAGCGCGATCAAGAGACGCACCTGGTACATCCAGATCACGAACACGAACAGCGTGACAAAGGCCATCCAGCCGATCTCGCTGCGCGCACGTATCGCCGACCAGATTGCACCGAAGGACACCGGCTCGCCGCGTTCGCGACGGCGGCTGATCTCGTAAAGGCCGATCGCTACGAACGGCCCGAGCAACGCGAAGCCGGCCGCCAGCGGATAGACGAGATAGACCATGCCAAAGGCGGTGAGGCAGAGCATGATAGTGATGCCGCCGGCCGCGTAGAACGCGCCGAAGCAAAGCCCGTAGAGCGGCAGTGCCTGGAAATCGCGCAGGCCTTCCACCAGCGCCTCGGCGATGTCAGCCGCGGCAACCGGACGCACCACTGGATCAACCTTGCCCGAAATGGACATCAGCTTCCTCCGTACATCGGCACGATCTTTCGTCGTGCACGGGCCGCGATATTAGCGCCGATGTGCGCACGCGCAACTTGATGCCCGACGGGGAGGGGATTGTAACGAGACTACAACGTACGCGCCGTGGAATCTTTGATATCAGGTACGATTTTGCAGGCATGCCTATGGACTGAGTAGACGATCGTGCCGCAAATTGTACCTCCGAACCAACACGCGCGAAGAGCGGACCCACCCAACCGATGAGCCTGCGTACCCGGTTACTGATCCTCGTCATCGCGGCCATGCTGGTACCGGCATGCCTCGTCGGCTTGCGCTTCGTGCAGAACCGCACCAGCGAGATCAACGCGGCGCTCGCGAATCTGGCCGCATCGGCCGACGACATCGCAAGCGATCTCGACGAGAAGATTCAGGGTACCGCCCAGCTTCACTATGGCCTCGCTCGTGCGCGCGACCTCGATACGCGCGACAAGGCGGCTTGCTCGGCGTTTCTGTCCGATGTGCGCGAAGAATATCCGCAGTTCACGGGAATCTTGACGATTGATCCCGACGGCAGCCTGTTCTGCGACTCGCTGCGGACCAACCGCTCGCTCGACCTGAACGATCGGGCCTATTTCAAGCAGGCGAAGGTCTCGCAGGGCGCCGTCGCGGTAGAGCCGGTGTTTGGCCGCCTCACCGGAACATCGGTGCTCCAGATCGCCTATCCCGTACGCTCCGACGCCGGCGCGCTGAAATTCGTCCTGCTCGCCTCGTTCAACCTGAACAAGTTCGCGGAATATCACGACAAGCGGTTGCTCGCTGAAAAGGAAATCCTGTTCCTCGACGGCAAGGGCACCGTGCTGGTCGCCCCCAAGACGGGTTGGAGCGATCCGGTGGGCACATCGATTGCGGGCTCCGACCTGTTCCGCTTTGCGTCCACACCGGACGGGGAAGCGTCGCGCGAGATCACTGATCGCGACGGCCGCGCGCAAGTCTGGGCGGTCGCCCGCTCGCCGTCGATCCGCAAGGCCGGCCTCACCATCCTGGTCGGGCGCTCCAAGGACGGGCTGGTCGCGGTGGCAGACCGCCGGCTTTACGAGGACATGGCGATCCTCGCAGTGGCCTCGTTGCTACTGCTCGCAGGTGTCTGGATCCTTGCGACCATGAGCGTTGGGCGCCAGGTCGGACGGCTCGCCGCGATGGCAAAGAGGCTCGGGCTCGGCGATCTCAGCGCGCGCATCCCGCCGCCGCATCCGCGCGGCGAGCTCGGCGGCTTGATGATGCTGCTCAACGGCACCGCAGAGTCGCTCGAACAGCAACGCGCCGCCATTGCCGACCTCAGCCACAAGCTCAGCCAATCCCAGAAGATGGAAGCGATGGGGCAGCTCACCGGCGGCGTGGCGCACGATTTCAACAATCTGCTGACCGTCATTCTCGGCAATTCCGAGCATCTTGCCGACAGGTTGGCCAGCAACAAGGAATTGCACAGGATCGCGAGCGACATCGCGACCGCCGCCGAGCGCGGCTCTGACCTGACGCGAAGCCTGCTCGCCTTCGCGCGCAAGCAACCGCTAAGGCCGCGCGAGATCGACATCGCCGAGAAGGTCGTCGGCATGGAGCAATTGTTGCGCCGGTCGCTCGGCGAGCACATCGAGTGCAATTTCGCGTTCGGGGCCGATTTGTGGACGACAAGCGTCGATCCAGGCCAGTTGGCGACCGCCCTGCTCAACCTCGTGCTGAACGCGCGCGACGCGATGCCTGACGGCGGCAGGTTGACGGTCGAGGTGCGCAACGTTTCGCTCGTCGAGTCCGATCTCGACGTCAACGGCGAGCCGCGGCCCGGGGATTACGTCATGGTGGCCGTATCGGATACCGGCTGCGGCATGCCGGACGACGTCGCAAGCCGCGCGTTCGAGCCGTTCTTCACCACCAAGGAGGTCGGCAAGGGAACGGGGCTCGGCCTGAGCATGGTCTACGGATTTGCGCAGCAGTCCGGCGGTCTCGTGCAACTCCAATCCGAACCCGGGCAAGGCAGCGTCGTCAGGCTGTTCTTCCCGCGTATCTCCGCAGCGCTCAAAGAGGATCCAGCCCCGGCGGGACCGACCATCTCGCCCGACGGACACGAGACCATTCTCGTCGTCGAGGATGACGACATGGTGCGTGCCTATGTGGAGAGCGAACTCGGGACGCTTGGCTACCGCGTCATTGCGACGTCGAACGGGCCCGCTGCACTGGAGGTGCTGCGACAGGCCGGCGACATCCATCTGCTGTTCACCGACGTCGTGATGCCCGGCGGAATGTTTGGGCCGGAGCTTGCCAGGCAAGCGACTGCCTTGCGCCCTGGGCTCAAGGTGCTGTTCACGACCGGCTACAGCCAAAATCCCGTCAAGGCACCCGACGGCGTCGACGCCCGTATCCTGACAAAGCCGTTCAAGCGACAGGATCTTGCCGCGACGCTGCGCTCGGCTCTGTCGGCGACGTCGCGCTGAAGCGCGATGAGATCAGGTTGAATCGTCATCGCACTTGAGCTCTTTGTTTGAGCATGATCTCCGCGCAAACGTGTTCCGCAGAAAGGCCACGCTGGCGCGCGTTCGCCAACGACATACACAGTCTTCCCAAGGACAAGCCCGGGCACGATGATCGGCAACGCATCTCACCGCACCGTGGCGAAGAACTTCCTGACATCGCGCACGAACAGCTCGGGCTGCTCGAACGCGGCGAAATGCCCGCCCTTCTCCATTTCGCTCCAATGGGTGATGTCCAGGAAGTTCGGCTCCATCCATCGCCGCACCGGCGTGATGATCTCCTTGGGAAACACGGCCACACCCGTCGGTACCTTCACGGCCGGCGTCGTGCGGCGCTTGCCGAAACTTTCCCAATAGAGCCGCGCCGACGAGGTCGCCGTCTCGGTCGTCCAGTAGAGCATGACGTTGTCGAGCAGTTCGTCCTTGTCAAAAATGTTTTCGGGGTGGCCATTACAATCGGTCCAGGCCCAGAACTTTTCCAGGATCCATGCGGCCTGCCCACTTGGCGAATCCGTGAGCCCGTAGCCGAGCGTCTGCGGCCGCGTCGATTGCTGCTTGGAATAACCGGCGTCGAGATCGACGTAATGCTTGAGGCCGGCGAGTGCCCGCTTCTCTTCCGCCGTCGGCTCGCCCTCGACCTTCGGCGCCGTGTTGAAGGCCAGCGTAATGTGGATGCCGGCGCAATGCCCGGCGTCCTGCCCACCGAGCGAGGTCGTCACCGCCGAGCCCCAGTCGCCACCTTGCGCGCCGTAGCGCGTGTAACCGAGCCGATCCATCAGCTTGGCCCAGGTCGCGGCGATGCGGTCGACGCCCCAGCCGGTGGTCTTTGGCTTCGCTGAGAAGCCGAAACCCGGCAGCGAAGGGCAGATCACGTGGAAAGCATCCGCGGGATTGCCGCCATGCGCGGCGGGATCGGTGAGCGGAGCGATCACCTTCTGGAATTCGACGATCGAGCCCGGCCATCCGTGGGTGATGATGAGCGGCAGCGCGTTGGGTTCTTTCGAACGCGCATGCAGAAAGTGGATGTCGAGCCCGTCGATCTCGGTGGTGAATTGCTCGAAGCGGTTGAGTTTCGCCTCACGCGCGCGCCAGTCGTAGCCATTGGCCCAATAGGCGCAGATCTCCTGGATCCATTTCAGCGGCGCGCCCTGGCTCCAGTCGTCGACCAGCTCCGCCTCCGGCCAGCGCGTGCGGGCGAGACGCGACTTGAGGTCAGAAAGGATGTCGTCGCTGATGGCGATGCGAAACGGTTTGATGGCGCCGGTCATCGGTTGACTCCCACTTTTTCTTATCGAGAAGGTAGACCGAACAACGCGCCGCATCAAAGGTGCACCTTCTCCCCTTGTGGGAGAAGGTGGCGCGAAACGCCGGATGAGGGGTCTCTATCCGCGTGTGCAACTGCGAGAGGCTCACGCGCGGAGAGAACCCCCCACCCGTCTCGCCGCTATCGCGGCGAGCCACCCTCTCCCACAAGGGGAGAGCGGAAGAGCTAGCCCGACAGCGCGGCCTTCACCAAACCGCTGGCCTTACCGAAGTCCATCTGGCCGGCGTATTTCGCGCGCAGCGCGGCAATCACCTTGCCCATGTCCTTCATGCCGGCGGCGCCGGTTTCAGTGATAGCGCCTGCGATCGCCTTCTTTACCTCGTCGTCCGACATCTGCTTCGGCAGGTAGGCCGAGATCACCGCGATCTCCTCGCGCTCTTGCGCGGCGAGCTCGGCGCGGCCGCCCTTGTCGTAGAGCTCGACCGACTCCTGGCGCTGCTTGATCATCTTCTGGAAAACGCCGAGCAGGTCGGCGTCCGAAAGCGGCGGCTTGCCTTGCCCGCGCGCTTCGATGTCCGCGTTCTTGATGGTCGAGTTGACCATGCGCAGCGTGGAGAGCTTGCGCTCCTCCTTGGCCTTCATGGCCTCCTTGACCGCATTGTTGATCTCGTCGCGCAGCATGATCGTGATCCCTTCGAATATCCGACGCCTGATCTAGGCCGTTCGCGCCCCTGACACAACCGGGGTTCCCAGCCATTCGACCAGCGCCCGCGTTGTCGCCTCAAGCTGCTCGGGTTGCGGCAGATGCCCGCAATTGGTGAGAACGACGAGCTTCGCGCCGGCGATGCCCTCCGCCATCTCCTTCGAGAAGGCGTTGGCAATGGTGTTGTCCTGATCACCGGTCAGCACCAGCGTCGGGCATGTGATGGTCGCAAGGACGGGGCGTGAATCCACCCGCGCGATGATCGCGGTCTGCTGGCGGAGATACGCCTCGACGCCAACGTCATCGCCTTGCGCATGCACGAGCTGGCGAATGCCGGCATCATCCCGGCGCGAGGGATGCACCAGCTCTGCAAACATCTCGTCACGCGCCGCACGCAGCTCGCCACGCCTGGCGCGCTCCATCAGGCCGCGCCGGCGGGCTGTGGCCTCAGGCGTATCGGGCCGCGCCTGGGTGTTGATCAAGGCGAGCTTCACCACCCGCTCGGGCGCCTGGCGCATGATTTCGAGCGCGATGTAGCCGCCCATGGAATGACCGGCGAGTGCGAAACGCGGCGGTGCCTCGCTCAGCACGCGGGCGGCGATCGCGCTCATGTTGTCGTCGCGGATATGGTTGGCAACCATCACCGGGCCGAAGCGCCAGAGCGCCGGGATCACGGGAGCGTAGATGCGGGCCGACGAGGCCAGCCCCGGAACCAGCACAACAGGGGTGGTCTGGTCCATTATTGCCTCGCAAGCCCAGGAATTTGCCGGAAATTGTCCTGCCAAGCTTAAGTGCCCGAAGGGACCTGTCAAATATGCAAAAACGCATGTGAATCCGCCGTTTCCTGCTTTGACGGGCGCGCGCCGGGGCCTTATGAAGCGGGCTCATGACACAACATAAAAACGATAACGCCTGGCCGGACCACAAACCGACCGCGCTCCTCGTGCTTGCCGATGGCACGGTGCTCGAAGGCTTCGGTCTCGGCGCCGAAGGCCAAGCCGTCGGTGAAGTCTGCTTCAACACCGCGATGACCGGCTATGAGGAAATCCTCACCGATCCCTCCTATGCCGGCCAGCTCATCACCTTCACCTTCCCGCATATCGGCAATGTCGGTACCAACGAGGAAGACATCGAGACGGTGAACATGGCCGCGACGCCGGGCGCGCGCGGCGTGATCCTGCGCACCGCGATCACCAATCCCTCGAACTACCGCGCCACCAAGCACCTCGACCAGTGGCTGAAGGCGCGCGGCATCATCGGCCTCTCCGGCATCGACACGCGCGCGCTGACTGCGCTGATCCGCAGCAAGGGCATGCCCAACGCCGTGATCGCGCATGCCAAGGACGGCGAATTCGACCTGCACGGCCTGAAGGAAGAAGCGCGCGAATGGCCCGGCCTCGAGGGCATGGACCTCGTGCCGATGGTCACATCCGGCCAGCGCTTCACCTGGGATGAAACGCCCTGGCTGTGGGACAAGGGATTTGGCCGTCAGGACAAGCCCGAATTCAACGTCGTCGCCATCGACTACGGCATCAAGCGCAACATTCTGCGCCTGCTCGCCGGCGTCGGCTGCAAGGTGACGGTGGTGCCGGCAACGACGTCGTCCGAAGACATTCTGGCGATGAAGCCGGACGGCGTGTTCCTGTCCAACGGTCCGGGCGATCCGGCCGCCACAGGCAAATATGCCGTGCCTGTCATCCGGGACGTCATCAAGTCGGGCACGCCGACGTTTGGAATTTGCCTCGGTCACCAGATGCTCGGCCTCGCCGTCGGCGCCAAGACCAAGAAGATGCATCAGGGCCATCACGGCGCCAATCATCCCGTGAAGGACGAGACCACCGGCAAGGTCGAGATCACCTCGATGAACCACGGTTTTGCGGTGGACGAGAACACGCTGCCTGATGGCGCAACGCAGACCCATATCTCGCTGTTCGACGGATCCAATTGCGGCATCCAGCTCGACGGCAAGCCGGTGTTCTCGGTGCAGTATCACCCCGAGGCCTCACCAGGCCCGCGCGATTCGCACTACCTGTTCCAGCGCTTTGCCGATCTGATGCGGCAGAAGAAGAGCGCGTAAACATCTGCCCTCGTGCCCCGGGTGCAGTGCCATAGCGCGTCGAAGACGCGCGTGAACGCGCTTTAGGCGCCGCCCTTCGCGGTGTGATGCGCTGCTGAACCGGGGCCTATCGTTCGGCACGCTGGGTCCCGGCCCTGCGCAGCAGCGTTCCACGCTGCGGCGCGTCCGGGACACGAGATCTGTTGAGGAACGCCCCCACCGTATAAAATGTTGTCCCGGTGCCTCAGCGCAACCGGAGCCCAGCAATGTCCGTCGTCCGTGACTATGCCGAGCCACTCGCCATCGTGTTCGAGGACGATGGGCTCGTGCCGAATAACATCCTCCCCTTTCTGGTCTACCAGGGTGCGGTGACGCTCGATCCGAAGCGCCCTGAAGAGACCATCGAAAACCTGTTCGAAACCAACAGTTGGGGCGGCACATGGCGCAACGGGGTCTACGACTTTCTGCATTACCACGCGACCGTGCACGAGGTGCTCGGCGTTGCGCGTGGCCATGCCCGCGTTCGCTTCGGCGGCGATCAGGGGCAGGAGCTCGACATCAAGGCCGGTGACGTCGCGATCCTGCCGGCCGGGACCGGACATCAGTGCATCCATGCGAGCAACGATTTCTGCGTGATCGGCGCCTATCCGCCGGGATCGCAGATGGAGATCACGCGGGCGACCGCGGAGAACCACGCCAAGGCGTTGAAGACGATTCCGAACGTCGCGCGGCCACCGGCAGATCCCGTGACGGGGAAGCATGGCGCATTGATGCGGTTGTGGAGGTAACTCTAAGCGCGGTGCCGTAGGGGGGGCAAAGGCGCGCCGTTGCGCGCCGTGCCCACCACCTCTATCGATCACAAAAAGATGCGTGGGCACGCTTCGCTTTGCCCACCCTACGGCACTGCCTTACGCTTCGTTACCGCCTTCCTGGCGTGTCGCCTCAAACAAAAACCACGTGCGGCGCTCGGTCTCGTCGATGAAGACTTCGAGGATGCTGGCGCTGGCGACGTCGCCGGCATCATCGCAGACCTCGTGCGCTTTACGCATCGCGCTCGCGACATGCTTGTTGTCCTGCATCAGCTCGCGCAGCATTTCGCGCGGCGGGACGTAATCCTCGTTGTTGTCCTTGATGGTCTGCAGCTTTGCGACCTGGCCGATCGACTTCAGCGTGGTGCCGCCGATCTTGCGGACGCGCTCGGCGAGCTGGTCGGTGGTGGCGAAGATCTGGTCCGATTGCTCGTCGAGCAGCAGATGATAATCGCGGAAATGCCGGCCGCTGATATGCCAGTGGAAATTCTTGGTCTTGAGATACAGCGCGAACGCGTCGGCCAGAAGCACGTTGAGCGCCTCCGAAACCTTGGTGACTGCCTGAGGCTGCAGATCGGTGGGAGTGTCGAGATCGGGCGAGACCTTGCTAGGGGCTTTGCTCACGGGAAACCTTCCTGTTAGGACGCGGACATTGACGGCGCGCCGTCGCACCCCTAACGCAAAGCGGGCAGCGCGGTTCCTGCATAGGAACCGCCATGGGCGGGATATCATGGACGATTGGATCGATTACTACGACTCGACGCATACGATCTATGTCAGCAAGCTGCATCGTGATTTGCACTTCCAGATCATCGCGCGGGATATCATCGGCTACATCACCTCGCCTGAGGCGACTGTGCTCGACTATGCCTGCGGCGAAGCGCTGTCGGCGAGCCAGGTGGCGGCCGCCTGTGGCAAGCTGATCCTGGCCGAGCCCGCGCCCGGCGTGCGCGGCCGGTTGATCGCGCGATTTGCACCCAACACCAAGATCCGCGTTCGCTCGCTCGACGACGTTCGCAATATGCAGGACCAGTCCATCGATCTCGTCGTGATGAACTCGGTTGCGCAATACATGACGGCGGAGGAGCTCGATGCCGCGCTCGTCAACGTCAGGCGCATCCTGAAACCATCAGGCAAGCTGGTGCTCGGCGATATCCTCCAGCCACATGTCGGCATGTTCAGGGACGTAACGGCGCTGCTCTCCTTCGGCCTGCGCCACGGCTTCCTGAAGGATGCGCTGGTCGGGTTGGTCAGTACCGCGCTGTCAGATTACCGTCATCTGCGCACGCGCATCGGGCTCCAGCGTTACAGCGAGGACGAGATCGCGGCCAAGCTCAAGGCAGCCGGATTCGCCAGCCAGCGCGCCGACACCAATATCGGCCACAATCGCTGGCGCATGACCTTCATCGCCCGGCCGCCGCTGGTGCGTTAAGCATAACGGCCACCTGAGGTGGCTTGTCGCACCTCGATCGGACATGATCACGGCGGCCCGGTGGCGGAAGCGTCTACGCGGGAGCAGTGCATTGCTCTTCATCCTGGTTCAAATCCAGGCCGGGTCTCCAGCCTTCGCTGGCTCCGCCAGCTTCGGCTCGGCAAGCCCTATCGTGGCGAAGGCTGCCGCGACGAAGCCCGAAGGGCGAAGTCGGGCACGGTCCAGAAAGATGCGCAAATGAGCGTGTTCTGGCTGGCCCTGGCGGCGTTTGTGATCGGGATCGAAAGCTTTGTGATTGCTGGGCTTTTGCCGGCGATTGCCAGCGACCTCTCGATTTCGGTCCCGGCCGCGCCGGCCAATTGGTCACCGCCTACGCCCTCACCTATGCGGTGGGCTCACCAATCCTGGCGGTGACGCTGAGCAACATCGATCGCTGCTGGTGTTCGGCGGCGCGGCCGCGATCGGGAACATGCCTGGCGGCATCCTGGCTGACCGGCTCGGTACGTTAGCGGCCGCGACACTCGGCCTTGCCGGCATGGCGAGCGCCCTGATCCTGCATTCGCTGGTCCTGAAATGGATGCCCGGACAGGCGCATTACGCGGCCATCGGCGGTGCCCTCGGGGGAGCGGTGCTGGCCACCCTCTCGCCAACCGACCTCGGCTGGATCGGTGGAACGAGCGTTGCGGCCTCGCTTCTGGTGCACCTCGCCCGGGGTTGGCAGGCGCGGCCAAAACCGGTCAAAATTGCCGGTTGATGGGCGTTTTTCGGGGTTTCGCCGCCCCGAAAACTGGTCTAAGACCCACCCGCGCGCGAGGGAAGACCCCGCGCTCTCGCACAAGGGGACGCGCGGCAAGCGCGCCCTTTTTTTGTGCCCAGTTTCCAGCCCGCGAGCGGTGATGCCTAAACGAACCGACATCTCGACCATCCTGATCATCGGCGCCGGTCCCATCGTGATCGGCCAGGCCTGCGAGTTCGACTATTCGGGCACGCAGGCGGTGAAGACGTTGAAGGAAGAGGGCTATCGCATCGTCCTCGTCAATTCCAATCCGGCCACGATCATGACCGATCCGGAATTGGCCGATGCGACCTACATCGAGCCGATCACGCCCGAGATCGTCGCCAAGATCATCGAGAAGGAACGTCACGTCGTTCCCGGTGGCTTCGCGCTGCTGCCGACCATGGGCGGACAGACCGCACTGAACTGCGCGTTGTCGCTGCGCCAGCAGGGCACGCTGGAGAAGTTCGACGTCGAGATGATCGGCGCGACCGCCGATGCGATCGACAAGGCGGAAGACCGCCAGCTGTTCCGCGAGGCGATGACCAAGATCGGGCTCGAGACGCCGAAGTCGCGGCTTGCCAACGCCTCCGCCCTGAAGAAATCCTTCCGCGACAAGCGTCAAGCTGAACGCGAAAAGCTCTCGGGCGCTGCCCTCGAAGAGCACGATCGGCAGTGGACCCTCGGCGAAGGCGACCGCCGCAAGCGTTACCAGGAATATGCGCTCGGCCAGGCGCTGATGGCCCTGTCCGAGATCGGCCTGCCCGCGATCATCCGCCCCTCCTTCACCATGGGCGGCACCGGCGGCGGCATCGCCTACAACAAGGAAGAGTTCCTCGACATCATCGAGCGCGGCCTTGACGCGTCCCCGACCAACGAAGTCCTGATCGAGGAATCCGTCCTTGGCTGGAAAGAGTTCGAGATGGAGGTGGTGCGCGACAAGAAGGACAATTGCATCATCGTCTGCTCGATCGAGAATTTCGATCCGATGGGCGTGCACACCGGTGATTCCATCACGGTGGCCCCTGCCCTGACGCTGACGGACAAGGAATACCAGATCATGCGCGACGCCTCGCTGGCGGTGCTGCGCGAGATCGGCGTGGAGACCGGCGGCTCCAACGTGCAGTTCGGCCTCAATCCCGAGGACGGCCGCATGGTCGTCATCGAGATGAATCCGCGCGTGTCGCGTTCCTCCGCGCTGGCCTCGAAAGCCACCGGATTCCCGATCGCCAAGGTCGCGGCCAAGCTTGCGGTCGGATACACGCTCGACGAAATCGCCAACGACATCACCGGCGGTGCGACGCCGGCCTCGTTCGAGCCGACGATCGATTACGTGGTGACCAAGATCCCGCGTTTCGCGTTCGAAAAATTCCCCGGCGCCTCCTCCACGCTGACGACCTCGATGAAATCCGTCGGTGAGGTCATGGCGATCGGCCGCACCTTCCAGGAAAGCCTGCAGAAGGCACTGCGCGGACTCGAGACTGGCCTCACCGGCCTCGACGAGATCGAGATCGAGGGCCTCGGTCGCGACGACGACAAGAACGCGATCCGCGCCGCGCTCGGCACGCCGACGCCGAACCGCATTCTTCAGGTCGCGCAAGCCATGCGGCTCGGCTGGTCGAACGAAGACATCTTCAACTCGTGCAAGATCGATCCGTGGTTCCTCAGCGAGATGCGCGGCATCGTCGACATGGAAGTGAAGATCAAGAAACACGGCCTGCCCGGCAATGCGTTCGGCATGCGTACGCTCAAGGCCATGGGCTTCTCCGACGCGCGCCTCGCGGTGCTTGCCGAGACGACAGAGGCGGATATCACCGCGAAGCGCCATGCGCTCGACGTCCGGCCGGCCTACAAGCGCATCGACACGTGCGCTGCCGAATTCGCCTCGCCCACCGCCTACATGTACTCGACCTACGAGTCGCCCTTTGCAGGCAGCGTCGCCGACGAGAGCACGCCCTCGAACAAGAAGAAGGTCATCATCCTCGGCGGCGGCCCGAACCGTATCGGCCAAGGTATCGAATTCGACTATTGCTGCTGTCACGCCTGCTTTGCGCTGCATGACGCCGGCTACGAATCCATCATGGTCAACTGCAACCCGGAGACGGTGTCGACAGACTACGACACCGCGGACCGGCTCTATTTCGAGCCGCTCACCGCCGAGGACGTGCTGGAGATCATCGCAAAGGAGCGCACCAATGGCACGCTGCATGGCGTGATCGTGCAGTTCGGCGGCCAGACCCCGCTGAAGCTCGCACGGGCGCTGGAAGCCGCCGAAGTGCCGATCCTCGGCACCTCGCCCGACGCCATCGACCTTGCGGAAGACCGCGACCGCTTCAAGCGCGTGCTCGACAAGCTGCGGCTGAAGCAGCCGAAGAACGGCATCGCCTATTCGGTCGAGCAGGCTCGCCTGGTCGCGACCGATCTCGGCCTGCCCTTGGTGGTACGTCCCTCCTACGTGCTCGGCGGTCGTGCAATGCAGATCATTCGCGAGGAGAACCAGCTCAGCGACTATCTGCTCGGCACGCTGCCGGAGCTGGTGCCGGCCGACGTCAAGGCGCGCTACCCGAACGACAAGACCGGGCAGATCAACACCGTGCTCGGCAAGAATCCTCTGCTGTTCGACCGCTATCTATCCGACGCCACCGAAATCGATGTCGACTGCCTCTGCGACGGCAAGGACACCTTCATCGTCGGCATCATGGAGCACATCGAGGAAGCCGGCATTCACTCCGGTGACTCCGCCTGCTCGCTGCCACCGCACTCGCTCGACGCCAAGATGATCGCGGAGCTGGAGCGGCAGACGCGCGAACTCGCGCTCGGCCTCGACGTCGTCGGCCTGATGAACGTGCAATACGCCATCAAGGACGGCGAGATCTACGTGCTCGAAGTCAATCCGCGCGCCTCGCGCACGGTGCCGTTCGTCGCCAAGGTGGTCGGCACGCCGGTCGCGAAGATCGCCGCGCGCATCATGGCCGGCGAGAAGCTCGCCGACTTCAAATTGAAGAAGGCCGACCTCAAGCATGTCGGCGTGAAGGAGTCGGTCTTTCCGTTCGCCCGCTTTCCCGGCGTCGACACGGTGCTCGGTCCGGAGATGCGCTCGACCGGCGAGGTCATGGGCATCGACCGCTCTTTCGCGGTGGCCTTTGCCAAGAGCCAGCTCGGCGGCGGCACGCGGGTGCCGCGCAAGGGCACGGTGTTCGTCTCGGTGCGCGAGAGCGACAAGACGCGCATCGCGGAAGCCGTTCGCGAATTGCATTCGCTCGGCTTCAAGGTGCTGGCGACTTCGGGTACGGCGCGCTTCCTGACCGACGAGGGCATCCCGACTGAGAAGGTCAACAAGGTGCTGGAGGGACGGCCGCATATCGTCGACGCCATCACCAATGGCGACGTCCAGCTGGTTTTCAACACCACCGAAGGCCCGCAGGCGCTTGCCGACAGCCGATCGCTGCGGCGCGCGGCCCTCTTGCATAAAGTACCGTATTACACCACTCTTTCCGGGGCCGTGGCGGCCGCGCAGGGTATCCGCGCCTATCTGGGTGGGGACCTTGAGGTTCGTACCCTGCAGAGCTACTTTTCGGAAACCTGATCGCGAGCAGGAGGCTCAGCTTTCCGCTAAGTGATTGGCAAACAAGCCACAATGGCCGGAGGAACTGTCCGGGCGTTGTGGTTGTTCTGTTCCGGCGCCAGACCCACATAACGCTCCGGCGGCGGCGTGTTCAGCCCCCGGACATACTGACGAATCAAAGATTGCCGCGCGCTCTGTTTTCGTGGGGCGCGCGACCGAAGGACGAGAGAAGAGATGGAAAAGGTTCCGATGACAGCGGGCGGTTTTGCCGCGCTCGGGGAAGAATTGAAGAAGCGCCAGTCCGAGGACCGTCCGCGCATCATCGAGCATATCGCGGAAGCGCGTTCGCACGGCGACCTCTCGGAGAACGCGGAATACCATGCCGCGAAGGAAGAGCAGTCCCACAATGAGGGCCGCATCGCCGAGCTCGAGGACAAGCTCGCGCGCGCCGACATCATCGACATTTCCAAGCTCTCCGGCGACACCATCAAGTTCGGTGCCACCGTGACGCTGGTCGACGAAGACACTGAGAAGAAGGCGGTGTGGCAGATCGTCGGCGAGGTCGAGGCCGACGCCAAGAAGGGCCGCATCTCCATCACCTCGCCGCTCGCGCGCGCGCTGATCGGCAAGAAGAAAGGTTCGACCGTCGAGGTCAACGCACCCGGCGGCGCCAAGGCCTATGAGATCACCAAGGTCGAGTGGCGGTAATTTGCTCCGCAAGAGCTGCCTTAAAAGCCGCGTCCTCTGCGCGGCTTTTTTGTTTCTAAATGTTTCCCGCGCGCGATTGTGAACCGCACCATCCTCCGTCATGCTCCGCCTCGCCGTCCGAGCAAGGGAGGATACGATGGACATCGATCGCATCGCCGCGCGGAGCCAGCCTTATCTGCTCAGCCTCTTCCGCTTCATCACGGGGCTGCTGTTCTTTCACTACGGCGTGGCCAAGCTGTTCAAATTTCCACCGGTGGAGATGTTCTCCGACGTCACGCCGTTGTCACTCTGGGGCGTTGCCGGCATGTTCGAACTCGTGCTCGGCGGTCTCTTGATGATCGGCCTCTTCACGCGGCTGGCGGCCTTCATCCTCTCGGGTGAAATGGCCTTCGCCTATTTCATCGAGCACCTGCCGCATAGCTTCTTTCCCGTCGTCAACGACGGCGCGCTGGCAATCGTGCTGTGCTTCGCCTGCCTCTTCCTCGCCGCCGCCGGCGGCGGCCCGATCAGTGTCGACGCGATGCGGCGGTGACTCTTCGCTCTTACCGCCGTCCCTTCACATCGAGCGGCACCGCCGCCTCATACTTCGAATTGTGCAGCACCAGCGACGTCCTGACGTTGCGGACGTGGGGCGCGGCGGTCAGATGCGTCACGAAATCCTGGAAGGTCGCCATGTCAGGCGCGACGCATTTGAGTATGAAGTCCACCTCGCCGGACAGCATCCAGCATTCGCGGACGAGCGGCTCGGCGCGGACGAACTCCTCGAAGGCGCGCAAGTCAGCTTCCGCCTGGCTGGAAAGGTGCACGGCAGCGAATACCGTGACGTCGAAGCCCAGCTTTCGCGCGTCCAGCAGCCCGCGGTACCCGTGGATGTAGCCTTCCTCCTCGAGCGCGCGGACCCGGCGCAGGCACGGCGGGGGCGAAATACCAACCCGTTTGGCGAGCTCGACATTGGTGATTCGACCGTCGGCCTGGATCTCGGCGAGAATTTTGAGGTCGATCTCGTCTAGGTTCCGCGACACGTGATTGGAACTCCTGGCCTAACGGCGGTATCGGGTGGGTCTGTCGCAATCCTCATAGCCCAGTCTGTGCCGAATGAGCAATTTTATTGCGCGTGCAGCGCAATCGACTTTTGTTCCTTGTTGGAAAAATCCGCCGACAGGGAATGCAATTCTTGCATAGCTCACCAGAACGCTTAGATTAGCTCTGATATTTCAGCGCCTCCGCGAGGCCTCCCGGCATGTTCCGCGCCCGCGCTGCAAATCCCCCGTGAAAGGCGTCCATCGAAATGTCCGCTCCTGTTCATGCAAAGGTCGTCATCATTGGCTCTGGCCCCGCCGGCTACACCGCGGCGATCTACGCCGCACGCGCGATGCTCGAGCCGATCCTGATCCAGGGCATGCAGGCGGGCGGCCAGCTCACCATCACCACCGACGTCGAGAACTATCCCGGCTTCGCCGACGTGATCCAGGGCCCCTGGCTGATGGAACAGATGGAGAAGCAGGCGGTCCATGTCGGCACCAAGATCGTCACCGACCTGGTGATCAAGCTTGATACCTCGCAGCGCCCGTTCCGCCTCACTTGCGATTCGGGCGACGTCTATCTCGCCGACACCGTAATCCTCGCCACCGGCGCGCAGGCGCGCTGGCTTGGGCTGCCGTCTGAGGCGAAGTTCCAGGGCGGCGGCGTCTCGGCCTGCGCCACCTGCGACGGCTTCTTCTACCGCAACAAGGAGGTCGTGGTGGTCGGCGGCGGCAATACTGCGGTCGAGGAAGCGCTGTACCTCACCAACCACGCCTCGCAGGTCACCATCGTACATCGCCGCGATCACTTCCGCGCCGAGCGCATCCTGCAGGAGCGACTGTTCAAGCACCCGAAGATCAAGGTGGTCTGGGATTCGGCCGTCGACGAGATCTGCGGCACCGAGAACCCGAACAAGGTCACTCATGTGCGGCTGAAAAACGTCAAGACCGGCACGCTCACGGATGTGAAGACCGACGGCGTCTTCGTCGCCATCGGCCACGCGCCGGCGACTGAGCTGGTGAAAGACCAGATCAAGCTGAAACCATCGGGCTATGTCGAGGTCGCCCCGAACTCAACCGCGACCTCGATACCCGGCCTGTTCGCCGCCGGCGACGTCGCTGACGAAACCTATCGCCAGGCCGTGACGGCCGCAGGCCTCGGCTGCATGGCAGCGCTCGAGGCCGAACGTTTCTTGGCCCTGCGCGCCAGCGAGCGCGCGGCAGCGGAATAACGATCATGCCCCGAACACGCGACGGATTCACGGATATGGACTGGGACAAGCTGAAGGTGTTTCACGCGGCGGCGGAAGCAGGCAGCTTCACGCATGCGGGAGAGCAGCTCGGCCTGTCGCAATCGGCGGTGTCACGCCAGGTCTCGGCATTGGAGCAGGAGCTCTCGGTCTCGCTGTTCCACCGCCACGCCCGCGGCCTGATCCTCACCGAACAGGGTGACCTCCTGTTCCGCACCGCGCACGACGTATTCATGCAGTTGCAGGCGGCGCGCGCGAAGCTGACCGACAGCCGCGAGCGGCCGAGCGGCGATCTCAAGATCACCACCACGCCCGGCGTCGGAATCAACTGGCTGATCCCGCGGCTCGGCGAATTCACCGCCCTCTATCCGGAGATCCGGATCTCGCTGATCGTCACCGACGAGGAGCTGGACCTGTCGATGCGCGAGGCCGATGTTGCCATCCGCACCCGCAAGCCGACGCAGCCGGATCTCATTCAGCGCAAGCTTTTCGCGATGGGCTTCCATGCTTATTGCTCGCCCGACTACATCAAGCGCTTCGGCACGCCGCGGACGCTGGAGGAGCTCGACTCCCACCGCATCATCACGCTGTCCGACGGCAACTTCGCGCCTCATCTGCAGAACCGCAACTGGCTGATCGAAGCCGGTCGCAACGGTTCGGGTCCGCGCGAGGCCTATTTCAAGGTCAATAACATCCTTGGCCTCGTGCGCGCATGTCAGCAGGGCCTCGGCATCGCGGCACTGCCGGATTATCTGATCGAGGAACAGAGCCGTCTCGTACAACTGTTCGGCGAATCGGATTCGATCCAGCTCGATACGTATTTCGTGTATCCGGAAGAGCTGAAGACGGTCGCGCGCGTGCAAGTGTTCCGCGACTTCGTGGTGAGCAAGGCACAGCGTTGGCCGTCCTGATTTCCGCATGACTGACATGCGGCCTCGGCTGTTGCTGCATGGCGCTCGCCAAGCCCATAATGTTTGCACGCTGAGCCTTCGCGTTGCGCATTTGTCCCCCTCCTCCAGTGGCGCGGGAGTTCAGTAATCCCTCTTGGAAGGTGATTGTGTCGGCCTCACGTGGCCAATACCTAAGCCGGGCCTTCGGGTCCGGCTTTTTTTCTGCCCAAATTGGCTTTCGCCTTCCGCGTGTATTGACAGTCTTGGGCATACCCCGCATCATTTGCGAATGATCACGAAGTCGTGCGCAATTTCGTCGAAGGCAATTGCCTCGAAAAAAGGCCCCCATCCGGGGACCTCGGATTTTTGCGCGCGCTAGGCTGACTTCGTCATCGCTGCCAAATCCCGAAAACCCCGCCACCTGGACGGGGTTTTTTCATGTGCCCTCCGTCTCAGGTTCATCTTGAGAAGGAGAGAAGAACATGACTGATTTGCGAACCCACATGCATGGGCTGTGGTTACCGCTGGTGACGCCGTTTCGCGACGGCCGTCTCGACGAGATCTCGCTGCGGCGGCTGACGCGGCACTACTGCACGCAGGCGATCGACGGCTTCATCCTGGGGGCGACCTCGGGCGAAGGCATGACGTTGCGGGATGCCGAACTCGAACGCCTCGTCGCCATCGTGCGTGATGAAATGGCAGCCGGGCGCCGCACGGTGCCGATCGGGCTCGGGCTATCAGGCGCGGATACCTCGCGGATGAAGGAGCGGCTGGACGAGACCGCGGACTGGCCGATCGACTTCTATCTGATCGCGAGCCCCTATTACGTGCGGCCGTCGCAGCGTGGGATATCGGCGCATTTCGAGGCGCTGGCCGATCACGCCGCCTGGCCGCTCGTGCTCTACAACATTCCCTATCGCTGCGCCGTCGGCATCACCAACCAGACCATGCTCCGGCTTGCCGAGCATCCCAACATCATCGGCCTGAAGGATTGCGGCGCGAGCCGCGAGCAGTCGATCGCGCTGCTGCGCGACCGGCCGAAGGGCTTTCGCGTGCTGACCGGCGAGGACGCAAACTATTTCGAGGCGCTCAGCGACGGGGCCGACGGCGGGATTCTGCTGTCTGCCCATCTCGAGACTGCGACCTTCGCCGCCGTCTCCAGCGAACTGAGGCAAGGCAACCATGGCGCGGCCGAGGCCCGCTGGCATGAGGTCGCGGAGCTGACGCGGCTGTTGTTCACCGAGCCGAGCCCGGCGCCGGCGAAGTACTGGCTGTGGCGGACGGGGCTGATCGACAGCCCCGAAGTGCGCCTGCCGATGGTGGAAGTGAGCAGCGAGCTTGCAGCCCAACTCGATCGCGAGATCGAGCGGCGGATGAAAGTCGCAGCCTAGCGTCTCCCGTCGCGGCCGTCTGTGGCGTTCGTCACAGCGGCTCGTCGACGCGCCGAAGATAATGCCCGCCATGAGAGAGAGCACCGCATTGGTTAACCGGGAACGAACGGACTTCGCAGCTGCCGCATGGCGCATCCACGCCTCGTTTACGCAATCGCGCCTATCGTTCCCGCGCAAAGTTTTCAAACAGGGGGAATGACAATGGGGCAACGCGCTCGTCCGACTGCGGCGGAAATGTTCGCGCCTGCTGATCTTTTGCAGGGAATTCTGGTGGTGTCGTCGTTCGGCTTCTGGGCCGTAATGCTCGGCCTGATGCCGGTGCTGCTGTTTCGGGTCTGGCTCGCCTGACGACGAAGCCCGCTTGCATGGTTAATCCCAGGCTCGCGATTGCGTTTAAATGCGAGCGGGCTTGCCAGCCGGAATTTTAAAACATCTAAGGTATCGTCTCCCCATAAAGCGAAGAAATCGCGGGGGCGATCTTGAACAATCAGAACGATATGGCGTCGCATTACGGCGTCACGCAAGGCTACGACAACGCCGGGCAGCAGGGCTTTTCCACCGAAGACATTCTCTGGGCCGTCGGCATCTGGTCGGTGATCCTGACGCTGTCGCCGGTCATCGTGTTCTACATGCTGATGGTGGCGTAAGCGTTGTCTCGTCATTCCGGAGCGCCCGCAGGGCGAATCCGGAATCTCGAGATTCCGGGTTGCGCTGCGCGCCCCCGGAATGACGCGAGAAGGCCCCAAAAACGCAAAACGCGCGGGACACCGCGCGTTTGTCGTCCGGGGAAATGATTGATGAAATTATGCTGCCTGCTTGTGCATTGCGCCCGACGCAGACGCCGTGCCGCGAATGGCTTTCACTGAACGCTCGATCGCTGCCCACAGTCTTGCAATTTCCTGGGCTGCACGGCTCTCGGCCTGATACTCACGCGCGCCTTCGCCGTGGCTGAGTGCCATCAACAAATCCGAACGATTGGTGATCTGACCGCCCCACACCGGCGCGCGGAACTTGGCGAGCGCTTCGCGGGCGATGGTGACGATGGGGCTTTCCGATTCGTCGCGCCTGGCCGGCGCACCGTTGAGCACGACCGCGTAGGGCTTGCGCGCCGCACGGCACATCTGAATGGTTTCCTGCACCGCGTTGACGTCGAACACGCCGGGACGCGCCGGGATCACCACCATGGTGGCATTCTTGATCGCGTCGTCGACCACGGCCGAGAGATTCGGCGGCGTGTCGATCAGCACCCACTCGTACCCGTCGCGCTTGGCAGCGGAGACGATACCGCTGACGGAATTCACGGCCGCCTTGATCGGCGGTTCGTTGGTGCCACGCAGCTTGTGCCACAGCGTGAGCGAGCCTTGCGGATCCGCGTCGACGAGCATCACCTGCTTGCTCGCCTTGATCTGCGCAGCGAGATGTGCGGCCAGGGTACTCTTGCCCGAGCCGCCTTTACGCGATGCAAAAACAATAACGTTCATACCTCTGGCCTCCAGATTGACCCCAGGCAGCGAAAATGAATCACGACGCTGATTCGTGAAAGAAAAATTTATCAGGAGTTGTGTCGTCGACACGAAATAACAAGGGGTGTTGGCTTTTGAGTCACACTGCGTCGTGTGACGACAGACATGAACTGTCATGAATCGCCGTTCGTACCGGCAACAGTGCATTTTCTAGGCAATCGCGCCGAAAAAATCGGACGACAACCTCGCCGCGTGAATCCTCGCCGCGCTTTCACGGCAGACGTCACCGCAATTGCTGCAGGCTCACGCACGGACGCGCGAACAAAACGAGTCCGGTGGCCGTCGCGAGGCAGGCCCCCTGAGTCAATTTGACGCGAGGGGCATCACAGAGTTTCAAGCGGGGAACGTCGGAGGGCGCAGCGCCTAGCCGTCTTCGGTCGTTTTCTTCTTGGCCGGCTTCTTTGTCTTCTTCGCGGTCTTGGTCGTTGTCTTCGCAGCTTTGGGCGCGATGCTGGTCGGCGCGCCGGCGCGCTGCTCCGGTCCGCGGCGGAAGAAGGCGCCACATTGCGGCGACAGCTGCGACCTCTTCTGGACCATGCAGGCGGTGATGGCATCGACGTTCGGAATGAACTGGCTGCACAGCCGCATCGCGTCCGGAGTGCAGGCCTGCTCTTCCTCCGGCGTGTAGGCAAAGCCAGCGCCCGGCTGGACCAGGACGGCGAGCGCGACCCCGAGGGTCGCAGCGGCCACGGATTTCCCAAAGCGAAACGCCGGCATCGATCCCCCCAAGTGTCGATTCGGAGCGGAGTGTGGGTGAAGGCAGGTGCGTTGGCAACGAGGGGCAAGGCGAAAACGGCCGCCTGTGCGCTCCCGGCAACAGGGAGGCGCCATCCTTTTCGCTGTCATCGCCCGGCTTGACCGGGCGATCCAGTATTCCAGAGACGCCCGACGTCCCTCGAGGGGGCGCGGCGTACTGGATCCCCCGCTTTCGCGGAGCATGACGGCGGGTGGGGCTTCCCGCGCGACCCAAATCTCGAAAACAACCCCATGCACAGTAGCCAGGCCCCTGCTCCGCCTCGTGAATTCTCTCCACCTTGCGGATTTTACGAAATCCCCTTTGACACGTCGGGCAAAACACCGGCATGATGGCATGATCGACAAGCGCGTGGGGTGGTGGGCCTGATCTCCCCGTGAGGGGGAGGACCGCATGGCCACCGTGTTGATCGTCGCGCCGGTGTTTGCACTGATCGCGGCCGGCTATGCGTCGGTGCTGTTTCGCTTCGTCTCCGAGGGCGCGCACAAGGGCATCTCCGAATTCGCTTTCAGCATCGCGATCCCCGCGCTGTTGTTTCGCACCATCGTCGTGTCGGAATTCCCCGATGTCAGCCCCTACAGGATGTGGGGCGCCTATTACGGCGCGCTCGCCTTCACCTGGATCGCGGCGCTGGTGATCTCACGGTTTCTGCGCGAGCGGCGCGAGGACCGCGAGGACGGCGTCGTGTTCGCGATCGGCTCGGTCTACGGCAACATCGTGATGCTCGGCATTCCCCTGGTGATCTCCGCACTCGGCGTTGAGGCCGCAGGGCCGATGTCGCTGATCCTGTCGGTGAACACGCCGCTGCTCTGGCTCTGCGGCATCCTGCAGATGGAGTTCGTCAGCCGCAAACCAAACAGCTCGTTGCTCGCGGTGCTCAGGCCCGTGCTCGCCGATCTCGCACGCAATCCCTTGATGATCGGGATCGGCTTCGGCGTGGTCTGGCGCTTCACCGGCCTCGGCCTCAACCCGGTCGTCGACAAGACCATCGAGCTACTCGCGCAGGCGGGCTCGCCGGCCGCCCTGATCGCACTCGGCATCAACCTGTTTCGCTTCGAGGTGAAGGGCGAGATGGGAAGCGTCGTCGTGATGTCCGCGCTCAAGCTGCTCGCCATGCCGGCCACAGCGTATCTGCTGGCAAAGCTGCTCGGCCTGCCGCCGGTCGCCGCCGGCGTCATCGTGCTGTTCGCGGCGATGCCGACCGGCGCCAACGCCTACATCTTCGCCGCGCAATATCAGCGCCTGGTGAACCCGGTGTCGGGCGCGGTGGCGCTGGGGACGCTGCTGGCGGCGGTGACGTTGCCGGTGGTGGTGATGCTGATGGCGGGGTTGAGGTAGTTGCTCGCGGCGCCCGACGGCCGCAGCCGTAATGCGTCAGATATAGCACTTTTGAAGTGATTTTCGCTCGCACTGACTGAGTTCGAATACTTTTAAGTATCCATTTTGTGATATTTGGATATATATAGATATCCATTGTTTCTGTAGTTGGATACATATAAGTATCCAAATTTGCTTCCAGTTTCCACGGACACGTCGACACATGAGCGTCAAAACCATCGTTCAGCAGCAGTATCGCAACATCGTCGACAGTGCTGCCGCACACGCCGCTGACCTGAAAGCACCGCCGGAGGGCTGGCTACGCACGGTGCGCAGCGCGCTCGGCATGTCGGGTGCCGACGTCGCAAGCAAGATGGGCGTCACCCGCGCGCGCATCACCACGGCAGAACGCGCCGAACTCGCAGGCGGCATCACACTGAAGTCAATGCAGGCGACAGCCGAGGCTATGGGATGCCGCTTCGTCTATACGATCGTTCCGGCGTCAGGACATGTCGAGGATCTCATAGCCGCCCAGGCGCGCAAGAAAGCCACGGCCATCGTGAGTACGGCGAGCAAGCATATGGCTCTCGAAAACCAGAAGCTGCCGGACGACAAGATTGCTCAGGAAGTCGAACGTCTCACCCGCGAGATCGCGCGCGACATGCCATCGGATTTCTGGCGCGACACATGATCGGGGATATCCGATATCCCGAAGGAGCGACGCCACTCGACCCGAACGAGCTTGGCGGACTGAAGCAGAAGCACGTCACAACGCAAGGCGAACTCGATCAATTGGAGCAGGCCAATATTGTGTCCGGCTTGCGCTGGCTTGGTCGGCAGAGGGCGCACGTTCTCACCGACGGCTTTGCCGTCACCTTGCACAAGCGCCTGTTTGGCGACGTCTGGGACTGGGCGGGAATGTTTCGAACCACCGGGAAAAATATTGGCGTCGATCCCATCCACATCCCTGTCGAGCTTCGAACCCTCATGGATGACGCCCAGTATTGGGCCGACAACAAGACCTACTCACCTTGCGAAGCAGCCATTCGCCTGCACCATCGCCTCGTCAAGATTCATCCGTTTCCCAACGGCAACGGCAGACACGCCCGCATCCTGGCGGATGCCGTGCTGGACCGCGTGTACAAGGCAAAGCCGATCGATTGGGCAGGCGGACACGATCTGCAAAAGATGAATGAGAGGCGGACGGCTTACATCGCGGCTCTGAAGGCGGCGGACCGTGATGACATGGGGCCGTTGATCAAGTTCGTTGGTCCGCGAAGTGATCTCTAAAGCGGAATAGCGGTCGCGCTGGGGACGCTGCTGGCGGCGGTGACGTTGCCGGTGGTGGTGATGATCGTCACACACTGACCTGCGTCATGACTTTTGCCTCTGCACGCAAAAGTAGCTATGATGCCGTAATACATATCCAGGGGAGGCGGACATGGGACAACGCGAGGACATGCTCGACGTCATCACGCGCGCTTACGCCGCGCGCGCGGCCGGTGACCTGGACGGCCTGGTGGCGACGTTTCATCCCGAGGGCACGTTCAACCTGATCGGCGACAGAAGCGCGCTGCACCTGACGGGAAGCTTTCAGGGGCACCCGCTGTTGCTGGAGGCTTTCGGTCAATTCACGGCTCATTTCGCTTTTGAACAGCGCGAGATCCTGACTGAGGTGGTCGAGGGCGATCACGCCGCAATCCGGTCCCGCCTCGTCATCCGATACCGCCCCAACAAGAAGGTGTTCACCACCGAACTCCTGGACCTGTTCAAGTTTCAGGACGGCAAGATCATTGAGTTGATTGAGTACGCGGACACCGCGCTCATCAAGGCTGTCGTCGCCTGACGCGCACCAAGACTGGAAGCAGCGACCGACCCGCAAGGGGTTATTGCCTCCCGGCTTTGCCCCATGAGATGGTCCGGACGATCCGCTCCAGGGCATCACCATGGCGTCCGCTCCAAAAATGCTCCGCGTCGTCGTCGTGCAGTGTCGTGGCACGCCTTACGAGGTTGGCCGCGCGCAGGCCGATGCCTTTGCGGCGACGCTGAAGGGCAAGGCGTTTCTCCGTCGCAAGACCATACGGCTGCCATGGTGGTTCGATATCAGGATCGAGGAGCGCGCGTTCAGGACATATGCCCCTGACCTGTGGGAGGAGATCGGCGGGATCGCCGAAGGGCTCAACATCCCGATGGAGCGCGCGGTCGCGCATTTCGGCAATGACGGCCTGCGAATGCCGACGGGCGGCTGCTCGGCGGTGATGAGCGGTAGCGTCTATGGCCGCAACTATGATTTCTGGCCGCGTGGCTACGAGGCGCGCTTCGCGCTGATCCAGGTGCCGGGCTGCTACGCCAGCATCGGCGGCACCCACCAGCTGACGGGACGCCTGGACGGCATGAACGAGCACGGCCTGTCCATCGGCCTGCATCTGGTGCGGGCGCGCCCGCGAGCGCCGGGCCTCACCAGCACGTTGCTGATCAGGCGGGTGCTCGACAGCTGCGCGACGACGGCGGAGGCCATCGCCTTCCTGCGCCGCACGCCCCACGCAATGAGTTACAATTATTCGCTGCTCGATGCCGACGGCGTGGCGGCCGTGGTCGAAGCCGGGGCCGGCGCGGTCGCGGTGCGCGTCGGCGACTGGCTCGCCTGCACCAATCATTTTCAGTCACCGCAACTGAGGCGCCTGAACCGCCGCGTCGCGCACTCGATCGACCGCCTGCCGCCGCTCGAAAACTGGGCCGCACGCGCGCTCAGCGCCGAGCAAACCTTCAGCGCGCTGAACCTCTCGGCCTCGCCCGCCTTCCACAATTACGGCCACGCCCAGACGCTGCACACAATCGTCGCCGAGCCGGGCAAGCAACGGCTCCTGATCGGCATCGGCGGCGATGCCGCCGCGCTCGAGGAGGATATGCTGGATGTTGACTTCGGGCGGTGGGTGAGTGGGGAGGATTTGGTGACGAAGCAGCTTAGGGGGCAGTTGAATTTGGGGCGGCCGATGGTGCGGGGGAAGAGAAGGGTGAGCTAGGGCGCTATTCGACGCGCTGACCCACGCGCCAGCCCATCTCCCAGAACTCCGCCTCGAGCCGGGTGGCTTCCTTGAAGATCGCAATCAGTTCGGCCTCGCGGGCCGGCGTGGCGTAGAGATCGGCGAGATGCTCCAGGTGCGTCCGCGCCTTGGCCGCGACCTCCTGGTACGGCGCGCCGGCGTACTCGGCGATCCAGACGCGATAGGCGTTCGTCGCAGCGTCAGCATCAGGTCGCGAGGCGAGCCGCGTTGCGATCTCTGCGTACCCGATCACGCAAGGGGCGAGCGCCACCTTGAGTGCCAGCAGATCGCCACGCATTCCCGCGTCGAGCACGTAGCGTGTATAGGCCAGCATCTCGGCCGCCGGAGGGGCTTGTTCGAGGTCGGTCGGGGATAGACCCCAACCGGCGCAGAGCTTCACATGCAGGTCCATCTCGACATCGAGGATGGCCGACAGGCCGGCCGCGGCTTCACGCATGTCGGCAAGCCCGGGCGACTTGTAGACCGCGAGCGCGTAGGCGCGAGCAAACTCGATGAGGAACAGGTAGTCCTGAACGAGGTAGTGACGAAACGCCGCTTCGGGAAGCGAGCCGTCAGCCAATCCGTTCGTGAAGGGATGTTCGGTGTAGGCCCGCCACTCAACGGATGCTTCTGTCTTGAGACGCTCGAAGAAACTCACGATCTTTTTCGCCTGGCTCGCTTGTCGATGGATGTCTTTGGCTCGCGATCGATAGCGCATTGCGGACCGGGGGGCTACGGTGACCGCGGACAAAATTGGCTTTGAGCAGCGTTGCGGACAGGGCCATCCTCGCGTCGAGGGTTTGGTGCACTGTCACCGTAATTCCCAATCATTTCCAGTCGCCGCAACTGAGGCGCCTCAACCGCCGCGTCGCGCACTCGATCGACCGGCTGCCGCCGCTCGAAAGCTGGGCCGCGCGCGCGCTCAGCGCGGAACAGACGTTCAGCTCGCTGAACCTCTCGGCCTCACCCGCCTTCCACAATTACGGCCACGCCCAGACGCTGCACACGCTCGTCGCCGAGCCGGGCAAACGACGACTCCTCATCGGCATCGGCGGCGATGCCGCCGCGCTCGAGGAGGACATGCTGGATGTTGATTTCAGGCGATGGGTGAGTGGGGAAGATTTGGCGACAAAGCAGCTGAAGGGGCAGCTTAATTTGGGGCGGCCGATGGTCCGGCGGGCGAGGAGGAAGCGGGCTTAGGGCAACGATGACGGAACAAAGATTTTCGGCTTGCGGATAGCGCGCCCCACGGGATCAAGAGTTTCGCGCAGTCCAATGTCACCGCAATTTCGCGCAAACTAGGAGCCGCCAACTTTCAAAGTTTTGATTCACATGCCCGCGGTCTTCTGATTCAATGCATCAATGGCGGAAACTTCAATCGAATGGACCGACGCGACTTGGAATCCCGTTGCCGGGTGCACCGTGCTGACGGCTGGCTGCACGAATTGCTACGCCATGCGAATGGCAGCCCGGCTCGATGCAATGGGCCTTGAGAAATACGCCGGGTTGACCCGTAAGAGCGGCGGCCGAGCTATTTGGACCGGAAAGATCCGGCTGGACGTCGAATCTCTCGAAGCGCCCCTTGCCTGGAAGAAGCCGCGGAAGGTCTTCGTCAACTCAATGTCGGACCTTTTTCATCCGAAGGTCTCGAAGAAGTTCATTTTGCAGGTGTGGGAGGTGATGAAGGAAACACCTCGGCATACGTACCAGATACTGACCAAGCGTCCCGAGATCATGGTGGACATACTTTCAGATCCCCGGTTTTCCGTTTTGCCAAACGTCTGGATTGGCACAAGCGTTGAAGATGCGCGGGTCCTATCACGACTCGACTCGCTCCGAGCCGCGCCGGCTGCAATACACTTCGTTTCCTTCGAGCCGTTAATCGGCTCTGTCGCCGCTGGCGACTTATCCGGCATTGATTGGGCAATTGTCGGTGGGGAAAGCGGACCGCGAGCGCGTGAGATGAAGCCCGAATGGGTGGAAGAGATAGAAGTTATGTGCCAGCGCGCTGGAACGGCATTCTTCTTCAAACAGTGGGGCGGCAAGAATAAGAAAGCCGCCGGTCGCATGCTCCACGGCCGCACTTACGACGACATGCCGCCAGCATTGAGGATATGATTGCCGACCCGACTGGCCAGCCCTATCGCTTTCGGATCATCGTTCGAAACGCAGAAGAACAAAGAAAAGCGTTGCGGCCGATCGTGCAACGGCAATGGCAATGGTTTGAGTACTGCCGCGAAGATGGTTTCAAGGCGCTTTTTCGCGTAAGCTTCGAGTCCAGCAACGTCTGCCGATCGCTGTCGCGGTTCCTCTACTACGCCATCAAACAGATCTTCTCGGACCGTCTTTGGATAGAGTTCTTCTTCCCATGCGTCGGAACCAAACATGCGAGTGAGGGCGGCTCGTTTGTGCTGGTCGATATCAGCCAAATCGCGCGTCGCCTGGCGGTAAAGGCCGGACAAGGGAAATAGAAACCAAACATCGATAGCCTTTGTCGCTGCAACATTTTCTAGGGTCGACCAATCCAACTGCATCCCATAGGGATCAAGAAACAGGACGGCGCGCTTAGAATGCCAGCTGTTGCCAGCGATGAGCGATTGGAGCGCATTGTTGGCATCGTCCTTGATCACCGCGATGCGTCTTCCCGAATGGATTGCTCTCAATTCTTCCAGAGCCGCGAAATACGTCGGCTTGTTTTCAATGAAGACGATAAAGTCAAAGGCCGGCCTTACGTCGATAGCGATTTTGGCAGAGCCGCGGCGCCGCTCTACTCTTTCCGGCTCGCCATCGTCTAAGAGGCCGGCCGGCCGTTCTTCGTGCCGAACCGTTCGCGAGCCAGTGCCCGCAAAGGCGTCGATATACCAAAGCTCGCCAAATTTTCCTCTGAGTGCTGTGGTGAAAAAGTGCAGGTATTTCTCGACAATGGAGAGCTTTAGCTCTGTGTGTTGATCGCCGAACTCGTGATCGACTGGCATCTTGGCGCGCTCATTTTGGGCGAAAAGGTCTTTTCAACCACGAAATTACGGTAACAGTGCACCAAATTGATATGCCTGATGCCGTGGAGTTTTGTGCACTATCACCGTAATTCCAGGTCTGCTTTGCAATCTAAGTGTACGTGGGCGAAAAAATGCGGTTCAGCTCTGGCAAAACGCCTTCATGCTGGATCTGAATGTTAAGCCATGTGCGCTCGATTTTCCGAATGTCGAGGCTTTCGACCCAATGAAAAAGGACTGCACGCCCTTGCTTCGTCAGCCCAGTTTTATCGGGGTTGTCGAGATGTTGGCCCATTCGCCTACGAAGATTTTCCGCCAGGCCGATGTAGAGCACCAATCCATCTAGGGTAGTCAGCACGTAGCATCCAGCGGAGTCCGGCACAAAGCGCTCCCGGCTCCGCATGAAAGCCTCTTTGTTGGACGGCTGCGGGACTAGCTCTGCAATGTTCATATTTCGATAGCCGCCGGGTTTAGCGCGGAACGGTTGAGGGCCTTCGAAAGCTCCTGCGAAACAACGTTGATCGCGCCCGCATTGAGAAAGCTCGCTGTTGAGCCCTTCTGCCACCACTCGGGATGACCCACACCAGCGTGCTCACCCTCGACATTGTCAAAACAGGACGTGAGCATGCTCTCCATGGTCTTCACCGTGAAGCTACCTTTATCAAACAGCTTCCCGAAGAACGGGATGGAGAACTTACAGAACAGCTCGACGCCATTGTATTTGTAGAGCGTAGTTGAATTGCCATCATCCAGCAGAGAGCAAACGGCCATCCAATAGTTCAGGAATATCCTCTTTTCCTTGTCGAAATCATTGAATGTTTCCAGCGGATTGTTTGCAGTGATGACATACTTCTCGACTGCCTTGACGAAGGAGCGCTGATTAACCGTCGCACCATCCGCGTCGGAATTCGCCATGAGAATTTTGCCTTTCCACGGTGAGCCCTCCGTGTTGTTGAGGTAGTCGACCAGTTTTACGGCCTTATCCGTCTGCCCGCGTTCGACTGTCCTCAGGATCCATTTGGGTAGGCTCGGCAAATCCTCTATGTTGAGAGCTTCGGTCAGATTTGCAATGATGCGTTGCTCAACTGCTTTATCGACACTCTTCTGAGTTGTATTGACGATGAGGAAGTGGCACATCTGAGCAATCTTTTTCAAATCGATCGCGATGTTCACTGGCGTTTCGAAGTCGAGAACACGCGGGTCCTTTTCGGCCGCCAACTTCAATCCTTCAAGCCGGTGTTGTCCGTCGACGACGCTGAACGGTCCGACGACAGCCGTGTCAAACTCAATTGTATTGTCTGACTCGTTGAAATTGATCTTCTTGTCAGTTGCCAGAAAGACCGACGTCGGCAGAAATGCGTCGTGACTGTCCTGTCCCTTGACGATGTAGTCGGCCAGCTTTTTCGCACGGGCTTTGTTTAGGACGCGTTGATATCCTTTGGCGTCCGAGTCCTCTGGATCGAGGGTCTCAACGCTATAGAAATTTTCTCGGACCAGATCGCGGACTTTCATCGCTGTCGCGTAAAGGACGAGAGCGCCTTGACGCACACGCGCCGCCGGTAGCTTGATCACTGCCATGAAGAGATGCCCCTGCCCGGATGATTGCCGATGAAAGCATCCCCGAACAAAAATTGCAAAAGGGCGAACGCGCTCTTATTCCGTGCATGCGATTTTGGGTGATCATGCGGCACCAGCCGGGCAAGGGATTTTGCCTCAGCTGCCCACTCAATACGTACCTCGCTGCTTAACGGCGCAAACAGGTCGAGCACGCGACTAAGAAATTGATTGCATTGGTACAGTTGGGTGGGCTCGAACCACCGACCTCCTGTTCCACAGACAGGCGCTCTAACCAACTGAGCTACAACTGCATCCTTGCGAGCCGCCCTTTGGGCGCCCTTGACGGGCCTGATACCGAGGGGGGCTGGACGGGGCGGAAACTAGGTGCAACGGCCGTTTTTGGCAAGGCCGCAAACGGACGAAAAACCAGCAGAAATCATCTTCGCGCGATGAAATCGGGCTGGATGGCGATCACGACGGTGTTGCGCTCCCCTCGCCCGCTTACGGCGACGCTCCCGGTGAGGAGAGAGCCCTCACCCGGCCTCTCCCGCAAGCGGGAGAGGTGAAGAAAAACCCGGGCCGTGGGGCCCGGGTTTCTCAAACTTGCTCGATCCGCCGTTTTGATCAGGCGGCGGGGTAGAACTTGGCGGCGCCAGCCTTGATCGGCTCGGCGGTGGCGCTTGCGGCACGCTGGGCGATCTCGGCGAGCTCCTTGGCCTGGGCCTGGAAGGTCTCGAGCTGGGTCTTGGCGTGGCTGCTCCAGAGCTGGAAGGCGTCGGTCGGCGACTTCACGCTGAGGAGCTCCTGGGTGAAGTTCATATGGGCCGCGGTGTTGGCCTTGGCGAATTCCATGACCTTGGCGGTGTACTCGTTCGCGCCCTTCTGGACGGAGGCGAACACGGCTTCGACGGTGCCGTTGTGGGTTTCGGCGGCGTCCTTGAACTTGGCGTAGTTCTCGCGGGCCTGCGAAACGCCCTTTTCGGCGAACGCGCGAACCTGCTCGGGAACCTCGAACGGAATGATCGAGGCAGAAAACGGATCAGTCGCACCTGTCATGGTTGGTCCCTCTCGAAAAATGTAAAATGGAGTGAGCCTTCTGGCGCGCCCGCCGGCCAACCGGGGCCGTTTCTTGTTACGAATGGCGGGTACGAAAGACTGGAAACGCAGAACACGGGGTAGCTCGTCCAGCGCCAGCATTGTGGCTGCCTAACATGTCAACATTGTGCAACGCAATGTGATCCGGGGGTGCGTTGCGATAATTTAATCCTGAAGGTGAGATTCCCAGGAATGGGAACCGGGGGTTGAGGGGCGTACGTCATTTTTTGGGGGGCGTAACGGCCGCTCTCTCCGTTCCCTCTCCCCGCTCTTGTCCGCCGAAGCCCGCCTTCGGGCGAAGGCGGATGCGGGGGAGGGTCAGGGAGGGGGGTGCCACACGGGGATTCTTTCGCGGGGCATTCGCTGGTTCATCGCCAAACAATCGATACTGTTTGCTGGGCCAACCCTCTCCCTAGCCCTCCCCCGCAAGGGGGAGGGAACGCACCTTTGGCGCGGCACCATTTGTGCGACGAGCCGGCCGATTTCCCTCGCCTCCTCCGCACCTACCGAATCCTGCGGATGCAACGACGCGCCGGCTTGCGGGTTCGGCCACATTAAGGTTATCGCGGCTTTAGGACCTCCCCCGTAGACCGGGGGCGTGGACCTGCCCGCGCGCGCGGGTGATACTAACCCTTTCTTAAGGCTGCCATTCCCGGCAGGCCTGGCGACGACGAGACACAAGCCGGTCGGATGACGAATTCGGATTTCCAGTTGCGAGGCGTCGGCGATCCCAGGCTGTCCGTGCATGCGACCTCACCCCTGCCGGCGTGGCTCTGGTCGCTCGACGGCGCCCGCGTGCTGTGGGCCAATGCGGTCGGCGCGAAATTTTTTGGCACGACGAATGCGGCCGCGCTGGCACAACGCACATTCGGACCCGCCGACAGCCATCGCCGCCAGGTCGTGCAGCTCGGCCGGCGGCTCTCCGCGAACGGCACAGTCAGGCTGGAGCGGATGCGCGGCTTTGGCGCTCGTCTCGGCGCGCTGATGACCTGCGCCTGCGCGCGGCTCTCCTTTTCCGACGGGACTGAAGGTGTGCTCGTCACCGCGCTGGATGCGGGTGTGCGCAGCATGCCGCTGGTCGAGCGGCTGCATCGCCTGGTCGACGGCGCGTCCGTGCCGATGGCGGCGTTCGCGCCTGACGGCCTATTCGCCGGCGCCAGCGAGGCCGCGCGCCCCCTGCTCGGCTTTCGCGATCTCAGTGAGGCCGGCCTCGAACAGGCGCGCAGCGATGCGCTGAGCAAAGGGCGCGTCGAGATGCCCCTGGGCATCGGCAACATGGTGCTGCAACGGGTGGGCACCGGCAGCGATGTCGGTCTCATCGCGATGATCGAGCCGGCGGCGGCGCAGGCTGCGCCCGCGGCCGAAGCGGTGGATGATGTGGTGCAGGCTCCTGCGCCGGACGTGCACGAGCAGGCTGCCGAGACGGCGCCTCCACACCAGCCCGACGCCGGAATTGCGTTCTTCGATCCGTTTGCCGAGGACGAAACGACGGCGCCCGAGGCGGTCACGCAGGATCCGCCCGCGCACGAGGCGACAGAGATCGTCGCGATCCAGGATGCGGTGAAGGACGCGGCCGCAGAGCCCGTTCCGGAAGTGATCGCGGAAGCCGCGCTGGAGACACCGGTTGAAAACCCGCTAGAGGCCATCGTGCCGCCGCAAGCCGCGCCGATCACATCGGACATGATCGAGCCGCCTGGACACGCGGAGACGCGGTCCGGACACGCGGAGGCGCGGTCCGGATCTGCGGAGACGCGGTCCGGATCTGCGGAGACACCGCGCCAGCATCCGCTGCGCTTCCTGTGGCAGATGGATGCGCAGGGTCGCTTTGTGCTGGCGTCCAGCGAATTCATCCGCCTGATAGGCACGCACACCGCGGCCGGCTTCGGCCGGCCCTGGCGCGAGATCGCCGACGAGTTTGCGCTCGATCCTGACGGCCGCGTGGCCCAGGCGCTCGCCAGCCACGACACCTGGGCCGGCATCACCGTGAACTGGCCCGCCGATGGCGGCGCGCATCTGCCGGTCGAACTCGCGGGCCTGCCGGTCTACGACAGCGAGCGCAACTTTGCGGGCTTCAAGGGCTTTGGTGTCTGCCGCGATCTCGACGGCCTCAACCGGCTCGATGCGCTCCGCCGTTACGAGCTGTTCGTCGAGCCGCACGCACCGCAAAGCCTGTCGGCCGATGTGGTCGAGCCTGATCCTGAAGCGGAAGGGCCGCCTCCGGTCGAGGCACCGCCGCCGCCTGAGCCTGAGCCTGAGCCGCCGACAGTCACCGAACCCGAACCGCCCGCACCCACATCAGAAGCGAATTCACACGAAACCGATTTGGAAACGCCAGTGGAAACGCCTCCCAATGTCGTGCCGTTCCGCGCACCCGGTGATCCCAGAGGAGCTGGCGATCAGCGGTCGCCGACGCTGACGCCGGTCGAGAACAGCGCGTTCAACGAGCTCGCGCGGCAATTGTCCGAGCGGCTCGAGCGCGAGCGCGACCAGATCACCTCCGCCGCGACCGAGCCGCCGGCGGACGAGATCACGCATGAAGCGGTGCTGCCGCCCGAGCCTTTTGTCACAGAGCCTGTGATTGCGGAGCCCGAGATATCGGAGGCTCTGATTTCAGAGACTCTG
>Ga0207695_10000377_pt1 | contig 101452 bp, 82 predicted proteins | sample KBSC54metaG_FD_184354 | JGI IMG/M metagenome (GOLD analysis project Ga0207695, IMG submission 184354) | Corn rhizosphere microbial communities from Kellogg Biological Station, Michigan, USA - KBS C5-4 metaG (SPAdes) (version 2) | ecosystem: Host-associated > Plants > Roots > Rhizosphere > Soil... | reverse complement strand
AAGCTGTATCGGGACCAGCAGGTCAAGCTGCTGTGTGGTGCCGCCGATGTTGGCATCAAGGACGGACTGGCGCAGGTGCGTCATGGCATTCTCAATACCGAGGATGCCGCCATCGACATCAGCGGCCAGGTTGATCTGGCCAAGGAAACCCTCTCGCTGGACGTGGTCCCGCGCACCAAGCAGGTTCGCATCCTGTCGCTGCGTACGCCCTTGTATGTACGTGGCACGTTCGCAAAACCGGACATCGGTGCCAGCAAGGGTGCACTGGCCGCGCGGGCTGGTGCGGCCGCTGCGCTGGCGCTGGTGGCGCCGGTGGCCGCAGTGATTCCATTGATTACGCCGGGACAGAAGATTCCCGACGACTGCGCGCCGCATGCCGCTGCGGCACCCTCATGATGGTATTGCGTTTCAGTCGGTGAATTCGAAGACGGCGTCAAAATCAGGCAGGGCCACCAGCACCCGTTGCGCATCCTGCTGCAACGGCAGTCCGAGCGAGCGCGCGCCCGCGGCGACAATGGCCCGGTCCGCCCCGAAGAAACGTAGCATGGCAAAGGCCGCCGGTCGCGAGGGAGCATGCTCGGCCAACGTGTCGAGACGTGAAGCGAGGGCAGGAGCATCCAGGAACTCCAGCTGGAAGCCATCTTCCCACTGGCCCAGCCGTGCATAGGAAAGGCGGGTCGCCTGAGGATCGCGATCCACCACGACCATGCTGGCAACACCGCGCGCACCATTGGCGTGGGCCATCCACTGCGGACGCCAGACCAGTTCGGGCGTGAAGTGATGGCAGGCATAGACGCGTCCGGCGGCGAACTGGCCGGGAATCAGGCGGACCGTGGAGAAACGCGCATCGATGGCCACCCCGTCCACTTCCACCGGTCGCGAGAAGTGCTGCACCGGTTGCACGGCCAGCCCCAGCGCCAGCCAGGCGTCGTGGCAGGCGGGGACGTCATCGACGGCATAGACCAAGCCATCGAGGCCGAGCGGACTGTCGAGGATTTCCTGGCGGACTTTTTCGCTCTCGCGGGGCTGGCCGATCAGCTCCAGGTAACCGCCTTCGAACATGACCAGATGGTTCACCGAGCCCAACGTATGATGGCCGCGCGGTGTCAGCGTAAAACCGAGCGCATGCAGTTGCGCTTGGGCACGATCAATCTGGTAGTGGGTATTGAGGACCACGTGATCCAGCCGGGCAGGAATATTTTGCGAGGACGGGAGCGTTTTGGAGGAAGCGGTAGTCATAAAAGCCAATCAACAAGAAAGAGCGCGCCAACCAGCAGCGGGCTGCCATTGTAAGGGCAGCCACATGGACTGTCATGGCGGGGGGATTTGTCCGGGAAACTGGCCGCAGGGTCAGGGATTCCATTACTATGCCGACAAGCTCTACCGTAACGACGCAAACGTGGTGGCGGAGGACGCTCAATCAGAACAGTGCGACGAGGAAGGGCGTAATCTTGGATCAGCAAGCGGCAACGGCAATGGAAAGCAATTCTCCTTTGAGCAGAGCGTATCGGCACGCCTTGCTGGAGGCGATCGATGACGGTTTCTGCATCATCGAATTCATCGATGGTCCGCACGGACCGCTCAGTGACTACGTCCACATCGAAGCCAATTCGGGCTATTACCGGCATACCGGCATCGAGGGCATTGTCGGCAAACGCCTGCGCGAGATCGAGCCGGACAATGCCCAGGTCTGGCTGGATGTCTATGGCCAGGTCCTGCTGACCGGCCAGCCGCTGCGTTTCGAACAGGAATTCCAGGCCGTGGGCCGGCACATCGAAGTTTCGGCTACGCGCGTCGGGCCGGTGGAGATGCGGCAGGTCTCGGTGCTGTTCCGCGACATTACCGTACGCCGCCGTACCGAAGCCGCTCTGCGCGAGAACGTCCAGCGCGTGCAGCTGGCCATGGAGGCCGGGGCCATCATCGGTACCTGGATCTGGGACATCCCCTCCGACCGGTTCAGCGTGGATGACGGTTTTGCGGCCGCCTTCGGCGTTCCCCCTGAGAAGGGCCTGGCTGGCCTGAAGCTGGAAGACCTCATGCAGTCAGTGCATCCGGACGACCGTGATCTGCTTTCCACCCGCATCCGCGAAGCCTTGGCGCGTGGTGGTGCCTATGCTCACCAATACCGCACGCGCCGCCGCGACGGCCGCTACTACTGGCTGGAAGCCAATGGCCGCGTGGAGTTGACCTCGGACGGCCATGCCAGCACCTTCCCCGGCGTGCTGATCGACATCGAAGGGCGGCGCGCCGTCGAAGCCGAACGCGATCGCGCACTGGCTGCGCTGCGCGCCCTCAACGACACGCTGGAACAGCGCGTGCAGGAACGCACCACTGCCTTGCTGGAAGCCGAGGAGGCCCTGCGCCAGGCGCAGAAGATGGAAGCCGTGGGCCAGCTCACCGGCGGCCTGGCCCACGACTTCAACAACATCCTGGCCGGCATCAGCGGCAGCCTGGAACTGATGAAAGTGCGGCTGGCCCAGGGCCGCATCTCGGACATCGAGCGCCACCTCAATGGCGCGCAATCCGCCGTCAAGCGCGCGGCCTCATTGACGCAGCGGCTGCTGGCCTTCTCGCGCCGGCAGACGCTGGATCCGAAATCGGCCGACCTGAACCGCATCGTGGCCGACATGCACGAACTGATCGGCCGCAGCGTGGGCCCGGCGATCACGGTGGAAACCATCGCGGCAGGTGGCTTGTGGAACACCTTCGTGGACGTCGGCCAGCTGGAAAACGCCTTGCTCAATCTGTGCATCAATGCGCGCGATGCCATGCCGCACGGCGGGCGGCTGACCATTGAAACCGCCAACCGCTGGCTGGACGACATTGCCGCCATGCAGCGCGGTGTGCCCCCGGGCCAGTACGTGTCGCTGTGCGTGAGCGATACCGGCACCGGCATGTCGCCGGATGTGGTGGCGCGCGCCTTTGATCCTTTCTTCACCACCAAGCCGACCGGGCAGGGCACGGGGCTGGGGCTGTCCATGGTCTATGGTTTTGCCGGCCAGTCGGGCGGTGCGGTGCGCATTTATTCCGAACTGGGTCAGGGCGCCACGCTCTGCATCTACCTGCCGCGCCACCTGGGCGAAGCCGGGGAAGAGGACCTGCCGTTGCCGGACGACGGTTCTGCGGCGGCAGCGCCTGGCAGCAAGACCATTCTGGTGGTCGATGACGAACCGCTGGTGCGCATGGTGACGGTGGAGGTCCTGAGCGATCTGGGCTACAGCGTGCTGGAGGCGGAAGATGGTCCCTCGGCCTTGCGCGTCTTGGCCGCTTATCCCGAGCTGGATTTGCTGGTCACCGACGTCGGGCTTCCCAATGGCATGAACGGCCGCCAGCTGGCCGATGCCATCCGCGCCCCGCGGCCCGAATTGCCGGTGCTGTTCGTGACCGGCTATGCCGAGAATGCGGTGCTCAATCATGGTCATCTTGAACGCGGGATGCAGGTCTTGACCAAGCCGTTTGCGGCAGATGTCCTGGCGCGCAGGGTCAGGGAGCTGGTGGGGGAGGAGAGTTCGGATCGCAGCGGGTGATACGGCAGCGGGGCTGAGGACGGCCCACCCCTCGCGCAGGTGGTCGGGGAATTGCGGCAAGTGTTGATCGGACCTGGGCGGCCTCACGACACTAATTCGCCGTGCCGCTGCACTCTGCGGCATCCCATCTGCATTTCGTCGCATCCCGCTATCATCCTGCCAGCAGCCTCAGCAGAATCGCTCCACCGATTCGCTGAAAGCCTGCCATGTCCCTCACACCTCTCATCGCACTCCACTTGAGCGTCGCACTCGCTGCGGTCGTCATTGGACCCTTCGCCTTCTGGGCCCGGCTCGGCCGCACGGTGCGGCCACGATGGCACCGCGCCCTGGGCTATGCCTGGTTCAGCTGCATGGCCGTTACCGTCCTTTCGGCGCTCTTCATCCGTTCGCATGACCTGCCCAACATCGCGGGCTATACGCCGCTGCATCTGCTGGTGCCAGCTACGGCCTTCCTGCTCTACCGCGGACTCTCGGCGGTGATGCGTGGTGATATCGCGCTGCATCGGCGCACCATGCAGCGAGTCTACATCGGTGCTTGCCTGGTGGCGGGGGCCTTCACCTTGCTGCCGTCACGCTATCTCGGCCAGCTGATTTGGGGGCAATGGCTGGGTTGGCTCTGATCGCTAGACGGCAGCACCGAAGAAAGACCCGATCGCCGCCGTACACCCCATCGCCAGCGAGCTCCACAAACTCACCCGCAAGGCTCCCTTCCACAAGTTGGCACCACCGGTTTTGGCTGCGACCGCACCCAGTACCGCCAGCGACAGCAGGGCGGCGATCACGATGGCCGGCAACAGGCTGGCGGCCGGTGCCAGCAGCACCACCGCCAGCGGCAAGGCTGCGCCGACGGCAAAGCTCAGGGCCGAGACGATCGCTGCCTGGACCGGCCGCGCTGCCGTAGTTTCGGAAATGCCGAGCTCATCGCGCGCATGCGCATCGAGGGCATCGTGGGCCATCAATTGGGTGGCGACCTGATGCGCGGTCTCCTGATTCAGTCCGCGGCGCATGTAGATCCCCATCAATTCGCGATGTTCGCCTTCCGGATCCGTGGCCAGTTCTTCGCGCTCCTGGCTCAGGGCGGCGTGTTCACTGTCCGCTTGTGAGTGCACGGAGACATATTCGCCGGTCGCCATCGACATGGCGCCCGCGACCAGGCCGGCGACGCCGGTCAGCAGCACGTTCTCATGCGTGGCATTGGCCGCCACCACGCCCACCAGCAGGCTGGCAGTGGAGACGATGCCGTCGTTGGCACCCAGGACGGCGGCGCGTAGCCAGGAGATGGCGTCGACCTTGTGATGTTCGAGATGGAATTTGGCCATGACACTTCTGTTCATATACAGGGTTGCGGAATGGCGCAGATTCTAGGGCTGTGCTGCGGCAAAGGCCACGACAATTAGCGAAAATGAGGGCAATTCGTATTTGATGGCGAACGGATGGTGCAGCTTGACCGCCGTTTGTCCCACGAGGATGACAGGCTTTCGGACGGACATTTCCAGGCAGACGCTGATGCCGTTGCCCGGCTCCGCTTGCTAGGGTGAACGCTTGCGGATGAGTCTTCATTCTGAATTTTGAGCGATCCGTCCGCAGACCCCATTACATCCATGCATCAAGGGAGATCTCATCATGGCTGATCGCAAGCCCAAAGCCGCCATCGCCATCGTGGCCGGCATCCTCATCCTGGCACTGATCGGCGGCCTCGCGCTGCTGGGTCTGTTCCAGTCCTCCGGACACAGCTGACCGTGCTCACACCGCGTTGAGCGGGATCTTCAGATAACGCACACCATTGCCTTCCGCTGGCGGCATCTGTCCGGCGCGCATGTTGACCTGTACCGAAGGCAGCAGCAGCACCGGCATGTCCAGCGTGGCATCACGCGCGCTGCGCATGGCCACGAATGCCTCTTCACTGATCCCTTCGCGAACGTGAATGTTGTGCTGGCGCTCTTCAGCCACGGTGGTCTCGAAGCGCAGTTCGCGGCCCCCCGGCTGGTAATCGTGGCACATGAAGAGGCGTGTCTGCGGCGGCAGCGACAGTACCGCATTGATCGAACGGAACAGCTGCCGCGCGTCTCCGCCCGGAAAGTCACAACGCGCCGTCCCATAGTCGGGCATGAACAGCGTGTCGCCGACGAAGGCGGCGCTGTGTCCGTCTTCTTCCACTACATAGGTGACACAAGCCGGGGTATGGCCAGGCGTGTGCATCACGCGCGCCTGCAACTGGCCGATCCGGAAGGTTTCGCCGTCTGTGAAGAGGTGATCGAACTGGCTGCCGTCGTGCTCGAATTCGGTGCCGGCGTTGAAGAGCTTGCCAAAGACCTGCTGCACCTGGCGGATGTGCTCGCCGATGGCGATGCGGCCACCCAGCTTCTGCTTCAGGTAGGGCGCGGCGGAGAGATGGTCGGCATGTGCATGCGTTTCCAGAATCCATTGCACCGTGGCACCGAGTGCCTGCACACGGGCGATCAGATGATCGGCGCTGCGGGTGGAGGTGCGGCCGGACTTGGGGTCGTAGTCCAGCACGCTGTCCACCAGCGCACAGTGCAAGGTGGCGCGGTCCAGCACGAGGTAGCTGACAGTGCTGGTGATGGTGTCGAAATGACCTTCGATATGCAGATTGTCCATGGGTGATCCTGGTGTTTTTTCTTCACATTCAAACGGGCAGATTACGGCAAGAGGCCCCCTGTAAGGACACCCTGCGTGCAGCAACATTCATTTCGCCCAAAACCGCTCGCTCCAGCGGAACAGCAGCATGCCGACCAGCATGGCCAGCACGAAGGCCAGGCCCTTGCCCGATGCCATGCCTAGCAAGACCAATGCTGGTCCCGGGCAGATGCCGGCAATGCCCCAGCCGATGCCGAAGAGCAGGCTGCCCAGCACCAGCCGGCGGTCGATGGTGCGCGCCGTGGGCAATTGCATCGGTTCGCCCAGCAGTGTGCGCTGACGCTTGCGTGCCAGCGTGAAGGCCGGCAGCCCGATGGCGATGGCCCCGCCCATCACCAGGGCCAGCGACGGATCCCACTGGCCAGCCAGATCCAGAAAACCCAATACCTTGGCCGGATCGGCCATGCCCGAGACGATCAGGCCGAGGCCAAACAGCAAGCCGGCGCCCAGCGCGGCGAGGTTGCGCAGGAGCCTCATGGCAGCACTCCTTGCAAGCCCGGCACGTGGCGCAACAGATAGACACTCAGGAACCCGGCCGCCATGAAGCACGCCGTCGCCACCGCCGAGCGTGGCGACAGGCGCGACAAGCCGCAGACGCCGTGACCACTGGTGCAGCCGGCACCGTAACGGGTCCCCACGCCGACCAGCAGGCCTGCGAGTACGATGGCTGCATAGCCGGCATCGATGCGCGGCGCGGGCAGGGCGCTTGCCAGTGACACCAGCAGCGGCGCGAGAAGCAAGCCGAGAACGAAGAGGGCGCGCCAGGCGCGATCCGATGCCGAGGGCGGCAGCAGCCCGGCGACGATGCCGCTGATGCCGGCAATGCGTCCATTGCAGAGCACCAGCACGCTGGCGGCCGCTCCGATCAGCAGGCCACCAGCCAGCGAGGCGACGGGGGTGAAGGCATTCCAGGCAATGTCCATGCTCATTCCTTGGGGCAATAAAGTTGGTACATCAGTGCCAGCATCTCAAGCAGCTTGGGATCGGCGACACGGTAGTACACCCGCTTGCCCTCGCGCCGCGTACTGACCACCCCTTCGTTGCGCAGCACGCCAAGTTGCTGGGACAGTGTGGGCTGGCGGATATCGAGTGACTCCTCCAGCTCGCTGACGCACATTTCAGCCTGCGATAGCTGGCACATCAGCAACAGCCGGTCTTCATTGGCGAGTACCTTCAACGCGGCCACCGCCTGGCCGGCGGCGCGGCGCATCTGGTCGGCTTGTAGCGAGCTGGGGCTGGTCATGGTGAACACTATTCAATTTAATAATATATTAATTCATATAATAAATGCGCGACATGAAGATGGCAAGGCTTTCTGAACCGGAAGCGAAACAAAAGGAGGGTGTGAAACGATGGGTGATTCGCTGAAACAGCTGTGGCAAGCGCGCTGCGCTGCTCAGTGGGAGGCGTGCAGCAGGTCGATCAGGTGGCGGCTGGCCTGCTTGGCGGCCGCCATCGCCTCTTCAGCGAACGCAAACGGGGCATCTTCGCCACAGAATTGCAGTTCGCCATTGATGTAGAGATCCCAGGTCCAGCCGGTGCCGGCGTCGCCCGGACACTTGAGCTCTATCCTGACCAGCTCGTCGCGATACCTGAAAAGTGCCTTCCTCATCGTGCCCGCCGGGTTTCTTGTCGTGAAGCAGCAAGCTCGACAACACTTGCCCCCTGAGTTGCCCAAGTGTACGCCATTACCACGTTGGCAATATTGGCATTAGCGTACATATATTTGCGCAAATCTTCTTGCATTCTACCAAGGAGTAGCATTTATTTCTGACCGGTAACCAGCGTGCGACTGAAACAATCTTCCTCGAAGATCAAGAAGGGACGGGACCGCCCGCCAGCAGCCGGTCCAGCAGTTCATCGTAGTGATGATGCGGGGTGGTGATGGCATAGAAGCTTTCCACCAGCTCGCTGGTCTGGCCGGCCACGACCAGGGCACCATTGCGCAGTTCGTCCTGCACCACCACTTCCGGCAGTACGGTGAGCCAGCCACTGTCGCGCGCGATCAGGCGCAGCATGGCCATGTCGTCCACCTCGGCACGCATGCGCGGGCGGACGTCATTGGAGATGCACAGCGCGTCGAATTGCATGCGCAGGGCGTGACGCGGGCCGGGCAGGGCCATGTCGACGCCTTCCAGGTCTTGCGGAATGCGCAGGCTGCGTGCCTCCCAGCGGTGCGCCGGACCCACCACCGAGACCGCCTGGCTGCCCAGGAAGCGGCAGTGCAGGGGCCGATCCGGGTCGGAGGGCACGGTTTCATTGGCCAGCACCACATCAAGCTGATGCTGCATCAGCCGCTCCAGCAGCCCTTCCAGCAAGCCCGACTCCAGCGTCAGGGAGACCGAGGGGTCAGAGAGCATGGGACGGATCCAGTTTTCCTGATAGTTACGCGACAGCGTGGCCACGCTGCCCACCCGCAGGCGCGTCACCCCGGCCGAGCGGCCTTCCAGCCGGCCCAGCAGCTCCTGGCTCAGACCAAAGATATTGTCGGCATAGGTGAACACCAATTGCCCGGTGTCGGTCAACGTCAGGCGGCGGCCTTCGCGGATGAAGAGATCTTCTTCCAGCTGCTTTTCGAGCTGGCGGATCTGCGCGGACACGGCGGATTGCGAGGTGTGCAGCTCTTCCGCCGCCCGTGTCAGATGGCCGAGCTTGGCCACCCGCCAGAAATAACGCAAATGATGAAAGTTAAGCTGTTCTAAACGCATCGTTCGTTTTTATGAATGAATTTGTTCTGATAAATGTAATTTACAGAACGATCGATGGCAAGCATCATGATGCCATTCCAATGCATGAGGTTCTTGTCATGACGACCATCCCCCTGATTTCCTGCAGCGCCTGGGCACCGCCCGCGCTGACGATGGCCGCCGCCCTGGCGCTGTGTCTGTCCCGGCTGGCACCGCCGCGCGTCTGGACGCTGTTCCAGTCGCTCTCCCTGTTGGCTTTGCTGCTGACCTTGTTCAACCTGGTGATGGCCCGCGACAGCGCCCCGTGGCCGGGCGTGCTGCATCCGTCCACGCTGGGCCTGGTGCTGGCCCTGCTGGTACAGGGACTGGGCACCGTCATCGGCAGTTTTTCGGCACGCTACCTGCAGGGTGAAGCCGGCCAGCGCCAGTATGCCGCGGCGCTCGCGCTGGTACTGACTGCCGTCCACCTGCTGTTGCTGGCCGATCACTGGGTGGTGCTGATCGCCGCCTGGGCCGTCGTGGGCCTGGCCCTGCAACGCCTGCTGTGCTTCTATCCGGAACGTCCCTTTGCCCGTCTGGCTTCGTACAAGAAAAGCATCGCCGACCGCATCGCCGACTGCCTGCTGATCGCGGCGGCCGCACTGGCCTGGACGACCGTGGGCAGCGGCTCCTTCTCGGACCTGTGGGCCTACCTGAGCCAGCACGGCATGAGCACCAGCCTGCAGGTCAGTGCACTGTGCCTGACGCTTGCGGTGATTCTGCGGACTGCGCTGCTGCCGGTGCACGGCTGGCTGATTCAGGTGATGGAAGCGCCGACCCCGGTCTCGGCGCTGCTGCATGCCGGCGTGGTGAATCTGGGCGGCTTCGTGCTGGTGCGGTTTGCACCCTTGCTGGAGCAGGCCGTCGCGGCGCGCGCCGTGCTGCTCATCGTCAGCGCCGGTACCGTGTTGCTGGCCGGGCTGGTGATGCTGACCCGCATCAGCATCAAGGTCAAACTGGCCTGGTCGACCGTGGCACAGATGGGCTTCATGCTGCTGGAGTGCGCCGCCGGACTGTACCTGTTCGCCGCGCTGCACCTGATCGGCCACTCGCTGTACAAGGCACACGCCTTCCTGTCGGCCTCCTCGGTGGTGCGGGAGACCCGCCTGTCGGCCTTGCACAGCCCGGCGCTGCCGTCGGCCTGGAGCGTGATCCTCGCCCCGATGGTCAGCATCGCCCTGGTGCTGGGCCTGCACAGCCTGAGCCCGCATGCGGCCTGGCCATGGTGGTGGAGCGGCATCCTCGGGCTGGCCTGGGCACCGCTGCTGTGGCGCTCCACGGCCAAGGGCAGTGGCGGCCTGCGCGGCTGGCTGCTGGGCCTGCTGGGTGCGGCCGGCCTGACCCTCGCAGCCCTGGTGGCCCACCTGCTGCCGCTGCACGTCAACGATTACCCGCGTGCCGTGTTCGGCGTGACGGCCTTGCTGGCGATGCTGGCCCTGTATGTCTGCATGGGCTTGCTGCAACTGGCACCGCAGTCCATGGCCGCCTGGCGACGCCGCAGCTACGCCGGCTTCTACCTCGATGAAGCCTATACCCGCCTGGCGCTGCAGTTGTGGCCCTCGAACTGGGCTCCCAGTGCCCGCCGGGCCGCTGCCGAACAACAAGTGAACAATCTCGCCGCCGATGGCCGTAGCCAGGGCTGAGCCCGCCTCACCGGAGAAACAGCATGAACGTATTAGCCCAAGATAGCCAAGGACCAGCCGCCGCGCCGATCGCTGCGTGGAGCGCCGAGCTGGAGCAGCAATTGCAGCAAGCCTGCCAGGACGCCTGCGGTGCCATCGCCCCGGCCTGGCCACTGGATCGCGCCATCGCCGTCAATCCGCACTGGTCGCGGGTCGGCATGCCGCTGCGCCAGGTGGCTGCGCGCATGGCCCTGCTGGGCGGCATCCAGGTCTTTCCGCCCAAGGAACAGCTGCAGCAGGCCTGGGACCAGGGCCGGGTGACCGAAGCAGATCTGGAATACGCTCTGGCACACTCGATCGAGGCCCAGGAACGCGGTTTCGACGTTGCCCACTGTCTGTCGGTACTGGCCGCCACCGGCCCGGCGCCAAGGCTGCCGCTGCTGATCGACGTGCTGGACAACGATCCCCAGCGCCACACCCGGCTCTCCTGGCGGCAGGCCATCACGCACCAGGTCAGCCAGACCTGTGCCGCCTACTTCGACCAGCACCAGGCCGACTGGCAGCCCGAGCGCGGCCAGGGCCTGTATGCCTTCTGGCGCGAGACGCTGGAGCACGACCACGGCATCGGCCTGCTGATGGGCCTGCCGCACATCGCCGATGGCGTCCGGGCACTGCCGGCCTGCGCGCGCGAGGCCGAACGCTGGGTGATGCGGCGCATGGACCTGCCGCCCGAGGTCTGGGCCGACTATCTTGAATCGGTCCTGCTGACCGTCAATGGCTGGGCCTCGTGGTGTGCCTATCTGGGCTGGGAGGCCAAACTCGCAGGCGGCGGTGATGAACACCTGCGTGAATTGCTGGCCATCCGCATGGCCTGGGGTGCCTTGCTGCTGGAGTGCAAGGACGACGAAGCCGCCAGCCACGCCTTCCACACGGTGCAGCAGGCCTGGGCGCGCTCGCAGGAGCGTCTGGAACAAGTCCGTCAGGACCTGCTGGTCGATGAACTCTGGCAGGTCGCGCTGGAGGCCGGCTACCAGCGCAAGCTGGCGGCAGCCTTGCTGCAACAGTCTGCCAATGCAGCACCGCAGGTCGAGGTGCAGGCCGCATTCTGCATCGATGTGCGCAGCGAACCGCTGCGGCGGGCGCTGGAAGCGGTCCATCCCGGCATGCAGACGATGGGCTTCGCGGGCTTCTTCGGCCTGCCGGTGGCCTACACGCCGCTGGCCACCGAGGCCAGCCGTCCGCAGTTACCGGGCTTGCTGGCACCGGCCTATCAGGTGCAGGACGTGGTGGCACCTGCTGGCGCGGCCACCGGTGACGGCTTACTGGCCGGTGCCGTGGCACGGGCGCGGCGCAAGTCGCTGGCCCTCAAGGAACAGTGGCAGGGCAATACGCGCTGGCCGGGGTCGGCGTTTTCCTTCGTCGAGGTGGCGGGCGTGACGGCGCTGGGCGGCCTCTGGAAATGGCTGCAGCCGGGCCAGGCCGAACGTGCGCGCGATGACCTGGCCGGGCTGCCGACGCGTTATCGCGAAGTGTGCCGGCCACAACTGGTCGGCGTCGCGCTGGAAGACAAGGTGGCACTGGCCGCCCGCGTGCTGCACGCCATGGGCCTGGATCGCCAGGTGGCCCCGCTGGTACTGCTGGCCGGTCATGGCAGCCAGTCCGCCAACAACGCGCATGCGGCAGCGCTGGACTGTGGCGCCTGCTGCGGCCAGACCGGCGAAGTCAACGCGCGCACGCTGGCCCAGCTGCTCAACGAACAGGAGGTGCGCCGCGGCCTGCTGGACCGGCAGATCTTCATCCCCGAAGACAGCCACTTCCTGGCCGTCCTGCACAACACCACGACGGACGAAATCGAAGCCTTCGATCTCGACCTGATGCCGGCAGCGGCACGCGCGCGCTGGCAAGCCCTGCAGCCGGTGCTGGCCGAAGCCGGTGACCGCGTGCGCCGCGAGCGTGCGCTGCGCTTGGGGATGGAGCCGGCCCAGGCCGCGCCGGCCTTGCTGAAGCAACTGCGCCGCCGCGCCAACGACGGTGCCGAGACGCGTCCTGAATGGGGCCTGACCGGCAATGCGGCCTTCCTGATCGCCCCGCGTTCACGCACCCGTGGACTGGACCTGGGTGGCCGCTGCTTCCTGCACGACTACGAGGCCAGCGAGGATCGGGACGGTAGCGTGCTGGAACTGCTGATGACCGCGCCCATGCTGGTGACGCACTGGATCAACTGGCAATATCACGCCTCCACCAGCGATCCGCAGCGCCTGGGCAGCGGCAACAAGCTCCTGCACAACGTGGTCGGGGGCACCATCGGTGTGTTCGAAGGCAATGGCGGCGATCTGCGCATCGGCCTGTCGCGCCAGTCGCTGCATGATGGCCAGCAGTGGGTGCATGAACCGCTGCGCCTGACCGTCGTGATCGATGCGCCGGCCGAGGCCATCGATGCCGTGGTCGCCCGCCACGCCATCGTGCGTCAGCTGCTGGAACATGGCTGGCTGCACCTGTGGCGTTTCGGAGAGGCAGGCCTGGAGCAGTGGCGGCGCGAGGGATGGAAGTCAATCGGCTTGTGAAACTTCTGGTATCGTTGGCAAGATGCGGTAGCATAGATGCCGTTTTGCAACTAATGATTTACCGGAGAAAGCATGATCCCCCTCATTCCAGACTCCAATGCCAGCCCGGGAGAGGACGCCGCTCGTCGCTCCTGCGAGGGCTGCTCGGACGACGGTAAGCTGGACATCGAGTTTGAATATGCCTATCAGCCCATCGTGCGCCTGTCCACGCGCGCGGTGTACGCCTATGAAGCATTGGTGCGCGGGCCGCAGGGCGAGCCCGCGTACACGGTGCTGGAGCAGGTTAACGACAGCAACCGCTATCGTTTCGACCAGGCTTGCCGTACCAAGGCGGTAGAGGGCGCGGCGCGGCTGGGCATGACCCAGTTCCTGTCGATCAATTTCCTGCCCAATGCGGTGTATCGCCCGGAGGTCTGCATCCAGAGCACCTTCAAGGCCGCGCGCAAGTATGACTTCCCGATCGAACGCATCATCTTCGAGGTGACCGAAGGGGAACGGGTGGACGACCGCCCGCACTTGGTGAACATCTTCCGGGAATACAGCCGTTTCGGTTTTCGTACCGCCATCGATGACTTCGGCGCCGGCTATGCGGGCCTGAACCTGCTGGCCGAATACCAGCCCGATCTGATCAAGATCGACATGGACCTGGTCCGCAACATCGACACCGACAAGCCGCGCCAGGCCATCGTGGCCGGCATCGCCGCCATCTGCAAGGAACTGGATATCGAGATCCTGGCCGAGGGCGTGGAGACACGTGCGGAACGCGATCACCTGGCGGCGCTGGGGATCGACCTGATGCAGGGGTACTGGTTTGCCAAACCTAAGTTTCAGGCACTGAGCGTATTAGAGAATTCGGTTTGGGAATAGCTCAGCCTTGCTCCTGCCGGTGCTGGCAGACTGCCTTGCAGGCTGATGGCCGTCGGCGCCATCGCGCGCGATTGTAAGATTCTGACGCAAGCTTGCTTATAAACCGCTATCAGGTTCCAGCCGCCCCGTAGCGTCGTTTTTGCTTCAGATCAGCACGTGTGGGTATGCAGCATGTGGTTGTTTCCCTGTAGAATCGTCACAAAAATTTACGACCGACAGGGCTTGCATGAATCCCACGACGCAGGAGCTCAGGGGGCTGACTCCGCTTGATTATCACCTCGCCGTCATCGACCATCTGCGCACGCACGAGCCCGAAGTCTGGCGCTGGGCGGCCGCCCGGACCAGCCATGCAGAGCAGCGCGAATCCTTGCGCACGGCACTGTTGCGCAACACTTACCGCGTCGACCAAGCGGCCCATCCCGAGATTCACGCCACACTGGACTTGGCGCGGCAGCGCCTGGGCCTGAACGTGGAGGTACCGACCACCCTGTACCAGTCGGCCGGGACGGAGATGAATGCCTCGCTGGTGTTCGTGCCCGGTGAGGTTCACCTGATCGTGCAGGGCGACCTGCTGGCGCGCCTGTCCGAACAGGAACTGCTGGCCGTCTTCGGGCATGAACTTGCGCATTACGTGCTCTGGTCGCAGGAGGAGGGGGCGTTCCTGCAGGCCGAACGCATCCTCTCCGATGCCAGCGCCGCACCGGGGTCCGCCGCATCCTTCAGTGAAACCTGGCGTCGCTACGCGCTGCATACCGAACTGTTCGCTGATCGCGGTGCGGCCATCGCCTGCGGCTCGCCGGACCCGGCGATTTCCTCGCTGGTCAAGCTCAATACCGGCATCCGCCAGGTCGATGCGGCCGCCTATCTGCGGCAGGCGGCCGAGGTCGATGCGCAGCAGACCGGTGCCAGCGAGGCGGCCAGTCATCCGGAAGTATTCATGCGCGCCCGCGCCCTGCAGTTGTGGTGGGAAGGCAGCGAGGAACTTGGCCTGTGGCTGCAGCAGCGTCTGCAGGGGCCGCTCGCGCTGCGCGGCCTGGACCTGCCTGGCCAGCACCGGCTGCAAGGCATGACCCGCGGCTTCCTGGCGCACTTCTTTGCCGGGACGGAGCTCCTGAGCGAGACGGTGAAGGCGCAGATACAGCTGATGTTCCCCGACTGGCACCAGGATGAACCCGCCGTCACGCCGCAAGCCTTTGCCCCGGAACACGCCGATGAACCCGTGCGCCATTACCTGACGGCCTTGATGCTCGATCTGGCCCTGGCCGATCCGGACCAGCAGGAACCGGTTCTGCTGCGTGCCGGCGTGATCGCGCAAGCACTGGCGACGCTGGACCATCTGCATCAACTGCTCAAACGCGAGGCTGGCTTCGGCAAGCGCGAACTGGACCGATACAAGCGACAACTGGCCAAGGAGGCCGCAGCATGAGTGAACACCCATCCTCCCCGGCCGCATCGGCCAGCCTGCGCGAGCTGATCGATGCGCAAGCCGGCAAGCTGCTCTCCAACGATGATCTGCTGGTGCTGATGCTGCCGCTCTTTGCGCAGGTCGCCGAACTGCATGCACAGGGCCGGGTCGCCGCACTGAGCGAAGACACGCTGCTGGTGGATCAGCAGGGCGGACTGTCCCTGCGGCATCCGGCGGGCCAAGCCCCGCAGATGAATATCGATGCCGTCCATGCATTGCAACCGCATCTGTCTTCGGGCCTATCCATCGTGGGTGCGCTGCAGCTTGATCATCACGCCGACGGCCTGCGCACCCAGCACGATCTGGCCTTGCTCGAGGACGAATCCGCGCCGATGACGCGGCCGGTCTACCTGAGCGGTCCGAAGAGCTGGGAAATCGCGCTGGGCCATCATGATGAAATCACCGATGTGTTCCAGCTTGGCATGTTGCTGGGCGGGCTGGCCTGCGGGCTGGACCTGGCCGAGCAGGACGACCTGCGCCTCTTCGTGCGGCACCGTCACAATCTGTTTGAGCTGCACGACAAGCTGTCTCCCATCATCGCCAGCGTCATCGTCGAGATGACCGAACTGAACCGCCATGATCGCGCCACCGATGTGGCTGCGCTGACGCTGCGCCTGCGTACCTGGCGTGACCAGCCGGTGGCGCTGGATGTGGAACGGGCGCTGGCGGGCAAGGATGGCGTGGCCCCGCGCCGCATCGCCGTGCTGTCGCACCTGCGGGATCGCCTGTTCGACCTGTCCCGCCGCAACCGGCTGCTGTATTTCCGCCCCACCAGTGCCAACGTCAACCTGACGGTGGCCAGCGTACCCCTGATGCTCAACGTCGACAGCATCAAACCGGAACAGATCTGTACCTGGGGCGGGCCCTTCGCCGAACAACTGGTGGCGGGCAAGCCGATTTCCCTGCAGAACTGGCTGCGCTTCGATGACCAGCTCTATCTGCCCGCCACGCTGGACAAGCTGATTTCCGAGACACGCCACGACCGTGCCGAGTTCGGCTTCAGCAACCTGCGGCTGGTGGTGGCTTTCCTGCGCTGGCACAACCTCAAGGAAGCGCCTGATGAGCGCATCGTCACGCCGCTTCTGTGGCTGCCGGTGGAGCTGGTCAAGCGCAAGGGCGTGCGGGATCAGTACCTGATCCAGTGCAGTACTTCCGAAGCCGAATTCAATCCGGTGCTGCGCCACTGCCTGTCCCAGCTGTACGACATCGCACTGCCGGAAACCATTGACCTGGCCAAGACCTCCCTCCAGCAGATCCACGAGGACTTGCGCAACAAGATCCACCAGTCCGAACCGGCGGTGGAGTTGCGTCTGGTCGAGAAGGCCTCGGTGCGGCTGGTGCGGCAGAAGGCCATGCAACGCATGCAGCAATACACGCGCCGCCGCCCGGGCGGCGGCGCGCAGCGCAGCCGGGCCACGTCATGGCTGCCGCCTTACAGTTATGCCCGTGATGATTATCGTCCGTTGGGCAAGGCGCTGTTCGAGCACTATGTTCGTCCCAGCGAGCTGCCGCAGCGCTTTGAGGCCGGTGCCACGCTGCGCCGCCCGCAGATGGTGGCCACCAGCGAAGCGGCCGTCAGCGAGCAGCAGGAAGAGCGGGCCGGCTATGTCCTGGAGGAATCCAGCGGGCACCGTTACGCCTGGGATCTGGATCTCACCCAGGTAACGCTGGCCAATTTCAACTACAGGAAGATGTCGCTGGTGCGCGACTACGCCCAGCTGCTGGAGGACGCCAACGGCAATCCAGCCTTTGATCGCATCTTCTCGATCCAGCCACGCGAGCTCGATACCAGCCCGCCGGCACCGCTGGCCCCCTCCGAGCAATGGAACGTGGTGTCCTCGGATGCGACCCAGAACGCCGCCGTGCAACTGGCGCGCACGCAGCGCAGTTTCATCATCCAGGGGCCGCCCGGCACGGGCAAATCGCAGACCATCACCAACCTGATTGCCGATTATGCCGGGCAGGGCAAGCGCGTGCTGTTCGTCTGCGAGAAACGGGCGGCGCTGGATGTGGTGTTCCACCGTCTCAAGCAGAGCGGGCTGGCGCAGCTGTGCTGCCTGATCCACGACTCACAGGCCGACAAGAAGGCCTTCATCGCCGATCTGAAGCAATGCTATGAGCAGTGGATCGCCCAGCCGTCTGAGGGCGAGCGCTTGCGCGCCCGGCGCGCCGGCGTGGCGGCAGGCTTGCAGGAGCAGCAGCGGCGCATCGACCAGTTCGAACAAGCCATGGCAATGGTGCCGGAGAGTGTCGGCCTGAGCGTGCGCAGTCTGTTGCGCCGGCTGGCCGAGCTGCCGCCGCCACTGGACGTGGGTGCAGCGGTACGTGAAGCTTTGTGCGCGTGGACGCTGTGGGACGGGCAGCGCGAGCTGACCCGGCGCTTGCAGGGCGTCATGCAGGAACGTTTTGGCACCAGCGTGCCGGCCACCCATCCCTTTGCCACGCTCTCTGCCACGGTCTTGCGCCAGCAAGGGGTGGTGGCGGAACTGGAGCGTCGCTGTGATGCGGTCGATGCCATCCTCGGGCGTCTGACGTCTTTGCTGGAAAGCAGCCAAAGTCCGATCGTCGCCGACACCCCCCTGAAGGCCGCGCAGCAGGTCGTCACCGAAAGCAAGCGCCTGGTCGACAGCGGCCTGGCGCGCCATCTGGATCTGCTGGATCCTGCTTCACCTGGCCAGGCGGCCTTGTCGCAATGGCGCGAAGCGATGGCACAAGGCCAGCAAGCCGTGACGGCAGCCCAGTCGGTCACCGGCCACTGGCGCGACAAGCTGCGGGCGGACGATACCGAGACCGCGCTGCGGCTGGCCGGCCAGATGGAATCATCCTTCTCGCGCTGGTTCAAGCCTGCCTGGTGGCGTCTGCGCGGAGAACTCAAGCGTCGCTACGATTTCAGCCAGCATGCTTTGCACCCTGGCTATGCCACCGTCCTGACGCAACTGAAGGCCGAACACGAGGCGCTGTCACGGCTGGCTGCGACGGAGGAAGAGGCGCGTCGACGTTATGGGGCCAGTGACATGCAGCAGTTCCTGCAGACCCTGGAAACGCTCAGGAACCGCATGAACACGCCGGCCGGTCTGCAAGCGCTGGTCGATCATCTGCGCCGCGCCGGGGATCCGGCTGCGCTGGTGATGGGCCTGGCGGGTGCGCATGACGATGTGCAGGCGCTGGCAGCACTGGTCGATTCGACGCTTTCAGCTCCGGATCAACGGAATCTGGAACAGACAGGCGAGCTGTTCCGCGATCTGCGCGAAGCCCTGGAAGATTTGCCGGACCTGCTGCCGCTGTTGCAGGCGGTCCATGACGCTGACGCCACCTATGCTGCGACGGTACTGGGCGTGCATGCCGATCCGCTGGCGCTGGAAGCTCTGGTGGCGGATGAGGCCTGGCGTCGCCTGGGGCGCGCCCATCCGGTGCTGGAACGCTTCAGCGGCACCGACCTGGCGCTGGCGACCCGCGCGATAGCCCAGGCCCAGCGCAGCTTGCTGGACATCAATGCCGAGGCGATCAAGGCCACCTTGCAGGGACAGTTCAGCGAGCATGTACGCCTTTCCGGGCTCTCGGCCACGCAGCTCGATACCCAGGGCAAGGCCCTGAAGAAGCAATACGCCACCGGCCGCCGCGAACTGGAACATGAGTTCGGCAAGAGCATGCGCTATCGCTCCATCCGCGACCTGGCCGATGATGAGACCGGCGCGGTCATCAATGACCTCAAACCGATCTGGCTGATGAGTCCGCTGTCGGTGTCCGATACCTTGCCCTTGAGCAGCACGCTGTTCGACGTCGTCATCTTTGACGAGGCCAGCCAGATTCCTACCGAAGAGGCGATCCCGGCACTGAGCCGCGCCCAGCAGGTGATCGTGGTGGGCGACGAGATGCAGTTGCCGCCGACCAGTTTCTTCTCGGCGGCCGGCAGCGGCGAGGAAGACGAGATCCTGGTGGAAGAGGATGGGGAGCGCATCGCCATCAATCTGGATTCCGACAGCCTGCTGAACCAGGCAGCCCGCAATCTGCCCGCCACACTGCTGGCCTGGCACTATCGCAGCCGCCATGAGACCCTGATCAGCTTCTCCAATGCGGCCTTCTATGACGGCCGTCTGGTCACCATTCCGGACCGCCTGCGTGAACGCCCGCTGGAGCAACTGCCGCGCCCGCGCTCGGACCAGGACGATGCCGGTACGCTGGCCGCCGACCTGCTCATGGGCAGCCCGGTCAGCTTCCACTGGCTGGAGGACGGGGTCTACGCCGATCGCAGCAATCAAGCCGAGGCGCGCTACATCGCCCAGGCCGTGCGGGAAATGCTCAATCGCGAGACCGGCCTGAGCCTCGGTATCGTGGCGTTCTCCGAAGCCCAGCAAAGCACCATCGAAGCGGCGCTGGAGGCGCTGGCCTCTGAAGATCCGGAGTTCAGTACCCGTCTGGAGCGCGAATACGTGCGCGAGGACGACGACCAGTTCAATGGCCTCTTCATCAAGAACCTCGAAAACGTGCAGGGCGACGAGCGTGACGTCATCATCCTCAGCATCTGTTACGCCCCCGGTCCCAACGGCAAAATGCTGATGAACTTCGGCCCGATCAACCAGCGCGGCGGCGAGAAGCGGCTCAACGTGATCTTCAGCCGGGCACGCCATCGCATGGCGGTGGTGAGCTCGATCCAGGCGGACGCCATCACCAACGTCCACAACGACGGTGCGGCAGCCTTGCGTAGCTTCCTGCAATTTGCGCAGGCCAGCGCCACCGGCCGCTTCGATCACGCCCAGACCATCCTCGGCGCGCTCAACCAGGGGGCGCGCAAGGCCTTTGCCGCCGAGCTGCAGCCAGACAGCATCCGCGATGCACTGGCTCAGGCCCTGCGCCAGCGCGGGCACCGGGTCCAACTGCAGGTCGGACGGTCGCAGTTCCGCTGCGATCTCGCCATCGAGGGCGCGGAAGGTACCTATGCACTGGCCATCCTGCTCGACAATCCCGCGCAGGCAGTCACCGATACGGTGGAGCGCTACGTCTTCCGTCCGGCCATCCTGCGCAGTTTCGGATGGAAAGTGCTGGACCTGCCGGGACGTGACTGGTTGTGCGATCCGGTTGCGGTGATCGAGCGCATCGAACGGATATTGGCCGAGGGAGAGGAGGCGGTGTTGCCGGAGCAGAACGCCGCTCCGGGCGAGCAGCCCGCCGAGTCAACAGCCACACCGACCGCGCACGTTGCCATCGATGAGTTGTCCGAAGCGACCGCTGCGAGCGGTGCCGCCGCCGAGAGCCGTGCGCTTTCCTATGCGCAGGGGAGTTCCAGCAAGTTCTGGAACATCAGCCGGGCAGGTGCCGAGCTGACCGTCACTTACGGCCGGACCGGGACGCAAGGTCAGCGCCTGATCAAGTCGCATGAATCGGAAGAGCGTGCACAACGTGAGATGGAAAAACTGGTCGCCGAAAAGCTGCGCAAGGGATACGTCGACGCACCCTGATCATCCAAGGCGCAGGGAAGGGCCGGAGCGCTACAGCCAGCCTGCGCAGTGCCGCTCCGGTGCAGGCAGGTGAGCTTACTCGGGGAAGCGCACCAGCCGCTTGGCATCCTTCGGTGCCTGGTATTGCGCCGCGTTCATCTGCATGGCCAGCAGCGTGTAATAGGCATTGATGCCGGTCAGATCGACCACGCCCTTCTTGCCGAAACGCTTTTCGGCGCGGGCGAAGGTCGGATCGGAGACGCGCTTGTTGCGATGCAGTTCGAGCGAGAAGTCATAGACGATCTGCTCGTCCTCGCTCAGGCCCTCGGGACGGCGGCCGTCGGCGATGGCCGCCGCCACTTCCGGCTTGATGCCGGCTTTGATGGCGATGGGATAGTGTACGTACCACTCGTAATCCTGGGTCCATTCACGGGCCGTGATGAGGATCACCAGTTCGCTCAGGGTATTGCCGATGGCCGAGTTGTAGCGCAGGTAGTCGCCCATCGAGCGTGCCTGCGTCATCACTTGCGGGCTGTGCATCAGCGGTTCGAAGGGGCCGAACACCGGCACCTTGCGGGCGGCCAGGAATTCATCGGCGGCTTTTTTCTGTTCCGGCGTGTATTGATCGGGCGGGATCACCGGCAGGCGATCCGCAGCCTGGGCCACGGCGGCCGAGAGCAAGGTCGAGGCAAGGGCAATGCGCAGGAATCGTTTCATGAAGGTCTCTGTCTCTGGATGTTGGTCTGGTTATGGTGCCGACGCTGGCCTTGGCGGGCCACCGGGATGGCGGCTTCAGGATAGGGGAGCTTCAGCGGATTGTGTTGCTGAGTCTTCACTTTCGCCTGAGCCCATGTGAATGTCATGCAACATCGGCACGGCCTTGCCGATTTCGCTCCCGTCCGGAGGTGCTGCTGCGCGGCGTCATGGTGCCGGGACCCGTGCGCGGCTACAATCTCTGCCCACTGAACAAGCAACGAGACCTTACCGATGAAAACCTACGCCGTGCTCCCGTGGCTGGCCGTGATGCTGGCGCTTGGCGGTTGCGCCACCGAGGCCTATCGCGCCACCGAGAGCCAGTGCGCCCCGGCCGCCTATGCCCAGTACCCGATCATCCAGCAGACGCGGATGGAAATGCGCACCCGCACCATCCAGGTGCCGACCGGGCAGACGCGCTGCAGCTCGGTGGTCAACGGCAACCGGACCGATACGGTCTGTCAGGACATCCTGCGTACCGAGTATCAGCAATATCCCGTCTACGTGACGGTCGACATCAATGAATATGGGCGCAACCAGGTGATCGCCGCCTGCGCCCGTGCGCAATGCGTGAGAACGCACGGCAACCCGGACTGCGAGTAGTCCGGCCAGACGGGATCGCGGTGGTCTATGGTTCGGCCTGATCGGGCGTGCCGAGCGCCGCAGTCTGCTGCGGCAGCAGACGCTCCAGCATGGCGCGGTGGTAGGGATCCTGGGATTCCACATAGCGTGCCGCCGAATGAATGTTTTTCCATCCCACGTATTCCATCAGGGCGCGCATCTCCCAGCCATTGGCGCTGGCCCAGCTGGCAAAGCCGCGCCGCAGCGAGTGCGAGCTGTAGAGATGTGCATCATCAATCCCTGCCGATTTCAGGATCCGTCGCAGCAAGGGGATGATGCTGGCCGCATTGACCGCTTCTTCGCTGATGCGGCCCCAGCGATCGATGCCGCGTAGTACCGGTCCGCTGCTCAGGCCGCTCACCGCCAGCCAGTCGAGATAAGCCGCCACCGGGCACAGGCGTGACAGCGCCGGCGTCTTGTAGGTGCTGCCTTTGAGGCAGCGGTCGGTCTTGGTGCGAGGCAGGTGGATGCGCATGCCTTCGCCTGCCACCGCCTCGATGCGTTCGATATCCAGCCGCGCCAGTTCGTCGCTGCGAAATCCCCGCCAGAATCCGATCAGCAACAATGCCTTGTCGCGCGTATGCCGCAGCAGGTCGGCAAAGCGCGCCTGCTGGCGTGCCAGTTCCCGTTCGCGCTCCAGATGGGCGATGGTCTGCTCCAGCGCGGCCAGCTGCAGCGGTTTGGCGCGTTTTTCCTGGGCAGGATGCAGTTCCAGGATGCCGCGCAGCATCTTGCGCACGACCGGAGCCTTGGTCGGGTCCGGGAATCCCTGATCCACATGCCACTGGCCCAGCGCGGAGATGCGTTGCTTGAGCGTGTTGTGGGCCAGCTTGCCGGCGTGCTCAGCCAGATAGCGCACTAGGCTGTCCGCGGTGGCTGGCAGAAAACCACCCCATTCCACCTCGAAATGCTTCACGGCCGCACGATAGCTGCGGCGAGTGTTGTCACGCGTGGCGGCGTGCAGATAGTCATCGATATTCAACGGTGCTGGTGCGGCTGGCATGGGCTCATTACAGACGGGTGAGGGCAGATTAGGAGGATTTTACGCGATCAGATTCGATAATCATCCAATATCTTGTCTTAATTATTTTCGACATCTGCATAAATACTCTTCCATAATAGTATGTAATTACGTATTATGTAATACATCATTAAATAACGGATTTGGACCATGGCACGTACCGGCCTCTACAAATCGGAAGTGAAGAAAGCGCGCGATTCCTTGCTGGCATTAGGCCGGCATCCGTCGGTGGACGCCGTTCGGGTGGAGCTGGGCAATACCGGCTCCAAGACTACAATCCACAAATACCTGAAGGAATTGGAAGAAGAGGAGGGCGCCCAGGGCCAGCCGCGCAGCATCAGCGAGGCGCTGCAGGACCTGGTGGAGCGGCTCGCCGTGCAGTTGCAGGAGGAGGCGCGGGCTGAGGTCAAGGCAGTGCGTGCCGAAACGGAGACGGTAACGGCCAGATTGGCGCAGGAATTGGCATTGCTGAAGGCCGCCCATGGCGAGCAGGGCCTGCGTCTGGATCAGACGCAAAAAGCCCTGATCGCCGAGCGCGCTGCCCATGAGAAAACCCGCGATGAACGCCAGGAGCAAACCGCCATGGCACGCACCCTGGAAGTGAAGCTCGCTGCCTTGGAGGAACGCCTGGCCGAAAACGAACAGCACCGCCAGTCGCTCGAAGAAAAGCACCAGCACGCCCGCGATGCCCTGGAGCACTACCGCAGTGCAGCCAAGGACCAGCGCGACCAGGACCAGCGACGCCACGAGCAACAGCTCCAGACCCTGCAAGCCGAATTGCGCCAGTTGCGCCAGGATGCAGTGGTGCGCCAGGAGGACGTCACCCGACTCAATCAGGAAGGCGTGCGCCTGATTGCCGAGTTGTCGCATGCACGGCAGGCGCTGGCAGAACAGCACACGCTGGCCACGCGTCGCGAACAACAAATGGAGGTGCTGCAGGAACAGGCTTCCGCCAAGCGCGTGCTCGAAGCGCAGCTGGCTGCCAGGAACGAGGCCTTGACGCAACTGCAGGCCCGGGTCATCAGTGCGGAAGAAGAGGCCGCCAGTGCGCGCCGGCAATGGCAGCAGGGCGAGCGCGAGCTGGCGGCGGTGCGCGCACGACTGGAAACGCACGAAGCGCTGCTCAAAGAGTGGCGCGACCACTCCGCTGCGCAACAGGATAAAAAGGCAGCGCTACCGGTACCGAAAGAGCCTGATACCGACGCCGGCTGATACCGGGGCAGGGCAGGGGTACCGTCCGCGCACTCGCCGCACTTTCATGCTTGACCTCGATTCAGCCAGCCATGCCCGCCGATGAAGGCTCATGCAAAAAGCTGATATCCAAGCATGTTTTACTTTGTAGCTCCAAATGATCTGATCGCCCACAATCGGGGCTCGCGGCGGCTTTCGAGGCCGTGTCCGCAGCCTCCATTGAACGACTCCACGATCAGGTCATGCACGCAAAGAACTTCATTCGCCGCTTCCGGTTTCCGCAGCATCTGGCTGGTGCCATCCTCGCCCTGAGCGCAGCGCACGCGCACGCTCAAGCCCTGACCATCGGCGTGACGCCCGGCGTGATCAAACGGCTTTACAGCCTGCCCTGGCAAAAACCCTGAATGAAGCTTTGTGTCGCTGGCGAGTGATCTTCTCGTGCCTCGCCGGCCGCAAGCCCGCTTCCAGCGGCCTCCCGTTGCGCCGACGCTGCCAGCGGCTGATTCACGACCTGAACATTTTTTCCAAAAACCCATTTTTTTCGGAGCCCCGCATGCAGCCGTCTCGTCTTTTCCGTCATTTGCTGGTCGTCCTGACTGTCCTTTCTGCCCATGCCGGTGTGGCGCACGCCGCCGACAAGCTGCGCATCGGCGTGGTGCCTGGGGCCTATGGCGACTCCATCGCAGTGGCCGCCAAGGAGGCCAAGAACCAGGGCATTGACGTGCAAGTCGTCGAATTCACCGACTGGACCACGCCCAATGTGGCGGTGGATGCCGGGGATCTGGACCTGAACTATTTCCAGCACCAACCCTTCCTCGACAATACCATCCAGAAGAACGGCTACAAGCTGGCCAGTGCCGGCACCGGCATTCTCGCCAACGTCGGCCTGTATTCGCTCAAGCACAAGACCTTTGCGCAGGTGCCACAGGGCGGCAAGGTCGGCATCGCCAACGACCCGGTCAACCAGGGGCGCGGGCTGCTGTTGCTGCAAAGCGTGGGGCTGATCAAGCTCAAGCCCAACGTCGGCTATCTCGGCAGCCTCAATGACATCGTCGAGAACCCCAAGAAGCTGAACTTCGTGGAAGTGGAAGGCCCGCAGCTGGTGCGCATCACGCCGGATGTGGACCTGGCCCAGGGCTATCCGCACTTCATCGTGGCGGCCAAGGCCTTCGATCCCTCCAGCGGGCTGGCCTATTCCGGCATCGAGGATGCCCGTTTCGCCATCCAGTTCGTCACCAAGGCCAGCCGCGTGAATGATCCGGTGATCCAGAAATTCATCCGCATCTACCAGAACTCCGAGACCGTCAAGGCCGATATCCACCGCGCCTTCAACAGCGACAAGCGTCTCTACACGCTGGCCTGGCAGAAGCCCTGAAACCGCAGCATCTGTCCCGGAAGGAAACCGCATGGAACTCTCGATCACGGCCAGACAATCCTTGACCGCTCCCAGCCGTCCCGAGGCGGAGCATGATGCTGCCGCACAGGCTTCGGCCCCCGGCGGCCCCTGGCCCGGCAGCCGTCCCAAGGGCAGGGTGGCCTTGCGCCAAGTCGGCAAGACCTATCTTTCATCGGCTGGTCCGGTGCAGGCCTTGCAGGACATCGAACTGGAGATTGCACCCGGCAGCATCTTCGGCATCATTGGCCGCAGCGGGGCCGGCAAATCCAGCCTGCTGCGCACCATCAACCGGCTGGAGACGCCCACCAGCGGGCGCATCGAAGTCGATGGGGTGGATATCGCTACCCTCGACGATGCGCAACTGGTGCAATTGCGCCGGCGCATCGGCATGATCTTCCAGCATTTCAACCTGCTCTCGGCCAAGACCGTCTTTGACAATATCGCCTTGCCCCTGCGTGTGGCCGGCGTACCGCGCCAGCAGCTAGAGGGCAGGGTGCGCGAACTGCTGGCCCTGGTCGGCCTCGAGGACAAGGCCGATACCTATCCGCGCCGCCTCTCCGGTGGCCAGAAGCAGCGTGTGGGCATCGCCCGCGCCCTGGCCAGCGGGCCCGAGATCCTGCTCTGCGACGAGGCCACCTCGGCGCTGGACCCGGAAACCACTCACGCCATCCTGCAACTGCTGCGCGACATCAACCGCAAGCTGGGCATCACGGTGATCCTGATCACGCATGAAATGAGCGTCATCCGCGAGATCGCCGACCAGGTGCTGGTCTTGGAGCAGGGGCGCATCGCCGAGCTGGGACCGGTGTGGCAAGTGTTCGGCAATCCCGCGCATCCAGCCACGCAAGCTTTGTTGGCGCCACTGCAGCAAGGCCTGCCGCCGGAACTGCTGGACCAGCTGCAGACCGTGCCGCCGTCCGGGCTGCATGAGCGCATTCTGCAATTGCAATACCGTGGTGGGGATGGCCTGGAGCCTGATCTGTTGCGCGTGGCGCAGGCGCTGGGCGGCAAGACGCGCTTGCTGCAGGCCAGCGTGGAGCGCATCCAGGGACATACCCACGGTCAGCTCTACATCGCCTTGGCCGACGTCACGGGATCACCAGACTGGCAGGCCCTGACCCAGGGCCCCACGGCGATTGCACATCACATCAAGGAGTTGGGATATGTCACTCGAACTTAGTCTTTCCATTCCCATCGAGCGCTACGGCAATGCGCTGGTCGATACGCTGCAGATGGTCGGCATCTCGGGCGCACTGGCGCTGGTGGCGGGTATTCCACTCGCGGTGCTGCTGATCGTGACGGCTCCTGGCGGCTTCCTGGCCTCGCCGCGTGTGCACCGGGTATTGGGCAGCATCATCAATGGTTTTCGCGCCACGCCCTTCATCGTACTGCTGGTGGCGCTGATTCCGCTCACGCGCCTGGTGGCGGGCACCACCATCGGCGTCTGGGCCGCCATCGTGCCGCTGGCCATCAGCGCCACGCCCTTCTTTGCGCGCATCGTCGAGGTGAGCTTGCGCGAGGTTGATCCCGGTCTGGTCGAAGCAGCGCAGGCATTGGGCTGCAAGAAATGGGACATCGTGCGGCATGTCTATCTGCCCGAGGCTCTGCCCGGCATCGTCGGGGGATTCACGATCACGCTGGTGGCCCTCATCAGCTCTTCGGCCATGGCCGGTGCGGTGGGCGCGGGCGGCTTGGGAGATCTGGCGATCCGCTATGGCTATCAGCGGTTCGATACGCAGGTCATGGTGATCGTCATTGCGGTGCTGATTTTGCTGGTGTCGGTGGTGCAGCGTATCGGGGACGGCTACGTGCGCTGGCTGCGTCAACGCTGATTTAGCGCCGGTAGCGCCCTGAGGCTTGCTGTTGATGATGCAGGGACCTTGCATGCAAGGTCCCTGTTTTCATTTGTGGCAGTGCCATCTTAGCCAGGCAAGCTCGCCACGATGAACATGCGCTGGAACGGCAGCAATGTGCTGCCGTCTGCGCCGGGCGGGTAAGCCTGTTGCATGCGGCGCGCATATTCGGTGCGGAAGGCCTGCAATTGATCGCCTTCCAATTTCTCGAGATAGGGACGCAGGCTGCTGCCGCTGGCCCATTCCAGTATCGGGTCCGCGCCCGTGAGGATGTGCAGGTAGCTCGTCTGCCAGATGTCCAGCGTCGCCACGCGCGGGCGCAGCAGGTCGTAATAGCGGCCCACCTCCAGAACATTGCGCCGTTCCGACACCTCGCCCAGCACATCGGCATAGGCGGGTGACCTCGCCAGCTCCACCTGCGCGCGCCGCAACGGCGCATCATGCATGACCGGCATCTGCACCGCCAGGCAACCGCCAGGATTGAGGAAGGACAGCAGCCGCGGGAACAACTGCGCATGATCGGGCAGCCACTGCAAGGTCGCATTGGTGTAGATCAGGTCCAGCTTGTGCTCGGGCACCCAATGATTCAGATCGGCTGCGACGAACCTGGCCTGCGCCACGTTCAGGCGCGCCTTGGCCAGCATGTCATCGGAGCCATCCACGCCCAGCACCTCGGCCCGTGGCCAGCGCTGCTGCAGCAGTGCGGTCAGGTTCCCGGTGCCGCACCCCAGGTCGAGGATGCGCGCGGGGTTCTGCGTGGGCAGATGCAACATCAGGTCCAGGGCAGGACGCAGGCGTTCGCCGCCGAACCGCAGATACTGGCTGACGTCCCATTGAACCTGGGCTTGCATGGATTCTGGAGAGGTTTGCATGGATTGCTCCTGTGGCGAAGGTTGATACAGGCTGAGCAGTCTGCCTCGCCTGGCTTGCAGATGAGCGGCACCGGCTTGGCTGACCTTTATCAGGGCCTCGCCGCCAGATGCATGGACGCGTGCCAGATAGCCTCGCGCATGGGCGTTTTCCCAGACCGGCAGGCGAAGGCAGGAGATCCGCCAGGGTTCGATCACTTCGCTGTAAGGCCGTCCATCCGGGCCAATCCATTCGAGAAGATCAAGGATGAGCGGCTCGACGGCGTCGCCTGCCGCCGGTTCATCGTGACCTGGCTGCACGTCCGACATCGTGATGTTCATGATCTGGCTCCTTTCGGGCTGACTTGAGGCTGTATCTTGAGCGCTGCCGGAGAAGCAGTAAAATGAAATTATCTGAAAGATTAATAAGTTTTACTCATGAAAATCGACATCCTCGGTGTGCAGGCGTTTGTCGCGATTGCCGATCACGGCAGCTTTCAGGGCGCGGCTGGCGCCTTGCACGTGACGCAGACGGCGGTAACGCTGCGCTTGCGCAAGCTGGAGGATTTTCTGGGAGTGACCTTGATGGAGCGGACCACGCGCTCCCTTGCGCTCACCGAAATCGGACAGGACTTCCTGCCCCAGGCCCGGCGGCTGCTGGACGAGCTGGCGGGCGCGCTGGTGGAGATCCGGGAAACCGGGATGGCGCGGCGTGGCGACGTCTGCATCGCCTGTGTGCCCACCGTGGGTGTGCAGTACCTGCCACGCATCCTGCAGGCGTATTCCGCGCGCTATCCCCACAACCGCATCAAGATTCTCGATCACGCCTCATCTGCCGTGGCTGACGCCGTGCTGCGCCGGGAAGCCGAATTCGGCATCAACATGGCCAGGGAACATCATCCCGAGCTGGCAAGCGTTCCATTGACCACGGACCGGTACGTGCTGATCTGCCACCACACCCATCCATTGGCCAAACGCCGGCGCGCCACCTGGGCGCAGCTCAAGCCGTATCCGCTGATCTTTGCAGGGGAGGTGAGCGGCAATCGCACCTTGCTCGATCCGGTGCTGGACGCCAACCGCCTCGCCTTGCGTTCTTTCTATGAAGTGCAGCGCAGCTCAACGGCGATGGGACTGGTGGCGCAGGGGGTGGGCATCGCCGTGGTGCCGGGGCTGGCCGTGCAGGAAGGAGCCTATCCTGATGTGCGCAGGATCCAGCTGGTCGAGCCGGTAGTGTCCCGCAGTCTGGTGCTGATCACGCGCAAGTCGGCGCACCTCTCGCCGGCGGCACAGGCGCTCTACGACATGATCCTGACAAAAGAAAGCAAGAACTGACAGGTCAAAACGCTACATGTCTGAGGCCAACTCGATGATCACGTCGCGTAGCCAGCGATGTCCGCCATGCGCGTGGTTACGTTCGTGCCACAGCATGCTGACGGGAAATCCCGGGACCGGGAAAGGAGATTCGACGACGGTCAGGTTTTCCTGTAGATCGAGCACCAGCAGCTCCGGAACCAGCGCCACGAAATCGTATCGCGACACCAGGTCCGGGACATCCGGGAATGTAGGTCTTGCCGACCTTTGCGGTATGTGGCGCTGGTCGTTTGAGCGAGGCCCGATTGGCTACGGTTGAAGATGCCTTGCGTCTGCGGATGGCGGGACTGTTCCAGGACAAGCCGATTGCTTTCCGCAGACAAAACGGGGGAGATTATCCGGATTCTCATGTTCTCGCTGAGCATATTGCCCCGGGACAGAGCGGCCTGGCGGCGCGTGTCGTGGAAGCCGGGCTTGGTTGAGACATTCAGGACCATGCAGCACCTTGACTTAATCAGGCAATCTGCAAACTATATTTTACATAATACAAATTATACGAATAAATATCCCTCGAATAAATACGAATAATAGCTATTCGCATTTGATACAATTCAAAGACACTTTGTTACATGAGGCAACAATATGCGTACTTTGAATCTCATCCAGGACCTAGGTGAACCCCAAGATGTCCATCTCAACCGAGCCTGGCATCAAGCCCGGCAGCGTAGTCTGCAACGCACGCTGCAAGCGTTGTTCCGCGAAAAGCTGCTGCAGCGGGAACACCTGATCTTCGATGGGCACTACGCCTGGCTGCCTTTGTGGAAAGCGCAAAGCATGCTGCGCATCGAGGGCCTGCACCTGGGTGTGGCGGACAACTGCCAGCTCCACGGTTCCATCGCACACTACAGTGTCGGAAACCCGGTCCCGCAAGCCTTGCTGAGCTCGTCCATGCTGTTGGCAAAGGTGGCTCGGGCGCATGAGGACATTTCCGAAGCCAGCCTGCAACGGCTGATCATGGAGCTCTCCAACAGCGCAGAAAATGACGCCCTTTGCCTGAATTACCGCCAACACTGGGGACTTCGATTGCGTGCCGAGTTCGGGCAGCAGCAGACCAATTTTGTCGCCTCATTATTCCGTTCAGCGCACCCCAACCCGAGCCTGCTGCTGGAACAATGGGGCACGCTGGGCCATCCTTGGCACCCCAACTACAAGACCAAACTCGGCTTGAGCAGCGCCGAGGTCATGGCGCTCTCGCCCGAATTTGAAGCCACGATCACGCTCTCCCTGGCAGCAATGCACGTCGATGTCGCCTGCATCACCGGCGGCCAGGACCACGCCGAATACCGGCAATGGTTCGCTACCCACTACCCGCAAGCCTGGGAAACGTGGACAACAGCCTTGCAGCACCGGGGTGAAGACGTTTCACACTGGCTCCCCCTGCCCTTGCATCCTTACCAGCTGGATCGCGCCATCCCCGAACGCTTCGCTCAGGCAGTGGAAAAGCGCCAGCTCCTGCTGCTGCCCGAAGCGAGCCTGCCAGCCCGGCCGACCATGTCCTTCCGCACCGTGGTTCCTGAAGGCTCGCCTACACAGCCGCACATGAAATTGCCCGTATCGCTGCGCCTGACCAGCGTCGAGCGTACCGTCTCGCCCAAGTCTGCCGTGATGGGCCCGCGCCTGACCAGGCTGCTGCGCGACATCATCGCCAAGGAAGACGGTTTCGGCGGACGACTGGCCATCCTCGGTGAAGAAGTCGGCCTGTATTACCGCGACCCGCAGGGCAATGACGATGTCTCCCGCCACCTGGCCGTGCTCTACCGCAGCAACCCCATGACGCAACGCTGCAAGGAGCGCATGCCGGTACCGGTGGGCGCCTTGTTTGCAGATTCGCCTCTGAGCGGGCGTCCGCTGGTCTGCGATCTGGTCAGCGCAGCGTGGGGAGACGACGCCGATGCTGCCGAACAATTCTTTGCTGCCTATCTGGATGTCGCCTTGCCGGCAGTGCTGGGAGCTTATCTGCGCTATGGCATCGCCTTTGAAGCCCATCAGCAGAACAGCTTCGTGATGGTGGATGCCCAACTTCGGCCTGTGCAGATGCTCTTGCGCGACTTTGGGGACCTGCGCATCCATGCCCCCACCTTGCGCCACAGCAGACTGGCGCTGGAAACTTACAGCAGCAAGCACACCCTGTTCGAAGACAACGATTCCGTGCGCGACAAATTTCTGCACGCCTTCATGCTGTGCCACATCATCGAACTTGCCTTGCTGCTCTCACGCACCTATCAGCAGCCGGAAGCAGCATTCATGGCGGTACTGCGCGAGCGTCTCGCAGCCAGCTTCGCGGAACTCAAGCCAGACACCGAACCGCAGCGTTGGCAAACCGAGTATCGGGCACTGCTGCAGGATGACTGGCCGGCCAAGTCCTTCGTCCGCATGCGCCTGAGCGACACCTCCGAGGACGTCGTCCTGCGCATGCCCAATCCCCTGCCGGGCGCAGCATGAGCGTGTTGATGGGCCGCAGTCCGGCTGTGGCGTTGCGCTATCTGATGGCCATCCAGCTGCTCTCGATGGGCGCGATGGAAATGAGCGGCCCCTTCTGGCCACTGCATTTGCGGGAGCTGGCCCCGATGTCGGCTGCCACGCTGGCCTGGGTCAGCATGGCGGTCTATGCCGGCCCCTTGCTGATGACCATGCTCACCGCCCCCTGGTGGGGCCGCCTGGGCGACCAGACCGGCCACAAGCCGATGGTGGTGCGGGCCTTGCTGGCGCTGGCGGTCAGCCAGCTGATGGCAGCCTGGACCGACAGCGTCACCGTAGTACTGCTGGCGCGTCTGATCCAGGGCGCGCTGGGCGGCTTCATCGCTACGGCGCAAGCCTATGGCGCGGGTCTGGCCACCCCGGCGCAGCGCAGCTCGCTCATGGCACGATTGCAAGTAGCCACCGCCATGGGCTCAGCCCTGGGCCCATGGCTGGGCGGCATCCTGTTTGACCTCTGGGGCTTCTGGATCGTCAACCTGACGACCGCGCTGGTGTGCGTGCTGTGCGCGCTGCTGGCTGCGGTGGCCCTGCCCTTCGTCAAGCCAGCCGCGCCGACTGATCGACAGCGCGCATCATCAAAGCCGGTTGCTCCAACGGCGGCAGAACGCCCTGCACTGCAGGCGTTTCAAGGCTTGTTGCTGGGCATCTTGCTGGTGCAGGCGGGCAAGATCATGCCGCAGGCTTTCTTTGCGGTGTATGCCGATCAGGTCCTGCATGCCAATGCCAGCTTCACCGGCCTTTGCTATGGCGCTACCGCACTGGGCCTGTGCATTGCGGCTCCGCTCTGGGCACGCGCCTTCGCTGCACTGGCACCGGAGCAAGTCCTGCAGCGGGTCAAGTGGATCACGCTGGCCTGCGCTGCCACGCTGGCCTTGCAGTCCATGAGTCATGTGCCGGCCTGGTTTGTCGCGGCACGCTTGCTGTGGGGCGTGTTCCTCGGCGCATTGCTGCCGGTGTTCTACACCCTGCTGTCACGCCAGGCCGATGGCCACCGCCAAGGCTGGGTACTCGGCGCCGGCAACAGCGCGGCCAAGGCCGGTGCCCTGCTGGGAACAGCTGCCGGTGCCCTGGCCATGGGCTGGCTGCCGATCAGTGAAGTGTTCTGGCCCAACGCTGCCGTCTATCTGATCGTGGCCGCCGCCCTGCATGGTTTGCAGCGACGCTCCGACACCCGCGAGGCCGCCAGCTGAAACACCTCCCTTGCAGTCCCAAGCTTTCCCTCCGCCAGCCTTCCGCCAGCCTCTGCAACAGAAGTTCGTCCATTCACAACGTAAAACAATATTGCTATGAACACCAAACTGTGTACCCTCAGTGCCCTGCTGGCCCTGGCCTTCGACAGCTACGCGCAACAAGTCCAAACCAATGCGCTGCCGGAAGTGACCGTCAAGGCGACTGCAGATGACAACAGCGGCTACCGGCCCAAGAACTCCTCGGCGGCCACCAAGATCGACGTACCGCTGCGCGACGTGCCGCAAACCGTCAACACCGTCACCAAGCAGGTCATGCGCGACCAGAATGCCCTGTCGCTGCAGGATGCCCTGCAGAACGTGGCCGGTCTCAGTTTCAGTCTGGGCGACGCCCAGCGCGACCAGGTCATCATCCGCGGCTTCAGCGCCATCACCGATCAGTTCATCGATGGCGTGCGCGATGATGCGCTGTATTTCCGCGACCTCTCCAATGTGGAACGCGTGGAAGTGCTCAAGGGTCCGGCCTCCGTGCTGTACGGACGCGGCTCGGCGGGCGGTATCGTCAATCGTGTGACCAAGAAGCCGAGCGACGATCCGGTCAGCGAGATCGGGCTCACCGTCGGCAGCGAAGGACAGAAGCGCAGCGAATTCGACGTCGGCCGCAACAGCGCCGACGGCACGCTGCTGTTTCGCCTGACCGGCGCAGTGGAAGACTCCAGCAGTTTCCGCAACCAGTATTTCCTGGAACGCCAGGCACTCTCCCCTTCCCTGACCTACAAGCCGGATGCGCAGACCAGTTTCACGGCGCAATTCAATTATCTGCACGACAGGCGACTGGCCGACCAGGGCATCCCCAGTTACCGGGGCCGTCCTGCAGATGTGCCCATTGCCACCTATTACGGTGCGGCCAACGGGCGCGACAGGGCCTTCGTGCAATCCGAGGTGAAGGACGCCACCTTCACCCTCGACCACAAGTTCAGCGAAAAGCTGGCCTGGCGCTCGGTACTGCGCACCTATGATTTCGACCTCGACCGCAACTACACCACCATCAGCCGGGTCACCCAGACCGCCAATCCGACGGTGACGATCGCCCAGGCCCATCGCCAGCGTGCCGAGCGTGGCTTGTTCTGGCAAAACGAACTGACCCAGAAACTGCAACTGGCGGGCATGCATCACGAGTTGTTGTATGGCGTGGAATACAGCTGGCAAAACAAGACTGACTGGCAGGTCACGCGCAACAATGCGGCGACCTATTCCCTGTTCAATCCGGTGCTGGCCAACTTGTCGCCCATTGCAGCCAACGCCGTGCCGAACATCAATGCGGAGACCCGGATCAATACGCTGGCCACCTATGTCCAGGACCTGATCAGCCTGACGCCGCAATGGAAACTGCTGGCCGGTCTGCGCTATGAGCGCCTGTCCCAGGACCGTGATGACAGAGTCGCCAAATCCAGCCTCAATCGCGTCGACACCCCGCTGTCGCCCCGTGTGGGCCTGGTCTATCAGCCCGATGAGCGCACCTCGCTGTATGCCGGCTACAGCCGTTCCTTCCAGCCGCTGGCGGACTCCTTCGTCTTCTACGGCAACAGCGCCCAGCTGGAACCGACCAAGACCGAAAGCAAGGAGGTCGGCATCAAGTACGAGCTCAACGACAAGACCAGCCTGACGGCCGCGCTGTTCGAGATGACGCAGAACAACATCCAGGTTGCCGACCCGACCCGGCCGGGCTTTGCCATCAACGTCGGTCAACAGCGCACACGCGGCGTGGAATTGTCCGCCAGCGGCGAGCTTGCGCCGCACTGGAATCTCATCGCCGGCTATGCCTACATGAATGGGCTCATCGTGCAATCCAGCGGGCTGACCTCCGCTGGCACGCCCTTCCAGGGTAACGTGTCGTCCCTTACGCCGCGTCACACCTTCAACTTGTGGCTCAAGCGCGATCTGCCTGATGGTTACTGGGTAGCGGCGGGCGCGCGGGCCGAATCGGCGCGGTTCGCTTCCTCTGACAACCTGACGGTATTGCCCGGCTATGCAGTAATCAATCTGGGCGCAGGTTATGTGGCCGAGAAGTTTGATGTCACGCTGTCACTGAAGAATCTGCTGGATCGCAGCTACTTCATCTCTGCCCACAGTGCCGCCAACGATTACAACATGCCCGGCGAGCCGCGCAGCCTGCTGGTGAGTACGCGTTACCGGTTCTGATAGCGGAGCGGCCGCGTAGGTGCTTTGCGCCGCATCGGACCCTGTCCCCTTGCAGACAAGAGCCGATGCGGCGGAGAGCAAGTCGCGGCCGGCCTGGCCCGGATCTCCAGGACTACTGATGATTTGAGAAGTCAGCCCCGGTACGGTATATATTCCCTCGGTCATCATGAAATGGATTCAACCCTCAGCGTTAGCGGGATGGCTTGAGCGTATCGTACGGTTGCTGTCTGCAGCCAGGAGCGAGTACTCGAATTCACTCGCTATCAGCGGTTTTGAAAAATAGTAGCCTTGCAGGATGTCGGCTCCCAGCGCTTGGCACAACTGCATTTGCGCCAATGTTTCCACCCCTTCGACGATGACTTCCAGGTCGAGGCTCTTGGCCAATGTGATGATGGACCGCAATAGACGAACATCCTCGGGCGATTGCGGTACCTGCTGCATGAAGCTCTTGTCAATCTTGAGAACGGATATCGGTAGCTGCCGCAAATACGACATCGATGAATAGCCGGTGCCGAAGTCGTCCAGTGCGATGATCACCCCCATTTCCCTTAGCTGCGTCAAGGCGGCAGCCGCATTCGTAAAATCGGCCACCAAAATGTTCTCCGTCACTTCGACGGACAGACGAACGTCATCGAGGTCGGTATATTCCAGGTCTCTTCTGAACGCATCCGGGAAGGAGCGATCTCGCAACGTTGATGCGCTGATGTTGATTGCCATCTGAAAAGACTTGTCGACCCTGCCTTCTTCGCGCCATGCGCGTAGCTGACGCAGCGATGCCTGGCGGGTATAGCCATCAATGATCGCCATCATGCCGCATTCCTCGGCAATGGAAATGAAGCGGTCCGGAGCGAGCAATCCCAGTAGCGGGTGCTGCCATCGCACGAGTACCTCCGCCCCGCAAATCGCCAGGCTGTTGGCGTCGACAAACGGTTGATAGAAAACTCTCAGCTGCTCTGCGAGATCCTTGGAACGCAACGCGTTCTCTATTCCCATCCGGTACAGCACCTTCGCCTGCAACTGCTCGGAATAGAAATAGAAGCCGTTCCGATGGGTGTTCTTGACCTGATACATCGCCAGATCGGCATACCTGCACAAGTCAGCGGCACTCCGAGCACACTCCGGATAGGACGCAATGCCGATGCTGCATGTGACGATCTGCTCGATGTTGTCGAACACGAAGGGATCTTCCATGGCCTTCATGATGCGCGCAGACAAATCGATGAGATCCTGCGTGCCCGAGATATCCTGCGCGATGATGGCAAATTCATCGCCGCCCAGCCGTGCAGCCATTTCGCCAGGATGCAATGCGCCCAGCAATCTCTTCGCGACGATTTTGAGCAGCATGTTGCCAGCAGAATGGCCATAACAATCGTTGAGCAGCTTGAAATTATCCAGGTCCATGAACAGGATGCCAAAGCGCATGTCTTCTTGACGCGCACGCTCCAATGTCGTCGCCAGTTTGTTGTCGAAACAGTAGCGATTGGCCAGGCCGGTCAACGGATCGTTTTCGGCCAGGAGTTGCAGCCGACGATGCGCGTCCAGCAATTGCAGCTTGAGCCCCTGACGCGTCTTGGCATGAAGCAGGGCCTTGCGGCATATTTGCGCGGACACTTCGCTCTTGAGCAGGAAGTCCTGCGCGCCGGCTTCGATGCATCGGCATCCCAACTCCTCTTCCGCCGGGCCGCCGGTCAGGACGATCACGGCCACATTGTGGGTCGCCGTTCGGTTGATTGCATGCAAGGCATCCAGGCAATCCATGTCCGGAAGACGATAATCCAGCAGCACCGCATCGAATTCGCGCTGCGTCAGCGCTTTCAACCCTTCCAGGGCGGTCGCTGCCTCGGCAATCTCGCTCGATACTCTGGCCGCGTGGATAGTTTTGGCAATGGACATCCGGTCCACCGCGTCATCATCGATAATCAGAAGTTTCACGGAGGCGTTCCTTTACTCATAGGGTTTCGGCAACTCAACAATGCGCCAGTAGTGTTCCAGCAAACCAACGGCGGTCATGAAATCACGATCGACAGCGCTTTTCGTCATGTAGCCGGCGATATGTCGCTCGTAGGCCATCGCCATGTCCTCTTCAGCCTTGGAAGTGGTCAGCACAAAGACGACCGTCTTGGTCAATACCTTGTCGGCGCGTAGCTCCCTGAGGAACTCGATGCCGTTCATGCGCGGCATGTTCAGGTCAAGCAGCACGAGGGATGGTGCCGGCACGACTCCGCTGCGCAGCATGTCAAGCGCCTCCAGGCCGTCTTTGGCGCGAAAACACGGATTGGCGACTTTCAACTTTTCGAGGGCTCTGTACAGACCCATGACGTCGATATCATCGTCGTCGACGATCAGCAGTGAGACTTCTTTTCGAAGCTCGGGAGAAGGCATTCAGGTCTCCCGATTCGAGGTCGCCACAATTGGCCAGGTGAAAATGAATGTGCAACCGCGTTCAGCCGGCGCGTTGCTGCGCAGGCGGATGGTGCCGCCGGCGCTCTCCACCAGCTTCTTGACCAATGCCAATCCCATGCCGCTCCCTTCCACTTCGTCGCGCGGCCGCAAGGTCTGGAACATCTGGAATACGCGCTGATGAAATATTGGAGCAATGCCCGGCCCGTCGTCGCTTACCGTGAATTCCGCCAGATCATCACCTGACCTGCATATCACGACGGTGATCGTTCCATGCTGGCGGTCGTGATGTTTGACTGAATTGGACACCAGGTTGCGCAATACTTGCTCCAGTGTTGCCTGGCAGGTCCGCATGGGAAAGTATTGGCCCTCAAGATGCAATTTGAAGGTCGAGACGGGGAGATAGGCATCGAAGATCTGTTGCACGAGCTCATAGGCATTGATGTCGTCCATCAGCAATTGAGATCGTCCGACCCGCGAGTACAGCAGCAGATCGTCGAGCAATTTGTCCATGCGTGCGATGCGTTGTTGCATCATGCGCAGATGCTCCTCGATGGAGGTCGAATTGCGCGCCACCAGATCTTCTCTGATCCAGTTTGCGAGCTGGCCGATGCCGCGCAAGGGCGACTTCAGGTCGTGAGAAGCCACATACGCAAAGGCCAACAATTCATCATTGCTGCGCTTGAGTTCGATCTGTTGAGCTTCCAGCCTGTGGTTGGCGATAACCCGCTCGGTAATGACGCTGTGAGAAATGACGAAGAAGCTTTTCATTTCCAACACTGGTGCTATCCGCATCATGAACCAGCGCTGTTCATCGGGACTATGGCATGGGTACTCATATTGGAAGAACGGTTCATCAAAGTCGAGAACGGACCTGATGCCTGCATACACGTTCGTTCCGTCACATTCGCCACTGTCGCTTGCCGAACGGCATACGGAAAGATAGCTCGTGCCAATCCACTTGTATTCGGAGGGCATGCCGTTATCTTTACCGAATTGGCGCCATGTCCGGTTGACGTAATGAATCACCCCGGCGCGGTCTATCAATGCAATCTGGCTGTCGATAGAGTCCAGGGCTGCCCGGAGCAGTCCGGGAAAACGGCTTGCCCCGGACTGCTCGGATTGCGCTTGACGATGTCCTTCTTCAAGGTCCCTCTTCATGACTGCGCTCCCATCCTCTAAGTCAATTAAACCGACCAGGACCAATACCCCATCGAGCAGTTCATCCAGGCTGTCGTCCCGGCCGGTCTTGCCGTATCAGGGCTCATAGATGCACAGGAACATATCGACCCCTCTGCGAACGCGCCGGCTTGTTTCCTCATGACTTGGCGTGGGCAGTGAGCCCATCATCATCTGCCAGACCTCGGCGCCATGCCATAAGCCGACGATATCTCCGACGGCTTGAGAGGCATCACATGAGATGAGTCTGCCGTTCGCCATCCCTTGCTCGACAATTCGCGTCAGCAATGCAATGTCCCGGCTTCGGGCCTCCAGGAACAAGCGTTCAACCAGGCTGGAGTATGTCTTGTTTGTCGAGGCCAGAAGCCGCGTCCCACTGAATTCCTTGCGCAGGCTGATGCCGCTCAGATAATCCATGCCAAGTTCGTACAAGGCATCGGCCAGTGGCTTTCCCAAGATACCGGCAGACTTGTCCTGTGACTTCCCAATCGCTGTCTCGGCGTCTCGCAACAGCTCTGCAACGAAGGCTTTCTTGTCTTCGAAATAGCTATAGAAAGTGCGCCTGGCCACACCGGCATTCACTGCAATCGATTCGATATTGAAGTCCAGACCATGTTTCAATATCAGCATCCGTCCAGCATCAAGAAGCCGGACTCTGCTCTCAGGATTGCGTGGCCGCCCGGAACGTCTCCTTGTCGCGCCCAACTCGGAATGAACTTGCATCGTGAAGCTCCCCCATCATCGACTGACCAGATAACTTGAAATTATTGGTTATTGCTTGACAGCTTGATTCAGGCTCGCCAACTTGTTCGTACGATCGCTTGTATTCGCATATGGTTTGATGTCAGCGGCAATCTCCACGCGATTGCGCCCGCTATTTTTAGCGCGATAGAGTGCCGAGTCGGCCAGGCAAAGCAGCGCAGTGCAATCCTGTCCAGATTGATAGGTCGCGACGCCGAAGCTGCATGTCCGCTTGCCCACAAAGACGAAGCTGTGACGCTCGACAATCAATCTCAGTTTCTCAGCCATGCGCGAGGCAGCCACTACATCGCACTCCGGCAAGATGAGCAGAAATTCTTCTCCTCCCCACCGACCCACCACATCCGTGGCGCGGACATTTGCCCTCAGAATTTCCGCGATACGTACAAGCACGGCGTCTCCGGCCGAATGTCCAAACTTGTCATTCACTTCCTTGAAATGATCAACATCGAGCAGTACCAGCGACAACTTTTTTCGATATCGATGGGCACGCGTGATTTCGCTCTCGAGTGCATCGTCCAGCTTCATTCTGTTGGCCAGGCCCGTCAATTTATCCGTGACTGCCAGCAGCGAAAGTTTTTCATTCAGCCGCTCTATGCGTTGTTCAGCCAGCTTGCGTCCGGTAATGACGTTGTGAGAAATGATGTAGCGATTTTCTGCTTCCAGCACCGGAGCGATGCGCATCATGAACCAGCGCTGCTCATTGGGGCTATGGCATGGATATTCGTACTGAAAGCATGGTGCGTCTGATTCGAGAACGGATTTGATACCGGCATACACCTGTCGTCCATCACAGTCGCCCCTGTTGCCAGCCGCCCGGCAGACCGCAAGATAGTTGGAGCCGATCCAGGTGTATCCGGAGGGCATGCCATTCTCTTTGCCGAAATCGCACCATGACTTGTTCACGTAATGGATCACTCCGGCACCGTCGATCAATGCGATTTGACTGTCCAGGGAATCCATGGCTGCCTGGAGCAGTCCGGGAAAATCGCTGGCCGCAGGTTTGTCGGTCCGTGATTGATGATGGCTGACTTGAAGGTCCCTCTTCATGCCCCAGTCCAATCCTTTAATTTAATTAAACAGATCAGGATGAATATGTGAACAATTGCCATTCTTTCGAAGCGCATTCCCTCTCGTGGCGCTGGCTTCCAGGATCTTTTGGAAGCGCATTCGACGCAACACACCTGCCCGTTTGGGCCGGCCCAACTGGTTCGCAGTGGTAGTGATAGAGGTACTGGTCAATCTGCTTTAATCGACATGAAGATGACGCGAAAAGCGCCCTCCTGCGGATCCGGATCCGTCGCTCACCTGGTCTTGAATGACCTGATGTTCGCAGCCATGGAAGCCGGTTACCGGCTTGCGCCAATCAAGGCAGCATGCACTGCTGAGCAAAAAGCGAGCCAAACTTGTGAACTGATGGCCTTGCGCAATGTGATTGACGAAGGCTGGCGAGCGGGCGCTCGACATGCTGTTCCAGACCTTCTGCTATCCCTGACAGGCAAGCATGCTCGTCTCGCGCGAGCAGCATCGTGTGAGCCTTGACGACGTTACGCATTTTCCCACCCCCCGTTACGCAACTAGCCTAGCGACATCGCTATTTTTCTTGATGGCGATGACCAGAATCCGAGACCGCCCAGGATATGCCTCCGGGCTCAGAACAAGGAATCCGTGATCAGCAACCTGAAGGAAACGCTATCGTCTGTCCAACAATTCAGCGTGTACCCATTTTTAGCAGAGCCGTGAAGCCGGCCTTTCTGGCAAGTTTTGTCGAGCCCCCCAACAACAGCATCCCTGCTTAGTTTTCATCATGCCGTAGACCATGGATGGTCGCGGATTCAACGTGGGATGGTGAACTGACAAAAAAGACCCTGTTCGCAGCGTATCAAGCATCCCCCGATGTCAGTGATACGCCCGTTCAATGCTAACCACTAAGTTAACTAATTTCAAGCCCTTAGTTGAATTATCGATTACCTATTCCCGCCCCTGTTTCTTGTTCGCAATACCGGTCCTCCTGACAAAACACAATCGCCTCTGTCGTCTTCGCTTCAGTGTTCAATTCGAAAACCGCAGATCTTTCGTGCTGCCTGCACTCACACCAGGGCTGGCGATTGCGTCGCATTGGACGGTCATCTGACCTGATTGCTGAAGCCATCGGCACATCCACAAATGCTCAAGAAGCCGAAAGAGATTCAAAAAGTTTGCTGCGCTCGGACCATAACTGCTGGAGCGACACGTCCAGAAAGAACGGCTCGTCACCGTCTTCTGGCCACCATTCGAACACACGTCCCTCCGCGGTCATGCCCCAGGTCGACCCGATACCATAATCCCCGAAGGCCACCGCTGCGGACCATAGCGATGCAGCGGCCGGCAAGCCGCGCAGAACTTGCGTGAGCCTTAGCATGGTCACCGAGGAGAACACCTCTCTTCGCGCCAGCGGGTAGAGAAACCGTGCTTCGGACGGCCCGGTAAAACCGTTGGCGCTGAGGTAGGCATTGCGCAACTCCGTCGGCAATGAAAAACCAAGGATGCATTCCGCATCGAGGATTTCCCGCTCAGTACAAGGCTGGCCGCTCTCCAGCACTTCCAAATCCGACATCAAGAACATAAGAAAACAGCGAGCCCGAAGCCCGACTCAGAATGCAAACCAATCTTCAGCTGCCGACTGGTCGCGAATTGATTCATTCGGATACCATCTGCCTGCCTTGCAGGAGTTGATGATTGTGCGAGCAATCGAACTCCTTGTACCGGATTTCATGTGCGACATATTGTCGCTATGTCCGCTCCTCGCAATAGGGTGAAGACGGCCCCCTCTCGTTCAGGCGGCCAGCTTTTCCGTCTCCCATTGCGCTGAGATCCTGCCGCGCATGAGTTGCTCCAGGACTTGTGCCAGCCGTGTCATCCAGAGCCGTTTCAGAGCAGCGTGAACTCGCCCGTCAGTAGACAGGCGCAGACGATTGCCGAGCTGCCCCTGGACTGCGGCAAGGATTTCCGGCGGACACTCCATCGTCTTGAGCAACTCTATAGCGGCACGTCGGAGGTCATTGGGAGTCCAGTCCGAAATGGGCAGGCGCGGTCGCTGATATTCAGGGCGGGAATCGCAGTCCTCGCGTGCATTCCAGACAGCCACGCCGACATTCTTGGGATCAAAGCGTCCGCCCTTGCGTCCCTCGAACAGATAGCCCGTCCCGCTGGCCAGAAGCCGACGCTGCACGATCTCCAGCGCCCGGCCCACAAGCGGAACACGAAAATCACTAGCGGCTCTGCGTCGCTGGGGGCGCAGCTTCACTTCCGGGATCGTCCACCACCAGCCATCTTGCTCCTCGCTGATCTCGCGGGCGTGCATGGCACAAATTTCCTTTCCGGGAGCGCATGTCCAGGCAAACAGCGTCAGGATATCTTCGTTGGTACTGGTGAAATGATGGAGCCACGGCAATAGAACCGCGAGCTCATTGACCGACAGCAGACGCTTTACGGGGCCGCGATGCACGCCCTTGATACGAACGCCTTTGCTCTTGAACTCACCACGCATGACGCTACGCCACACATTGACGCACTTGGCAGGAAGCAATCCATGCGCAATGGCGTAGTCCCAGGCAGCACCCAGTTCGCGTCGCGTGATAGTGCCTTGCGTGGGCCGATCCAAGAAGCCACGAAGAAAATCCGCAGCCATGTCTGCATCGACCGCCTGTGCTGGAAGGTCGGCCAATTCACCCAGCGTGCGCGCGAAAATACGCCACACTTCCTTGGCCCCTCTTTCGCCCCAATGATGCTTGACGTGTCCCTCGTAATAATGAAAACCGATTTGCTGCACCGTCAGTTGCGCAGCGGACTCATTGGACATTGATACGGAATCACGTTGCGGGCGTTCCGCTTGCCGATGCACCGTTGATGGATCGATCCCCTGATCACGCAAACTCTTGAGTTGCCGCCATTGGCGAACGGCCGAGTTCAATGACATGTGGGGCCATTCGCCCAGTTTGACCTGGCGAATCCTGCCATCATTCGGATTCTTGTAGCGATAAATCCAGTTGTACATGCTCTCGTTGGCACGCAAGCGCAAGCCACGATGCTTGGGGATGGTGAGATGTTTGCCAGCGGGCAGAGATTGCACTGTGATTGCATTGAACATGTTTTCTTCTCCGTCAGAGCCATTCAGAGGTCAGCCAATTCATTTGGCTTTGCCGATCTTGAGGTGGGCCGCCAGTTTGGGATGACGGAAGGAAATTCAGATGCTGACTGCGGTATGACATGTGGAGATCAGTGGGTGTCGGAAATTTTTCCATCATCGAGGCCCACGCTGCTTTCACCTCAGGGGCCTTCGAACGTTCAAGATGGACATCGATCAGGACGCGAGCAACCGGAATGCCGGTTAGCTGGGCCACCTTCACTGCTGTCGCATCGCCGATACCACTTTTTCCACTTTTCATATGGCTGATCGCACTGCGCGTCACCCCCAGTACATTTGCCAATGCCTGGTCGGACTGCAGGTCGAGCTTTCTCTTTACCAATTCCAAATAATCATTCGTTTGCATATGGCCTCCTGGGGCCGGACAGGCCGGAGTAACGAACCTCGTTGTGGACGTTTCGATTGGGATCATGTAATCGGACATGCGCAAGTCGCTGCATCCTGAACGGAGCGTTCGCTGAATGGATCGGGAGGGAAATGAGAAAGCCTCCGCGCTGACTGCGCTCGCTTTCCCATTGTGATGAGCCGATGGCATGCATCCCCGCTTGCTCATGTTCTGCCTTGCTGAACATCTGTGGTTAGTCTGGCCAGGCACACAAAGACCTGCACAAGTTCGCGAAAGAGACTTGTGCAACACACAGAATCAGGCGGTTAAACGAGAGTCGGAGGTGCTCGACTGCGATGTGCCGTGGGAGCCAGAGCGGGGACCACGGTGAAGTCAGTAATGAAGAAGACTGGATGCACCAGTACCGCAATCAGCGAGGCGATACCCCGCGCAGCAGACGGTAGTGTCGGTGCGTGCTGCTGAAGGACACAATAGCCGCAGTGTGCTCTGTCGACGGGAATTTTCTCCTGCCCTGCCGTACTGTTTCCTGTTACCGCGACGCGCTTGGTGCCACTGGCACTACAGACTTCCATCCAGGTGAGCTGGCTATTGGCGGCCAGCGTCCGCGAAATGGTTGGAGCGGCAACACCAAACACCATCACGCATAGCGCAAGCCATGCGAGCAGTTGATGAAAGCGTCGGCTCAAACTCATGTTCGGAGGTCTGGAAACGAGAGGCAAAAAATAGGATCTGGCGTAGTCTATGATAAGCCCGCATTCGCAGATGATGACGCTGCATGGACCCGACTGCGTCAATTTGCCGCAGCCAGGTCATGTGCAATGCGACTTCCGTAGCATTGCTTGGCGTCGGAATCTCCCTGTGGGGTACCGATCAAATTCTCGTCAAAACAATCGCGCCGTCCATGAAGTAAATTTCTGAAAACCAGCTTGAAGAACTTCTCGACCGATATGATCTTCAGGCAGGCCATTTCTGGCACAGTCTGCGCGGAGAAGATCCAAGGGGGACGCCCTGTTTTCCCTTCGTGAACCAGGCGACGCAATGGGCATGGCTTTAAATTTCAACAAGGCAACAACCTCATGAATCGACGAGAATTCAATTTGGCACTGCTCGCAGCGGCCACGGTTTCCAAGGTCGCTTTTGCGCAGCCGATCCGAGAGAACCCGCAACTACTGCTGGACACGGAGCATTACAAACATCAACAGGTAACGGTTGATGGGCAGGTCATCCAGGTACGCGCCTTTGAGGGCATCCCCTATGTGGCGCGACCCGTCGAGCCCGAGTACCAGGTACTCAACCTGTACATTCCCGAGACCTACTTTCAGGGCGGCCGCATCGGTAGCTTCGACGCGCGTAGCGCCCCGATCTTCTTTCCCAATGCGGTAGGCGGCTACATGCCCGCCAAACCAGGGACTCTTGCCGGACGCGGCTTTCCAGCGGGACCGCCGGGTGGCCAACGTGGGCAGCAACACATTCCGCCGCCAGGCCTGCCTCCGGGGGCCTTGCCACCTCCCCCTATGGACACAAATACCGTCAGCGCCAGTGCCGTGGCCCTGGCGCGTGGATTCATCGTAGCGGCCCCGGGTGCGCGGGGACGCACACTGCAAGCGAGCGATGGCCGATGGACCGGCAAGGCACCTGCCGCCATCGTCGATCTCAAGGCGGCAGTGCGCTGGTTACGCTACAACGCTGGCCGCTTCCCCGGCAACCCCGAACGCATCATCTCCAATGGCACCAGCGCGGGTGGTGCCTTGTCAGCGCTGTTGGGTGCCAGCGGCAATCACCCTGACTACGAGGCCGAGCTCAACAAGCTGGGGGCAGCGCCGGGGCACGACGATATCTTCGCCGTATCCGCTTATTGCCCCATTACCAATCTGGCGCATGCAGATGAAGCCTACGAATGGCAGTTCGAGGGCTTGCGAGAGTATCGCAATGTGGCCATCTCGATGCTTGATTACAAAATTCAGCGTCAGGAAGTCGTGGGGCAGCTCAGTGATGCGCAGTTGCAGCTGTCGGCGCAACTGCGTGCGGCATTTGTCGACTATGTCAATGCCTTGGGCTTGCGTTCGCCGGAGGGAGGCACGCTCAGCCTGCAGGCCGATGGTCACGGACCATTGCGTGATCATATCGCCGGGCTGCTGCTCGACTCAGCCCGCAAGGCCCAGGCCGGCGGCACCGATCTGGGTCAGCCGGCATGGCTTCAGCTTCGCGATGACAAGGTGGTAGCAGTCGATTTCAGTGCCTATGCACGTAGTGTCGGACGCATGAAGAGTCAACCAGCCTTCGATGGCCTGGCCCTGGAAACCGGCGAGAATCAGCTGTTCGGTGATGCGAACACCGACAAGCGCCACTTCACCGCATTCTCGGCGCAGCACAGCAAGGTGTCCGGTGCTGGCCTGGCTGAGCCACAGACGGTCAAGGCCATGGATGCGATGCAGGAAATCGCTGATGCGCGCTCCGTAGTAGCGCAACGCTGGCGCATCCGACAAGGCACGATGGATCGGGACACCTCGCTGGCGGTGCCGACGCTGCTCGCTGCAGCGGCACGTCAGCGTGGCGCACAGGTCAATCTGGAGTTCGCCTGGAACCGCCCACATAGTGGCGATTACGACCTGGAGTCGCTGTTTGCATGGATCCAGGCGCAGGTGAGTTAGGCTGGGGAGACCGGATATCTCAGAGCGCAAGAGCATGTGCTCAAGACGTCACGCTGCGGCGCTTTGCCGCAGTGGTAGCATTTTCAATTTGGCTGCAACATTCCCAGCCATGCCAGCAACATCAACGCAAACCAGGAGAGCAAAATTTCCGCCAGGGTCAGACGGCGTATCTGTCGCAGGGCATTGCGATGATGACGCATCGATGGCACCAGTACATACCTGTTGAACACGGCAATAGCCATCATTGCGCCAGCCACCAGGATCTTCATGGTCAACAGCGCTTGGTAGCGAAAATGGAAATCCAACGGCAGTCGTCCAAGAATGAGGAGGGTATTGAGCAAGCCTGTCAGGAAAACCAATGCCACCACTGCATGGCCGATATTTGAAAGACGCCGCAAGATTGTACTGACCAGATCCGGATACGTGCGGCGATATTGGTCTGACAGGATCATCAAGACGACAGGCAACGCGCCTATCCAAGCCCCAACGCTCCACACGTGGAGAACGTCGTTTGCCTGATGCAACAGTGCCGTCCATCCCTCATGCATGACGGCATGTCCGGTCAGCGCCAGGCTCGTGAGCATGATGCCGCCACCAGCGATACATGCGAGCAAGCGCATGCGATCCGATGACGTCCCGCCGAGCAGGAGCAGGCAAATGGCGACCAGTTGGGTCCACCATGCCGTACCGATTGAGGTGCCGTTGGCTACCGCAGCGAGCATGTCAAGGTGCCAAGCATCAGCCCAGCCATCGCCAAGAATACTTGCTTGCAGGGGCAAACTGGCAAGCACTGCAGTCAACAGGAGTCCCAGCAAAAGACGTCGCCACCCGGTCAGGCGTTGCCATAGTTCGCTCCTGAGCGGCTCTGCCACCAGCACAAACAAGGTCAGGCCGGAGCCCCACAGAAACAGTGCCGCACCATCGAGTGTCAGCCGGCAAAGCCCCAACAGAATCGTGGAAGAAATCAAGGTGCTACGGAAAAGCTATAGCTACCCTCGGTCTTGTGGCCATCTACGGACAAGGCATGCCATTGCACCGTGTAGGTGCCCGGTGCCAGTCGTGTGGGGATCCCCACCATGAATGACTTTCCCTCGTCCATGAGCATGGACTCACCCAATTTGACTTCCTTCTGATCGGGGCCTGACAGCTTGACGCCGCTGAATTTCAGATTCAATCCCTCGGAGAAAGTGAGTGTCAGCTCTGCTGGTGAAGCCACTACCGCCTGATCGCCAGGAATGGCCGTCTTCAGGTGGGCGTGCGCCCAGACGAATTGCGCCAGGAAAAGACTGGAAAGGATCACTAGCGACAGGAGGCGCTTAACATTTTTCATTATCTTCAATTCCACTATGGGATCGGCTGAGGGGATGTACTTACCCTGATCGGACCGGTGATTTGATTCATGGAAGCTGACTGAGCCCGCATCCGGGCGCACATCTTCGCGGGCGACAAGTTTGCCACGACCAAGGCGCAGCACATGCGACATATTGTCGCAGACAAGCGGAATGTGCAGTTGACGAAAATCTTACAAATCCTTTACAGGCAAGGACTTCCTGTCGTTTTCTCACAAGAAGGCTGCGTTTCTGTGACCGGCCGGATCGGCTTCTTGGGCGTTAGAATCTGCGCCCATGAAAACTCGCCTTCCCCGCATGCGCATGATCGCATGGCTCACCATTGCTGCCCTGCTGGCAATGATGTGGTCGGGAGTGGTGCAAGCACGCATCGGTACCAAGCTTGCCTTAGCTTGGAATGACATATGTTCCGTCTCCGATGATCCAGCTCCGACTTCAGGTGGGACCACTGGCAAAACCGGGAATGTAGCCCATGCAGGGCACTGCATGTTCTGCGCAAAGCAGGATCTTGCCCACGCATTGCCGTCGCGGTTGGACCTGTCACAGCCTCCATTGCGGATATCGCTGGCCGTCGAGCTTGTCCAGGGAGCGCGACGGACACACACGGCCTGGGCAACTGCCGCCCCACGTGGCCCACCGGGTACACGCTATTGATTCACCCGCTGCGGTCACTGTAGCCGGCATCCCCGCCCGGACGCCCTCAAGAGGCGTTGAAGATGCTGTGTGCCGCGCTTGACTGGGCCTTTCTCAGTCACCCCACGACACCTTCCCCGAGACACTGACATGACAAAAAAATCCCAACCACGCACCCTCGCGTATCCTGCCCGTTCGCTGCCAGCCCAGTTGCGCCGCACGATTGCATATGCTCCCTATGCACTGCCCTTGCTCTGCCTCGCCGCTCCTGTCCAGGCCGAGGAATCCGCCAATGCGCTGCCCGCCATCACGATCAATGCCCAGAGTCCATTGCCGCTGCAAAATCAGGTGTCGGTCGGTTCCAATCTGGATCTGACACCATTGCAGACGCCAGCCAGCGTCAGCGTCATCAACCGCCAACAACTGGAAGAGCGCGGCGACGCCAGCATCACCGATGCCATCACCCGCGCACCCGGCTACAGCGCCATGGGCCACCCGGGCAACAGTGGCAGCGCGCTGTCGGCACGCGGCTTCACCGATGCCACCTCCGTGATGCGTCTCTATGACGGACTGCGCCAATACGGTGGCGTGGGCGTGAGCTTTCCGTTCGACACCTGGAACATTGACCGTATCGAAGTCCTAAGCGGGCCTGCCTCGGTGATCTATGGTGATGGTGCCATCGGCGGTGTGGTCAATGTGATCCCCAAAAAGCCCACACGCGGGAAGATCGAAAACGAAATTGAAACTACCATCGGCACCCACAACACCCGGCGCCTCGGACTGGGCAGCGGTGGCGCCATCAACGAGATGCTTTCCTACCGGGTCGACATCGCTGGAGATCGGTCGGATGGCTGGGTCGATCGCGGCAACACGAATAACCTGAGCCTGTCCGGTGCGCTGCGCCTGGATGTCAATCGCGATCTGTTCGTGCAGCTGAGTTATGCCCAGGGGCATCAGCGTCCGATGGCCTATTTCGGTACGCCCCTGATCAATGGTCAACAAGTGGACGCCCTGCGCGAACGCAACTACAACGTGGCTGACGGCACCATCGACTACAAGGACCGCTGGGCGCAACTGGAAGCCCAGTGGACACCTGATGCCGATACCACGCTGCGCACCCGTCTCTATCAGATCAACAGCAACCGCTACTGGCGCAACGCTGAAAGCTATGTCTACAACAACGCGACCGGACTGGTCGATCGAGGCGATGCCACCGAAATCCGTCATGACCAGTCGCAGACCGGAGTAACTACTGATGCGACTCTCAAGGGTCATCTGGCAGGCCTGAAGAATCAGGTCTCGGTCGGCTTTGATATCAACTCGACGTCTTTTACGCACACCAACAACACCTACAGTGGCAGCTTCAGCTCGGTCAATCCCTATAGCCCCGACCCGGGCAGCTATGCCAGCGGCGTGGGGATTCCGGCTTTCCTGCCTCGCTTCCGCGCGCGCGCCTCGCAGTATTCAGTCTTCTCCGAAGACAAGCTGGACCTGACCGAAAAACTGAGTGTGCTGGCCGGCCTGCGCTTCGATCACGCGGATGTCTCCCGCACCGATCTTGCCGGCGGCACGGGTGGCTTCGATCAAGGCTTCTCCAACCTGGGCTGGCGCCTGGGAACCGTCTATGCCATTACCCCTGACCTGAGTGTCTACGGCCAATACTCGAAGGCGGCGGCGCCCGTGAGCAGCATGCTCTTCATGAGCAAGGCCAACAGCAAATTCAAGTTGTCGACCGGACGACAGATTGAGGCTGGCATCAAGCAGGTGTTCTGGGACAAGCGCGGTGAGTGGACGCTGGCGCTCTACGATATCCGCAAGAACGATCTGCTTACCCGCGATCCGGCCAATCCCAGTACGAGCGTGCAGGTCGGACAGCAGTCCTCGCGAGGGATCGAAGCCAGCCTGTCGCTGGCCCTTGCAGAGCAATGGAAACTGAACGCCAATGCCACCGTGCTGCGCGCACGCTTCGATGACTTCACCGAATCGGTCAGTGGCGCGGCTGTCTCGCGTGACGGCAAGGTACCCACCAACGTCCCCGAGCGTCTGGCCAATGTCTGGCTGAGCTGGAACTTCCTGCCGGCATGGACCGCCAGCGGCGGCCTGCAGTATGTCGGCCAGCGCTATGCCGACAATGCCAATACGATCAGACTGCCCTCCTACACCACCACTGACCTGGCGCTGCAATGGAAGGCCACGCAGGCCACCACGGTCACACTGCGTGCCAACAATGTCTTCGACAAGCGCTATTTCACCACGGCGTATTACACCACCACGCAATGGCTGTATGGTCCCGAGCGTGAAGTTCAGCTGACGCTGAACCATCGTTTCTGAGCCTGATGAAGAAATTGACAGGCAGCCTGCGGCGCTGGACCTATCTCACACACCGCTGGTGCGGTGTCGCCGGCTGCCTGCTGATGGCGTTGTGGTTTGTCAGCGGCATGGTGATGCTGTTCATCGGTTATCCCAAGCTCACCCCTTGGGACCGATTGGCGGCATTGCCAGCGCTGAGTGCCGCACCAAAATTACCCTCGCAGGTCATGGGAGATGTGCCGGTCAGCCGGCTGCTCCTCAACGCTGCCTCCGGGCAAGCACGCTATATCGTCCAGCGCGCCGATGGCAGCCTGATCAGCATGGATGCTTCCAGTGGCGTCCAGGCAAAGGGCTTCAGCAGCGCTGCGGCACTGCGCAGCGCCAGGGTATTCTCAGGCAGTGACGACGTTCTATACCTGGGCAGCATCGATGAAGACCGCTGGACCCATTCCGGCAGCCTCAACCCGCATCGCCCCCTGCACATGGTGCAGGTCGGCGATGTTGCGCAGACCTTGCTCTACGTTTCCTCCCGGACCGGTGAGGTCGTGATGCAGGCCAGCCGCTCTCAGCGCATGTGGAATTATGTTGGCGCGTGGCTGCACTGGCTTTATCCCTTGAAGAACCAGTCGCGCGATCCGGTCTGGAGCTGGACCGTTATTGCGCTCTCGGCCGGCTGCGTTCTGGTTGCCTGCAGCGGCATCGTCGTGGGGCTTTGGCGCTGGCGCTTTGCGCGACCTTACAAATCCGGTTCCCGCTCTCCCTTCGCGCCGGGATGGATGCGCTGGCACCATCTGCTCGGTTTGGGCTTTGCTGCCATCACGCTGACATGGATCTTCAGTGGTCTGATGTCGATGAATCCACTGGGTATTTTTTCGCCGACGCAATCGCCGGACCTGGCGCGCTTCGACGGGGCAACTGTCGCCCAGCATCATCTGGATCGCACGCCAACGGACATCCTGCAGGCACTGCAGCGGGATGGCTTCCAGGCCGTCGAACTGGAGTGGAAAAATCTTGGCGGGCATTGCTTCGTGCTTGCCCGGGATGCCGCAGATGGTACTCGCATCGTCACCACGGGTGCACAGGGTCTGCTGGTACAGCGGCAATGGCCACAGGCCATGCTGCAAGAGGCCGCTGCAATGCTGCTGCCCGCCAAACTCATGCAGGCAGAGCTGCTCGATGGCGGTGATGCCTATTACTACCGCCGTGCGCCGGAAGCCATGATGGGCGGCGCCGAGCGTCGCCTGCCGGTGCTCAGGTTGCGTTTTGATGATGCGGGCAGCACCCTGGTCTATATCGATCCAGCCACCGGGCAGATCGCTCTCACCGCTGACCGCGCGCAACGCGTGGGGCGCTGGCTGTTCAGCTTCCTGCATAGCTGGGACCTGCATTTCATGCTGGCTGCAGTCGGCTGGAGGGAGGCTGTGCTGATCCTGCTCAGTCTTGGAGGACTGGGGCTTTCTCTCAGCGGGATTGTCATTGCGGTGCGCCGTGTCAAAGTGAAGCTGAAAAGCGGCATTTGAGCGGGTCGCACCCAAGAAGGGAGCGGGTTAGTGCGAGTGGCCAGTCCTGATCAGCCTCGCTGGACTGCTGAATTCATGAGTTGATTTCATAAGTCCATGCGGCTTCATATGACTAATCAAAAGAGTGTGCGAGCGCTACGATGTGTCCATCCAAACTTGAATGAGGAGTCAATCGTGAAAGACGTCATCGTAGTCATCGGACCGGGCTCGATCGGACAGGCTATCGCTCGTCGGGTGGGTGCCGGCAAGAAACTTCTGCTGGCCGACATTCGTGTCGAGCACGCCCAGGCTGCCGCCGCCGTTCTTTCCGATGCAGGCTTTGATGCCGAAGTGACCAGCGTCGACATCTCCTCCAGGGAATCGATCCAGGTGCTGGTTGGCAAAGCCAGTTCGCTGGGGAACGTATCGGGCCTCATCCACGCCGCCGGGGTTTCTCCCTCCCAGGCGTCACCCCAGACCATCCTGAAGGTGGACCTCTATGGCACCGCCGTCATTCTGGAAGAATTCGGCAACGTCATCGAACGTGGCGGTTCCGGCGTGGTGATCGCCTCGCAGTCCGGCCATCGTCTCGGCCCTTTGTCCGTTGAACAAAGCAGGTCTCTCGCGACTACCCCCACGGAAGAATTGCTGTCGCTGCCGTTCCTGGCGCCGGAGAGAGTCACGGATTCACTGCATGCTTACCAGCTCTCCAAACGTGGCAATGCATTGCGGGTCATGGCCGAAGCCGTGCGCTGGGGCAAGCGTGGCGCACGAGTCAACACGATCAGCCCCGGCATCATCATCACTCCGCTGGCCAACGATGAACTTCGCGGGCCTCGCTCCGAAGGCTATCGGCGCATGCTGGAGCTCAGCCCCGTGGGACGTGCCGGCACGCCTGACGAAGTCGCTTCGGTGGCCGCGCTGTTGTTGGGGGCCGATGGCGCCTTCATTACTGGTAGCGATTTCCTGATGGATGGTGGTGTGACCTCGTCATACTGGTTCGGCGAACTGGCCCCGCAGCAATAAGGGATCTCATCGATGGCTGCAGAGTCGGTCATCAACACCATACTGGTCATTGGTTCCTCCGGCCGTGTTGGTCGAAACGTCCTCTCAAAGGCGATCCGAGCCTGATGAACCATCACAACATCACAACCACCATGAAAATTACACGCAAGGGCGCGCAGCCCACCATCAAAGGACCGGATGCCTTTTTCACCGGTACGGTACACATCGACAGTCTCTTCCAGGGAGAAGAGCCCGCTCGCGCCGGTGGCGCCATCGTCACTTTTGAACCCGGCGCCCGTACGGCCTGGCACACCCATCCGCTCGGCCAGGTCCTGGTCGTTACCAATGGGATTGGCTGGACGCAGTGCGAAGGCGGGCCACGAACCGAAATCCGGGAGGGAGACGTGATCTGCTGCCCCTGCCAGCGCCGGCACTGGCATGGCGCCACGCCCACCACAGCGATGACACACGTCGCCATCACCGAGCTGCTGGACGGCAAGAATGTGGAGTGGATGGAACACGTGACCGATGAGCAGTATCTGTCCGGTTCGCTCGTCAAGGAATGAACGGATAACAATGAGAACACTTCTAGGATCGATCGCGATGTCCAAGGTGCTATCGTCATTCCCGGCCGAAACGCGGCCAGGCAGTCATGGCGACACGCTTGCACCCGGACCCCAGACGGCAGTCCCGGGCGTAACTGACGAAATAACGGCGGCCATTGATTGTTTCTCGGCCTCCGGAAATCTGGATCAACAGCGCGTGATATTGGCAAAGCCCTTGAAGCGACGCTTGGACAAGCAGCTCTTCGGAAATCATGACGCATCGCCAGATCAAGCCCCGGATGCCACATGAATTTATGCGTGCGGCTCATTAATTGAGCCGGTAATTGTTCAGGCTTTGCCGCGCGAAGGATATCTCAGGGCTTCTACCAGCAAACGGAAGGCAGGCGATGAGTGGCGCCTGCTTGCATAGTACAGGTGGTAGCCCGGGAAGGTCGGCGTCCAGCTCTTCATGACGCGCTTGAGTGCGCCTGATTGGACGTGTGGTGCGACCATGTCCTCCGGGAGATAGGCCAACCCGAATCCTGAAAGGGCCGCCCTCAGAATCGGCGTGCTGCTGTTGAATGTCCACTGCCCCTCGACGCGCGCTTTCATCAGGTGACCGTCGCGTTCAAATTCCCAAGCCATCAACCCGCCGTGCGTGGGCAAACGCAGGTTGATGCAAGTGTGCCCAGCGAGATCGGCGGGAGACTGGGGCCGGGATTTTCCGGCAAGATAGCTCTCGCTACCCACCACGGCCATTCTCAGATCCGGCCCGATGCGTACGGCAATCATGTCCTTGGCGACCTGGTCGCCAAGCCGTACGCCTGCGTCGTAACGACCTGCCACGATATCGGTCAAGCCGTAGTCAACGCAAATCTCCACATTGATTTCAGGATAGTCCCGCGTCAGCTTGATGAGTTTCGGCCAGAGAACGGTATTGGCAGCATGTTCTGCGGAGGTCAGGCGGATGCTGCCCGCAGGTTTTTCCTTCAACTGTCCGAGCGCAGCCAGTTCGGATTCAATTTCCTCGAATCGCGGACCGACCGATTCGACCAGTCGCTCGCCGGCCTGGGTGACTGAAACGCTGCGTGTGGTGCGTGTCAGCAACCTCACGCCAAGCCTTGCCTCAAGCGCACGAATGGTATGACTCAAGGCTGATTGCGACACACCCAGTTGCGCGGCAGCGCGGGTGAAGCTCCCCTCGCGTGCGATGGCAAGAAAAGCCAGCAGATCGTTATAGTTCTCCCTGGGCATTCATGAACTCCACTCATAAGATCCTGCGCATTGTAAGCGCTAATCAAAGTGGACAGCACCGTTTACCATCGAGGTCGCTGGGCCGATCATGGCGATACGAACGCCGACGGAATTTTTCCGGATTCTGCACATTCGGCGGCAAGCGCTTCAACACCTTCGCAACATCAGGGTCGACAACGGAGGCAAGGTCAATACCAGGCAAGCCGGGTGCCCATGCGTAATGCCCGTGCCCTTGACGTAAGGAATCAAGCGGTTCGCCAGTGCGAATCGGACAGCGGCTCATACCTATGCAGGATGGCACCTCGCCCCTCTGGTCCTTGGGGCAGCGGCCTGATCGCGTTGCAGGCCTCACGAACTCATCCGTCAGGTGCGCGGCGGCTGCGCTTGCCCATCCACGAATTCCGCATATGAATGCGCGAAAACGGTCGTTGTGCAAGGCCCTTGGTCTTTGCATACTCAGCAGCGACGCAATGTTGCGCATCCCGTTGAAACCAAAAACAAGACTGGACCAGACAATGATCATCACAAGAAGAGCCTTCAATACCGCCATCGCCGCCCTGCTGCTGACCGGAGCCACAGCCGCAGGTGCAGCCGACAAGCCCATCGTCGTCGGCTACCAGAGCGATGCCCTGCCCTCGTCGCTGGCCATCGCCAACGGTGAATTTGAAAAGGCCACCGGCAAGAAGATTGATTTCCGCAAGTTCAACTCCGGTGCCGACGTGATCGCAGCCATCGCCGGTGGTGATGTGCAGGTGGGCTATGTGGGTTCGAGCCCGCTGGCCGCAGCGGCTTCGCGCGGTCTTGACGTGAAGGCCTTCTACCTGGCCTCGATCTCCGGGACCGATGAGGCTTTGGTGGTGCGCAATGGTTCGGGCATCAACAGCGTTGCCGACCTGAAGGGCAAGAAGCTGGCGGCCGCGCCCGTCTCGACCGACCATTACCAGCTGCTGGCGCTCATCAAGAGCCAGGGCTGGACAGAGAAGGATGTGAAGGTCTTTGCCATTCCCCAACCTGAAATCGTGGCCGCCTACAATCGTGGCGACATCGACGGCGGTTTCGTCTGGGACCCGGCACTGACCGAACTGAAGAAAAACGGCAAGGTCCTGGTGACCTCCAAGGATGTGGCCGACAAGGGCGCGCCGACCTTCTCGGCGTGGATCGCCACGGGCTCTTTTGCCAAGGAACAGCCTGAATTCCTGAAGACCTTCAGCGCCGTGATCGACAAGGCCAGCCTGTCCTTCCAGAACGACAAGGCCGCCTGGAACAAGGATAGCGAGAACGCACGCCTGCTGGCCAAGCTGCTCGGCGGCACCCCGGCCGACCAGGCTTCGGGCCTGCAGAACCTGAACCTGGTACCGGTCAGCGCCCAAGCCTCGCCGGCCTGGCTGGGTGGCGGTGAAAACTCGGGCCTGGCCAAGATCCTCAAGGAAACCGCCGTGTTCCTGAAGGAACAGAAAAAGATCTCGGACGTGCTGCCCAGCTATGCCGCTTTCGTCACCCCAACGGCGGTGACTGGCCTGAAGTAAGCCTCCCCGTCGATACCGTCTGCGAGCCCGCCGTGCCGATAGCCACCCTGTCGCACGGCGCTTGCGTTTGCACGGTTTGGAAAGAACACACATGTTGAAAGTAGAAAACGCCAGCGTCTTCTTTGCCGGTCGGGACAAACAAGTGGTCCATGCGCTGGACCGGGTCTCGCTGGAGATTCCCGAACGCGGCTTCGTGGTCGCGCTGGGCACCTCGGGCTGCGGCAAATCGACCTTGCTCAATGCCATGGCAGGTTTCCTGCCGCTCTCCGAAGGCAGCATCACCCTCGACGGCAAACCGGTCTCCGGACCCGGTGCCGAGCGGGGCGTCGTGTTCCAGAAGGACAGCCTGCTGCCCTGGAAATCGGTGCTGGACAACGTGGCCCTGGGCCTGAAGTTTGCCGGCTTGCCGCGCAATGAGAGCCGCGACCGTGCTCAGGAGTTGTTGCGTCTCGTAGGACTGCAGGACTTTGCGAAGGCCGCGCCCTATGAACTCTCGGGCGGCATGCGCCAGCGCGTGGGCCTGGCGCGCGCTTTGGCTCCGGATCCCAAAATCCTGCTCATGGATGAGCCCTTCGGTGCGCTTGACAGCATGACCCGCGAACAGATGCAGGAGTTGCTGGTGTCGGTCTGGGTGCGCACGGGCAAGCAGGTCTTCTTCATCACACACTCCATCGAGGAAGCGCTTTTCCTGGGCACCGAGGTGATCGTGATGTCACCGCGCCCGGGCCGCATCGTGGCGCGTTTCGAGACCGATTTCGTGCGCCGTTTCGCCGCCGAAGGCGATGCCCGCGCCATCAAGACCGAACCTGCCTTTGCACAATTGCGTGAAGAGATTCGCGCCATCGTCCACCAGTCCGAAGACCTCGTCACATCATGAACGACCAAGTCCAACCCCTCCCCTTGCTGGATTCCCTGCGCGCAGGGATATCGGCTCCACCTGCGGCCAGTGCGCCGCCGCGCCTGGTCAAGATGCGCAGCTTCGGCATCGGCGAAGGCTCTACGGTGCGCATCAGCGTGGCCGCCGGCATCGCCATCCTGGCGCTGTGGTGGCTCATCGCGCAGACCGGCTGGGTGCCGCACCTGTTCCTGCCTACCCCTTCCGAAGTCATCAATGTGGCCCGGAGTATCTGGGAAGACGGCTACGCCAATGCCACCCTGACCGAGCACGTGGGCGCAAGCCTGCTGCGCATCCTGACCGCCGGCGTCATTGCGGTGTCGCTGGGCATCCCGGTGGGCCTGCTGATGGGGCTCAATCGCTGGGTCAAGGGCGTGCTCGATACCCCGATTGAATTCTATTGGCCCCTGCCGCCGCTGGCTTACCTGCCCTTGATGATCATCTGGCTAGGCATTGGTGAAGCCTCCAAGATCACCCTGCTGACCCTGGCCATGTTTGCACCCGTGGTGCTGTCGGCGCAGGCGGGCGTACGCTCGCTGCCGCTGGAGCGGGTCACTGCGGCGCTCTCGCTGGGCGCGACACGCTGGCAACTGCTGGTCGAGATCGTCCTGCCCTCGGCCCTGCCGGAGATCCTGACTGGTATCCGCATTGCGCTGGGCGTGGGCTGGAGCACCCTGGTGGCCGCCGAGCTGATTGCAGCCAATCGCGGCATCGGCTACATGATCATGTCGGCCTCCCACTTCCTGGCAACCGATGCGGTCTTTGTCGGCATCGCCTTGATTGCCACCTGCGCCTTCGCCTTCAGCTATGGGATGCGCCTGCTGGAACGCGCGCTGGTTCCCTGGAAGGGCAAGAGCTGAGGCCTGCAAAATACGTCATGCACGCGCACTCAAGGAGCGATGGCGGGAATCGGCGGATCCTGATACGCCCGATCAATGCGCGCGCCCTTGCGCTGCCACTCCGCTTCCTTCTGCTGCCGATCTGCCTGCTCCAGCGCGAGCGCTTCCGGAAGACGCGTCTTCCATTCACGTCTGTTCTGAGGGCCTACGTAGGCACGCATCTCCTCATTCTCGGCCACCAGGTCATAGGTTAGGAAATACGCACCCGGCTGGTGAATGTCCGTGCGGTTTTGATCCCGGGTCAGATTGATTCTGAAGTACGCATGATCGGCGTAGAAACACCAGCTGTTGCCAGCACCCAGCTTCATCCACTCTTCCAGATCAGGGACATAGTCCGGATCGAGGCAGCCCACCAGCGCCGCCTGAACGTAGCGCAGCGAGTCCTTTCCCTTGAGACGGGGAGCACCCCGCGAGATCGCATTGCGCCATCCGGCATCGCGAATGGATTGAATCAACCGGAAGAAAGCTTGCCGCGCTTCGTCGTGGCCCATCAGTTCGGGCGCCGTCAGACCGGCATAAATGTGCCATTCGGAGATGTTCTCCTCCGGATATCCGGTATCGTCAGTTCCGCTGATGCCGAGGACATACGGGATGGTCACTGCGTGGTCCGGCTGACCGATGACGATGCTCGCCAGGGCGTCCCGTGGCCAATCCATGCTGTAGAAATTCAGCCCTGCAGGGTGTTTGGCGACTTCAAGCTGCTTCGGATATTTTTCCCTGAGCTCATCAGCGGCTTGATTCACCCGGATGGCAATGCCCTCTCTCACGAAACCGTCTCTGGCATCGCGCTCGCTGCAAATGAGCCACAGGCCCGCCGACAACAAGAGCAACAGCACTGGCAACAGCAATTTCCATGACCGAAGACGCATGCCCCATTCAACCCGAGTTCCGCAAAAGCCCTGATCTTAAAGCTTCAATGGCCAGGCTGCCAGCTCGGCACCAGGACGGCTATTCACCCAGCGCGCAAGCTAAGAAGAATTTCGCAGTTTGGTCCGGCGCTGCATGACCCTATGATGTCCTCATCCTTGCCATCCGCTGCAAGGCCGATTCCCGGACCTCTTCAGACACGACCTCATGAGCACAATCTCTCCCGACCTCCTGCAACGCATCGCCGATGGGGCTGCCCAGCGCGACGCCCAGCGCGAACAACCCTTTGACGTCATCGCCGAGGTCAAGGCCACCGGTTTCGGTGCCGGCCGCCTCGACGCCGACTACGGCGGTGGCGGCGCGACCTTCGTCGAGACCCTCGATACGGCCATCCAGCTGGGTGCCGCCGATCCCAACGTCGCCCACATCTGGCGCAATCACCACGTCGCCCTCGAACGCTTGCTCAATGCACCGCTGCAGCATGCGGGCGTGCAGCGCCTGCGCGAGCGCGTGCGGGCCGGAGATCTGGTCGGCGCTTCCCACACCGAACTGGGCCAGCCCCAGATCGGTGGCAATGCACCGCTGGCCACGCGCCTGGTGCGCCAGGGCGATCACTACGTGCTCAACGGCCAAAAGTTCTATTCCACCGGCTCGCTTTTCGCCGACTGGCTGCACGTGACCGTGTCGGTCGAGGATGGGCGCCGCGCCGTCGTGCTGCTGCCGCGCCAGCGTGAAGGCGTGCAGACTGTCGACGACTGGTTCGGCATGGGCCAGCGCCTCACCGGCAGTGGTACGACCATCTTCGAGAACGTGGTGGTGGCCGCCGATGAAGTGGTCCTGCCGGATCAGGTACCGGCGCGCCAGGCCGTCTTCGGCTCGACCATCGCCCAGCTCTTCCTGACCTCGGTGATCGCCGGCGTGGTCAGCGCCGTTGCCCGTGACGGCGCCGCCCTGCTGGGCAAGCGCAAGCGCAACTACTACTACGCTCCTACGCCCTCGGCTGCACAGGATCCCATCCTCCTGACCGCCCTGGGCGAACGCGATGCCGATGCCTTCGCCACCCGCGCCGTGGTGCTGGCCGCAGCCGTTGAAGCCGATCGCGCCTATGCCGCCCTGAAGGCCAATGCGTATGATGCCGATGATCGCCTGCAAGATGCGGCCGCTGCCGCCGCCCGCGCCAAGATCACGGTGGACCGCATCGCCCATCACGCCGCCACGGCGCTGTTCGATATCGCCGGGGCCTCGGCCACGCTCGCCCAGTTCAACCTGGATCGCCACTGGCGCAACATCCGTACCATCTCCACCCACAACCCGACCTCGCACAAGGCCTATGCGCTGGGCAACCTGAGCGTGAACCAGGTCCGGCTGCCCACGCAAGGCTTCTTCTGAGCCTGACCCTGCCCGTAATACCCTGCGCCCGCCAGGGTTTTCATTTGGTTAGTTGTCCTATAAAGTAGACAAAAAACCAAATCAGGGACAGGCGCGGGCAGCATGAATCAACCAGCACCCACTCTGGCTGCGACAGGGGAGAAACCGGCCAGCGGTCGTCAAGGCAAGCCGCCCAGCGGCAACGCGTGGCGGCTTCCCCGTTCGTGGCCATGCCTGCTGAAACGGCTCGCACTGCTGGGCCTGTTGGCCGCTGGCAGCGTCTGCATGACTGCGCACGCCCAGCCGCCAGGCGCACCTGCCAAGCTGTTGACGGTCGGCGTCTATCAGAATCCCCCCAAGATCTTCTTCGACGGCGAAGGGACGGCCAGCGGCCTGCACATCGACCTGATCCGGCTCATTGCCGAGCGCGAGCACTGGCAATTGCGCTTCGCCCCCTGTGAGTGGCAGGCCTGCCTGAAGCAGCTTGAGGAGGGCCGGATCGACCTGCTGCCCGACGTGGCCTGGACCGAGCAGCGCGAAAAGGTCTTCCAGTTCCCTTCCGTACCGGCGCTCTACAGCTGGTCCATCCTTTATCGCAGCCGCTCGGTGGCGATCAATTCCGTCTTCGATCTCAAGGACAAGCGAATCGGCCTGCTCGAAAACTCGGTGCAGGCCAGTTATTTCCGCAACCTGATCGACAACTCCGGCATCAAGGTCCACCTGGTCACGCTGCACAACGTCGAGAGCGGTTTCCGGATGGCGGCGGCGGGCGAGCTCGATGGCATCGTTGCCAGCCAGCAAGCGGGCGACATGCTGGCCGATCGTTATCATCTGGCCGATACCAGCATCGTGTTCCAGCCGGTCAAGCTGTTCTTCGTCAGTGGCAAGCAAGAAGACCCGAAAGTGCTGGCCGCGATCGACCGCGCGCTCAGCCAATGGCAGGCCGATCCTGATTCCATGTATTTCCAGATCCTGCGCAAGTGGGGGCGCGGCAATACCAGCCTGCCCCCCCATGTCTGGTGGCTGCTGTGCGGCGCGCTGGCCTTGCTGCTGTGTGCCCTGCTGATTGCCGCCTACCTGCGGCGCGAAGTGGCACGCCGTACGGCACGGCTGCAGCAGAGCGAGACCTCGCTGCGCATCGCGGCGGCGGCCTTTCATTCGTCCGAGGCGATCTGGGTGCTCGACGCCGGGCGCAACGTGCTCGATGCCAATGCCGCCTTCATCGCGCTGACCGGCTACCAGCTGCACGAGCTGCCTGCGGAGGGGATGCCGCCCTGCCAGCGCGAGCAAGATCAGGAGGATTTTCGTGCCCGGCTATGGACGCTGGTCCAGCGCAACGGCAAATGGCAGGGAGAGGTGCGGGTCTGGCGCAAGAACGGCGAAACCTTCTGCGCCATGCTGACCCTGACCGCCGTGGCCGATCCGGCCGGACACATCACGCACTACGTCGGCACCCAGATCGACATCAGCGACCAGAAGCGCCTGCAGGACGAAACCCGGCAACTGGCCTTCTATGATCCGCTCACCGGCCTGCCCAACCGCCGCCTGCTGCTCGACCAGATCGCCGCCGCCAGCTATCTCGGCCAGCCCTCAGCGCTGTTCTTCATCGACATCGACAATTTCAAGGATCTCAACGATGCCCTCGGGCATTCCATCGGCGACCGGCTGCTCTGCCGGATCGCCACACGCCTCCAGGAACTGGCTGGCGGGGCCCTGGTCGCCCGCCTGGGCGGTGATGAATTCGTGATCCTGCAGCAGCAGCCCCTGGCCTCGCCAGCCCTCATCGAAGAGAGCGCTTGCGGATTCGCGCAGCGCATCGTGGCGGCCATGGAGCAGCGCTTCGATCTGGACGGACTCAGTCATTTCGCGACCTGCTCGGTCGGCATCGCCCTCATGCACGGACAAGGCGCCAGCGTCGAAGACCTGTTGCGCCAGGGCGACCTGGCGATGTATGCGGCCAAGCAGAAGGGGCGCAATACCAGCTGCCTGTTTGACCAGGAGATGGAACATGCGCTGCATTTCCGCATCGGTCTGGAAAGCGACCTGCGGCGCGCCATCGGCAGCAGCGAATTCCTGCTGCACTATCAGCCGCAGCGTGACCAGGCCGGCAACCTGATCGGGGTGGAAGCGCTGGCGCGCTGGAACAGTCCTTTCCGTGGCAGCGTCTCGCCGGCCATCTTCATTCCGGTGGCCGAAGCCTCGGGATTGATCCTGCCGCTGGGCCTCTGGGTGTTCCAGCAGGCCTGCCGGCAGTCGGTGCGCTGGAACCGTGAAGGCCGGCGGGTGCCGGTGGTCATCGCCGTCAACGTCAGTGCTGTCCAGGTCCGCCAGCCGGACTTCGTGAAGTCCATTCTGGAGACTCTGCAAGCGACCGGAGCCGATCCCTGCCACCTCAAGCTGGAGCTGACCGAGTCAGCCATGGTCGAGGATGTACAGGCCACCATCGAAAAGATGATGGAACTCAAGCAGCACGGCCTGGCCCTGTCACTGGACGATTTCGGGACGGGATATTCGTCGTTGTCGCTGCTCAAGCGGCTGCCGATCGACCAGCTCAAGATCGATCAGTCCTTCGTGCGCGAATTGCTGTTCGCGCCCAGCGACGTGGCCATCGCCAAGAGCATCATCACCCTGGCTGATGCGCTGGGGCTGGAAGTCATTGCCGAGGGCGTGGAAACCCGCGAGCAGCAGCAGTTCCTGGCGGCGCTGGGGTGTACGCGCTATCAGGGCTACCTGTTCGGCAGGCCGGTGCCTGCGGAACAGTTTGATGACGTGATGTGAGAGATGGGTTGCCGGCTCGAATGAACGCTTGAATGAACGCCCGAATTCAAGCCCGAATTCAAGCGCGAATTCAGGAGTGAATTCAGGCTTGATTTCACCCCTGAATTCGCGCGTGTTGCCTCATTCAATGAGTGGCGCGACGCTCCGCCATGGTCAGGTATTCCGCATGCAGGTGCGCCGCTTCCAGCACCTTGCGGCATTTGGCGCGCTCTGCCGGCAAGGCCGCCAGTTCATGCTGCAGCAACTGTTCGATGATCTCGGCGGCCTCCATCGGTTCGGTCCCCGCCGTCTGCATGGCCAGCAGGCAGTTGCGGACCGTGGCGCGCACCAGCTCGGCGATCGGTTCATCCTGTTCCGACATCTCACACAGCCGCACGATGATGCCCAGATGACGACGCGCGATGCTCATGGCATTGGTACACATGTCTCCCTCCTTGTTATGCAAACCAAGATAGGACGTGGCGATCCACACTGCCATCAGGCGTTTCCTGATTTCAACATCGACAAGCAGCGCGCATTCCCGGGCGATGAAAAGCCGGCCTTGCCCAATCTGCTGCCGTGATTTTTTCATCGCGCTGCCTGTCACCCTAAACAAGAACACGTCTCATTCGTCAACCAGAGAGCGGGCCCTTCGGCTCGCGCCAGCATCGCTGGCGATCCCTCATTGCGACCACGCTCCTGACCATGACGACAAGAAAAACCTGCCGCACTTCCCCGCACGCCCGCGCTCTCCTGCCCTCTCCCGTGGCCCGTCCGCGCCTGATGGTGCAGGCGCTGCGCCTGGCCTTGCTGGGCCTGCCCGCCGCCGCCCCCGCCTGGGCGCAGACCACCACCGATGCCACGCTGCCCCAGGTCACCGTCACCGCCGGTCAGGAAGAACAGGCCACCGGCCCGGTCCACGGTTTCGTCGCCAAGCGCAGCGCCACCGCGACCAAGACCGATACCCCCATCACCGAAACTCCGCAATCGATCTCGGTCGTCACGGCAGACCAGATCGCCACCCAGCAGGCACGATCCGTCTCGGAGGCACTGGGCTACAGCAGCGGCATCCAGGTCTCCAATGGCGCCTTCGCCATTTCCGAAACGGCTTCGCTGCTGCGCGGCTTCCCCATCAACAATGGCGGCTCGCTCTACCGCGACGGCACCCTCACCGCCTCCAACGCCAGCTACAGCCGCTATGCGCCCGAACCCTACGGACTGGAACGCATCGAGCTGCTGCATGGACCGGCTTCGGTGATGTTCGGACAGAATGCGCCGGGCGGACTGATCAACGTGGTCTCCAAGAAACCGACCACCACCACCCTGCGTGAACTGCAGCTGCAGGCCGGCAGTTTTGATCGCAAGCAGGTGGCCGGCGACTTCGGGGGTGCGCTCGATGAAGGCGGGGTCTGGTCCTATCGCATCACCGGGCTGGCTCGTGACGCCGGCACCCAGGTCGATGGCACCGTCGATCGCCGCCTGTTCCTGGCACCGGCCATCACCTGGCGTCCGTCCGACCGCACCGAATGGACCGGGCGCTTCGAATACCAGCGCAGCGAAGGCCTGTCCAACAACGTCTTCCCCGCCAGCGGCACGGTCACGGCCAATCCCAACGGGCAGATCCCGACCAGCACGGCAGTGGGCCGCAGCGCCGACAACAGCGAGCGCTACGAAAACTGGTCGCTCAGCTCGCAGTTCTCGCATCAGTTCAACGAGGTGTGGAGCTTCCGCCAGAACCTGCGCTATACGGATTACAACGGCACGCGCAACAGCATGCGCTTCGCTGCCTTCTATCCGGCCACGCAGTCGGCGACGGCCGCGCTGCAGCGCTGGCGATTGGGCACCGAGTCCGATACCTTCACCGCCGATAACCAGCTGCAGGCCGACTTCAGCACCGGTGCCGTGCAGCACAAGGTGTTGATGGGCGTGGACTTCCATCACACCGCAGGCACGGTACGCGGTTATGTCAGTCCCAATACGCTGGCCGGTTACGTGCTCTCCAATCTTTACACGACCAGCTACGGCAATCTGCCCGCCGTATCCGAGAACTACAATCTGCGCACCGTGGATGACCAACTGGGCTTCTATCTGCAGGACCAGCTCAAGATCGCCGAACGCTGGTTCGTCTCCGCCGGCATCCGCCACGACCGCTCGCAACAGACCGTCAGCAATGCCATCGCGCGCACCCGGACCGAGCGCAGCGATCGCGCCAACACGCGCAACCTGGGGCTGGTGCATGAGTTGGCCAATGGCGTCTCGCCCTACCTGAGCTACACCGAATCCTTCACGCCCACCACCGGCACCAGTTTCGGCGGCGACATGCTCAAGCCTGAACGTGCCAAGCAATATGAAGCCGGCGTGAAATACGCACCCGTCAATACCAATGCGCTCTTCACCCTGGCGGTATTCGACTTGCGTCGCCAGAACGTGGCCACCACCGACCTGGCCCACGCAGGCTACTCGGTGCAGACCGGTGCGGCCCGCTCCAAGGGCGTGGAGCTGGAAGGCAAGCTGTCCCTCACCGAGGGCCTGAGCCTGACCTCCAGCTACAGCTATACCAACGCCAAGGTCACCAGCAACAATGCCACCAGCAGCAGCACCAACACCGAGGGCAAGGCCTTGCCCGGCGCGGCCAGACACAATGCAGGCGTGCTGGCGGACTATGCCTTCCAGCGCGGCGCGCTGGCCGGTGCCCACGTGTCGGCAGGCGTGCGCTACATCGGGCGTTCCTACGGCAATGCGCTCAACACCTTCGAGGTGCCTTCGGTCACGCTGCTGGACTTCGGCGCGCGTCTGGACCTGGGCCGCATCAATGCGGACTGGCGCAACTTCGAGCTGGCCTTCAAGCTCAACAACGTGACCGATCGCGTCTACGCGTTCTGCTCGGAACTCTGCGAGTATGGCGCGCGCCGCACTGGTCTCGTGCAGTTGACCACGCGATGGTAAGCACGCTGTCCGCCTGGCTGTGCCGCTTTGCGCCACGCCGCCACCACCTGGTCCTGCTGCATCGCTGGACCGGGCTGGCCATCGCCTTCTTCCTGCTGGTGGCCTGCCTCACCGGCAGCCTCCTGAGTTTCGAAGAGGAGCTCGATACCTGGCTGGCACCCGAGCTGCACCTGGCGCAGCCGGCGCCGGGCCAGGCGGCCACGGCGATGCTCGATCCTTACCAGTTGCGCGCACGGGTGGAACGGGCGCTGGGACCGCAGGCACAGGTGAACCAGTTGATCCTGCATCCGCAACCGGGGCGCACGGTGCGCTTCATCGCGGAACCGGCGCTGGATCGGTCCACCGGCAAGCCCTATCGGCTCAGTTATGACGAGGTCTTCGCCAATCCCTACGATGGCACGGTGCAGGGCGTGCGCGACCGCAACGCGATCAGCCTGCGGCCCGCGCAACTGATGCCCTTCCTGTTCAAGGTGCATCATTCGATGGCCCTGCCGCGCGTGCCGGGCGCGCTGCTGATGGGCATCGTGGCGCTGCTGTGGACCCTCGACTGCTTCGTCGGCATGATCCTCACCTGGCCGCGCGCGCGGCCCTTCCTGGTGAAATGGAAACCGGCCTGGCTCGTCAAGTGGCAGGCCGGTTTCTATCGCGTCAATCTCGATCTGCATCGTGCCTGCGGCCTATGGTTGTGGGTGATGCTGCTGCTCATTGCCTGGTCCAGCGTGATGTTCAACCTGCGCGACCAGATCTATCTGCCGGTGATGTCGCAGATCCTGCCCTTCGATACCAGCTGGCGCGGCCGCCCGCCACTGCCCAAGCCGCTGGCGCAGCCGCCGCTGGAATGGCCGCAGGCCCATGCCATGGCACGTGCGGCCATGGCACGCTTCGCGCAGGAACGTGGCCTGAGCATCGACTTCGAAGAAAAACTGAGTATGGATCGTCGCAGGGGCTTGTATGCATACATGGTCCACAGCAATGCAGACATCCGCAGCGACGCCGGCAATACCGGTTTGCTGATCGACCCCGCCACGGGCGATATCCGTGGCCACTGGCTGCCGCAGGGCGACCGCAGCGGCAATACCTTCAGCAACTGGATCGGCGCACTGCACATGGGCCAGGTGTTCGGCCTGTCATGGCGCATCTTCCTGGCCGTGCTGGGCGTGCTGGTGAGCGTGCTCACCGTGACCGGCATCGTCATCTGGTGGAAGAAACGCGCGGCGCGCGCTCCACGTCCGGTCAGGGCGGCGGTGTCAGCGCGAGGCACTGGCGGCAGCTTGCCTGGGCATCGCGGATCAGGAAGTTGACCAGCGTGACCGAGATGCCCAGTTCGGCTGCGATCTCGCGCTGGCTCAGTCCGGTCAGGCGATACAGCTCGAAGGCCCGCCGGGTACGGGCAGGCAAGCCGTCCAGCGCCTGGCTCACCAGTGCCAGGGTCTGGCGGCCAATGGCGATGGCCTCGGGGCCCTGCGCTTCTTCGTGGATGTCTTCGCCGGCTTCTTCCTCGGCAAAGACATCGCTCTCAAAGCGGCAGCGGCGATGACGATCGATCGCCAGGTTGCGCACGATGCGCATCAGGTAGGCCTGCGGCTGGCGGATGGCGCAGTTTTCCTGATCCTGCACTTCGCGGATCTTGAGGTAGGCATCCTGCACGACATCATCGGCACGATGCGGACATCCCAGGATGCGCTGGGCGGCCTCGCGCAGTCGCTGGCGCTGGCCGATGAAGTGCTGTTGCAGGCCGGTGGGTGCGGTGGCGTGATGCATGCGTCCGGGTCTCCTCGTGAAGTGCTACCAGCGATAGCGGGCACTGAGCACGGCGGTGCGCTCCTCGGCCCAGAAACAGGTCAGCGTCGGCTCGGCCAGGCAGGACGTGCTGCGGCGATTGGCCAGGTTGCTGACGTTGAGGGCATAGCGCCAATGGCCCTGGTCCAGCCGCATCATCGCGTCCAGCAACACCGTGGCGGCGTTGCGCACGCTGTTGTCGGCATTGGCGTAGCTGGCCCCCGTATAGCGCGCGCCCGCGCCCAGGCCCAGGCCGGGCAAGGGTTCGCCCGGCGTGTAATCCAGCCACAGGCTGGCGGCATGGCGCGGCACCAGCATGGGCGTCTTGCCCACCAGCGACGCATCGGCATGGGCGGTATTGATGGCCTGCGTCCAGCTGTAGGCCGCCAGCAGGTTCAGTCCGGGTGACAGCGCACCGCGCGCTTCCAGCTCCAGGCCGCGTGAACGCACCTGGCTCTGGTCGACCGAGAAATTGGCGTTCTGCGGATCGCTGGTGAGGACGTGATCCTTGGTGGTCTGGAACAGCGCAGCGGTGTAGAGCGCCCGCCCCGCCTCGGGCTGGAACTTGATGCCAGCTTCGATCTGACGTCCGTGGCTGGGGGAGAACGGCCGGCCCGCCACATCCTGCCCAGGCTGCGGCAGGAAGGACGTGCTCACGCTCAGATACGGCACCAGCGACGGCATCATCTTCCACGACACACCGGCGCGATGACTGAGCGCATGGGCCCGCGTGTCGGTGCGCACTGCCGTGCTCAGGTTGCGGGTGGTGTCGGTGACGCGGTCATAGCGGCTGCCCAGCGTCCAGACCAGTGCGCCGTAACGAATCTGGTCCTGCACGTAGAGCCCGGTCTGCTGCATGTCCTCCTGCAAGCGCGCGACCAGTTGCGAGGCCATGGCGATGGGCAGGCCATACACCGGTGCGTCCAGGTCCAGACTGGGTGCGCTGCCGCGATAACGCTGCTCGTCCTGATGCAGGCGCGTCAGGTCCAGCCCCAGCACCACCATATGTGCGACGTCGCCCTGCTGCAACTGGCCTTGCAGGCGCGTATCGAGCTGGCTGCTTTGCAGTTGCGTGTCGTAGCGTGCAGCCATGCGGGTGAGCACGCTGCCACTGAGGCTGACCGGATTGAGGACCGAATACTGCGACCGCAAGCCGGCCTGGCGAAAGTCCTGCAGCAGCTGCCAGTTTTCATTCAGGTGATGCGCCAGTTGCCAGCCCAGCGACCATTGCTCGCCGCGCTGGCGGTCGATGCCGGGATCGCCCACCAGCGTGTGGGTGAGGCTGCCGTCGGCGTTGACGGCGGTCCAGCGGCTGCTGCCGTTGCGGTCCTTGAGGTAGTCGGCCAGCAAGGTGAGGCTGGTGTCGCTGCCCAGGCGCAGCTTGAGCGAGGGGGCCAGATACAGACGGTCGTTTTCCACGGCGCGGCCATTGCCGTAACGGAACTGGGTATCGCTATCACGCACCAGCGCCACGAGACGCGCCTGCGCCTGTCCGTCCTCAGCCAGCGTGCCGCTGAGGTCGGCGGCCAGCTGGCGCGTGTTGAACGTTCCCGCCGACAGCACCAGTTCATCGGGCGACTCCCCGCCGGCCAGTTTGCTGATGCGGTTGACCACGCCGCCCGGATCGGCCTGGCCGATGGTGGCCGAGGCCGCACCGCGCAGCACTTCGACCCGCTCCAGTCCATAGGCTTCGGTACGGAACATGCCGAATCCCGCCACCAGCTGGCGCAGGCCGTTGAGGTAGTTGCTGGTGTTCTGGGCATTGATGAAGCCGCGCAGGTTGAAGTAGTCGTAGCCGCGTGGGTCCACGCCATGGGTCTGGGTGTTGGCCCCCGGCAGGTAGCGCAGCGCGTCCATGACGCTGGCGGCTCCGCGTGCGTCCATTTCCTCGCGCGTGACGACCGAGAGCGATTGCGGGATCTCCAGCAGCGGGGTGGCGGTGCGGGTTGCAGTCTGGCCGTGGGTGGCGGCGTAATCTGGCGGCCCCTCGTGCATCGCCAGAGGGTCGGGACGGCCGATGATGACGACCTGTTTCAGGCGTTGGCCCTGCTCGGGGATGAGGTCATTGCCGGAACGCGCCGGCCCCTGCCATTGCAGGCCATAGCCGCCGCCCGGGGTGCGCACTGCCCGCAGTCCGGATCCGGCCAGCAACTGCGCCAGGGCATCTTCCACCGCCAGATCGGCATCGAGGGCGGGGGCGGTTCGGCCCTGCACCATGTCCGGCGCATAGGAGAGCGTGATGCCGGCCAGACGCGCGAACCGGTTCAGGGCTTCGTCCAGCGGTCCGGCACCGAGCTGGTAATGGCGATGCACTGCCCTCGCCTCCTGCGCCCAGGCGAGTCCGCCCAAGCCCGGCACGGCACAGGCCAGCAGCAGCCCGAGCACGAGGCAGGGGCGGCGCAGACGGTCAGCGTGCAGTCGCGGCGGGATGAGGGCGGGCATGGAAAATGACAAGAACATTCACTGGTTTCATGAGGTATGCCGAAGCAGGACCCCAAAACCCGCAATCCCTGCCAGAAAATTCTTATCGGCTGTTCAGCGCCGTCACCCGGACCCAGAAGCGGGTGCGCTGTTCGATGCGCACCGGCAGCGCTTGCGCCAGCGACTCCAGCGCCGCCTCGCCATCGCGCAGCTGGAACACGCCCGACACCTTCAGGGATGCCACGCCGTCCTCGCAGTACAGCCACCCGTGGCGATAGCGCGCCATTTCGGCCACCACGTCGCCCAGGCGCATGTCGCGCGTCACCAGCGTGCCATCGAGCCAGGCCGTGGGGTCCATGGCGGCCGCCGCAGTGGCTTGCCGCCGCAGGTTGCCGCCAGCATCGATCTCCACCGTTTCGCCGGGGACGATCACGGTACGCGTGCCCTGCCCCGTGTCCACGGCCACCCGCCCTTCGAGCAGGCTCAGGCGGGTCACGCCCGCTTGCTGGCGCACGGCGAAGCGCGTGCCCAGCGCCTGCAGGCGGGCCTGGGCGGTCTGGACCAGGAAGGGACGATGGCGGGGCGAGATTGCATCGCGGCCGGTATCGATGAAGATTTCGCCGCGTTCCAGCGTGATCAGGCGCTGATCCGCATCGAACTGCAGCTGCACGGCGGTGGCGGTATTGAGGGCCAGCTGCGTGCCGTCACCCAGGGTCACGCGGCGCTGGTCGCCGGTCCCGGTGGCGTAGCGCTGGCCGTCGAGGCTATCGAACAGCCCCGCCTGACGCGCGGCCAGGCCGGCCAGGGCTACGCTGCCCAGGCCCAGCGCCACCCCGCCCAGCCAGCGACGGCGCGACTGGCGGCGGCTGCGCGAGCGGTTCAGCGCCGAGAGCGGTTGCTGCCATTGCGCGGGCGCGACCGGCAAGGCCACCAGTCGCTGGAATTGGGCTTCTGATGCCATCAGCTCGGACCACACGCTTTCGTGGCGGCCATCTGCCGCGCGCCAGGCATCGATGCGGGCCTGCAAGGCGGGATCCGGCGCCACACCGGAGGGCTGCGCCCGCAGCTGGACAAGCCAGGCGATGGCTTGTTCCAGGACCGGATCAGGTAAGGCCGAAGGCATTGGATTGGCAGACATCAGCGTGAGAGGATGTGCTTCAGCTGGCTTGCCAGGCTTGCCGCATCAGGTAGCAATGGCGGATGGCGGCGGCCATGTATTTTTCGACGCTGCTCAGCGAGACGCCCATGCGCCGGGCGATCTCGGCATAGCCCAGGTCGTCCAGCCGGGACATCAGGAAAGCCTCGCGCGGCTTGGCTCCCAGGCCTTCCAGCATGGCGTCGATGGTGGCCAGCGCCTCCACCAGCAGCATCCTGGCCTCGGGCGAGATCACTTCCGGTGCCGGCAGATGGGCGATGGCCTCCAGGCAGGCGCGTTCGACCTCGTCGCGCCGGACCTTGTCCACCACCAGGCCCTGTGCGATCCGGGTCAGCCAGGCGCGCGGTTCGCGTACCTCAGCCAGCACTTGCGGCTTGCCCAGCACCCGCAGGAAGGTATCCTGGGCCAGGTCGGCCGCATCGCTGCTGCTGCCCAGCTTGCGTCGCAGCCACTGCTGCAGCCAGCCATGATGCTCGCGGTAGAGCGAGTCGATGTGCTGGGCGTCGGCGGGGCGCGGGACGGGCATGAGGGAGCCGGCAGTCTCTAAATAATAATAATTCTCATTTTAGCGGCGGATATGAAGTTTGACAACGGTGGGAAAGGCACGCTGCGTTGCGATGGATGTTTTAATGCTGTATAAATACATCATTATTCTCTGCATGATGCATTTATGCGCCATAACTCGGATTTTCTTACTGCGACAGTACACGACACGCTGACCCAGCTTGGACTGCGAATCCGGCGCGCGCGCAAAGCGCGCAAATTGTCGTTGTCGCAATTGGAACAGATCACCCGCATCCACCGCTCGACCTTGGGCAGACTGGAGTTGGGTGACCCGGGCGTTTCCATTGGCGGCTTCCTCGCCGTACTGGAAGCCTTGCAAGAGCTATCGGATGTTGAATTGCTGGTCAACCGCCCGGAAACTCCGCGGCACTTGCGCGATGCGCCGTCGCCAATAGTCGATCAGGACTTCTGACATGCGGCAAACAGCCTGCACTGTCTTCGATTGCTCCAATCCGGACGCGCCCCGCCCGGTGGCCGGTTTCGCGCTCGACGCCAACGGCGACGGCAGGCTGGGCTACGGCAAGCACTACGTTGCACACCCTGACGCGTTCTCGCTCGACCCGGTTCACTTACCGCTCCAGACTGACTTGCATACAGTGCGCCGACGCCGTGATGGCTCCTTCGGCGTGCTCTCCGATGCCGGACCAAACGCCTGGGGTGTGCGCCTGACCGCCAGCATCAATCGCCAGTACGGCCGCCCACAGCCCGAGACGCCGGTAGACTGGTTCATCCACTGCTGGCATTTCGGATCCGGCTGCCTGGGATTCTCCGAACACCATTCGGTGGTACCCGTGCCCGGTAACCGGCCCGAGCCATTGTCGAGACTGGACGAGCGGCAGACCCATGCGATCGAGGCCCTGACGGGTGACCCGGATAGCGAATTGGATGAGGAAGCACTGCGCCTGTTCTTTCCCGGTGCCAGCCTTGGCGGTGTCCGGCCAAAGACCGTGGTGCTGCATGAAGGCCGAGAGGCCATCGCCAAGTTCAGCCGCCTCGACGATCGATTCGACGTTCCGACGGTTGAATACGCCACACTGCGTCTGGCGCACCAGGCCGGCATCGACGTACCCGACTTTGAACTCGTGACATTGGGGAGCCGTTCTCTGCTTCTGCTGACCCGATTCGACCGCACGGACGATGGACGCCGTCTTCATTATCTCAGCGCCAACAGCCTCATCGACATCGACCAGGTAAACCCCGGGCTCCTTCGAACCCGTTACTCCTATGCCGGTATCGCCGAAGCCCTGCGTCCGCTGGACGATTATGCCGTGCGGGACGCTCACGCCTTGTTCCGCCGGATGGTCTTCAACATCCTGATCGGGAATGTTGATGACCACATGCGCAATCATGCTCTGCTGCGTGATACGCGTGGCCGCTATCGACTCTCTCCCGCCTTCGACCTGCTTCCGCACCTGGATGCCGCCTATCTGCCGCAATCCATCGGCGTGGGGGACCATGGTGCTGCCAGCACGACCATCAACGCCCTGTCGCAATCCCGGCGTTTCCTTCTCACGCCGGAAGAAGCACGGACGATCATCGAGGAGGTGCGATCTTGTGTTGCGGGCTGGCGCAGGCTCTTCGCGGAGTGCGGGGTAAGCCGTACCGATCTTCAGCTGCTGGGGACCTGCATCGATGCCGGCCGTTGAACGCGCCCATGCTCTGCGCCGCGCGCTCCGGAACGTAATGTCCGTGCCCTGACCAGTCCAAATGGACTAGTTTCTTTCCCGGCAAGCCCCGCTAGAATGCCGCTGGTAGATGAGTCACCCTGGAGGGGGGAAAAGATCGGCCCGCATAGCGCGGCGTCGGCAGCTCGGGGGGGACTCATCTGCTTTCTTCTCGCGGTATCCTCTGCCACGCCTGCCTGAGTTCCATCCCTGCCCCGTTGTTTCCCTGCCCGGCGCGCTTCTTCCGCCGACCCTCCGACAGACTCACCATCTTGCGGTTGCCCGACAAGGCGTCCGCCACCTCGCCATGCTGCAGCGTGACGGCCTCGTGATGAGAACGCGCAGGCGCGGATTCCCGCCCTGCGGAAGAGGCCGGGAATGGCTGCCATAGCGTGCTGTAGCAGCCGACCAGAAAAAAATTCTGTGCGGTTTGAGTGGCCTTTTTTGCATCAAGCTCCCGCACCCGCGCCCGTATTCTGGACCCACTGGCCCCCGCGCAGCCATTCGTGGCCAGCCCCCACTCTCATCGTCATTCCCTTTTTTCTGGAGCAAGACATGCCTCTGAAGGATTTCAAGGTACTCACGTTTGACGTCGTCGGCACTCTCATCGATTTCGAAGGCGGCATGCTCGCCTACCTGCGCAAGGCCGCTCCCGGCAGCAAGATCACGGACGAAGATTTCCTCGCGGCCTATCGCGCCGCGCGCAGCGATGGCAATACCGGCTGGTATCCGGATGACCTCGAGCGCTGCTGGCATGTCATCGCCCCGGGCCTGGGCCTGCCCGACACCCCGGAACTGGCGCGCGGCCTGCGCGATTCGGTGGCCGACTGGCCGGCCTTCCCGGATTCGGCAGAGGCGCTGCAACGCCTGCGCAAGCACTACAAGCTGGTCACCATGACCAATGCGCAAACCTGGGCCCTGCAACATTTCGCCCGCACCCTGGGCGAACCGTTTGACCTGCTGCTGAGCTGCGACGACGCCCTTTGCGAGAAACCCGACCCGCAATATTTCGCCTACGCCCGTGGTCGCTTCGAAGGCGCATGGGGCTATCGCCAGGCCGACAACCTGCATGTGGCGCAAAGCCAGTATCACGACATCGGCGTCTCCAAGCGCCTGGGCATCACCACCTGCTGGATCGAGCGCCGTCACGGCAAGTCCAGTTCGGGCGGCACCATCGCTTCCGAACACACCGTACCGGATTACCACTTCCACACCTTGGCCCAACTGGCCGATGCGGTAGAAGCGGGGCAATAAGCTTCACCCTCACAGCGGGCCGCAGAGTCCGCATTCACCGGCACACAGCGCCGTGCCGGCTTGCATCAGTGCATCCGAGTCCAGGCAGCCTGCCACCGGCCTGCCTGGCTTCTCACGCCTCAACCACACAGGGAGCCGCACCATGGACCACAACAGCAAGAACAAACTCGACCTGCTCAGCGCCAGCGACACCGCCGGCCTGATGGATTGCCTCAAGCGCGGTGCCAGCCGGCGCGACATTCTCAAAATGCTGCTGGCCGGCGGCATGCAGGCCACCTTGGCTGGTGGTCTTGCCACCAGCGCCGCCAGTGCCTACGCCCAGACCCCGCGCCGCGGCGGCAAGCTGCGCGTGGGCGGCGACACTGCCTCGGTCAGCGACACGCTCGATCCCGCCAAGCAATCCAACAAGACCGATTACTCGCGCGGCACCATGCTCTACAACGGTCTGACCTCGCTGGATGCCAGCCTCACGCCGCAACCGGCGCTGGCCGAATCCTTCAGCAGCAAGGATGCCAGGGTGTGGGTGTTCAAGCTGCGCCGGGGCGTGAGCTTCCACGACGGCAAGCCGCTCGCGCCGGCCGACGTGGTGTTCTCGCTGATGCGCCACAAGGATCCGGCCACCGCATCCAAGGCCAAGACCCTGGCCGACCAGATCGAGAGCGTCAAGGAAACCGGCCCCAATGAAGTGACCGTCACCCTGACCGCGCCGAATGCCGACCTGCCGGTGATCGTCGGCACCTTCCACTTCCACATCGTGAAGGCCGGGACCACCGACTTCAGCGCCGGCATCGGCACCGGTCCCTACAAGCTCAAAGAATTCACTCCCGGCATCCGCTCGGTGGTGGTACGCAACGAGAATTACTGGAAACCCGGCAAGCCCTATCTGGACGAGATCGAATTCGTCGGCATCGGCGACGAGAATGCGCGCGTCAACGCCCTGCTCTCGGGCGGACTCGATCTGGTGGCCAACCTCAATCCGCGCTCCATCGAGCGCGTCAAGGGCAGTGCCGGCTTTGCGGTACTGGAAACGCCATCCGGGGCCTATACCGACCTGATCCTGCGCAAGGACGTGGGCCCGGGCAGCAACCCCGATTTCGTGCTGGCCATGAAGTACCTGATGGACCGTGAAGTCATGCGCAAGAACATCGCACGCGGCCATGCGGTGCTGGGCAATGACCAGCCGATCGATCCGACCAACCCCTTCTACCTCGCCGGCCTGCCGCAGCGCCAGATGGACCTGGACAAGGCCAAGTACCACCTGCAGAAGTCCGGCGTGACCGGCAAGATACCGCTGGTCTGTTCGGCGGCGGCCATGTATTCGGTGGACATCGCCACGGTGCTGCAGCAGACCGCACAGCGCGTCGGACTGGACCTGGAACTCAAGCGCATGCCACCGGAAGGCTACTGGTCCAACCAGTGGCTCAGCAATCCGGTCGGCTTCGGCAACGTCAACCCGCGCCCCAGTGCCGACGTGCTGCTCACGCAGTTCTTCCAGTCACAGGCGGCGTGGAACGAGTCGCGCTTCAAGAGCGAGAAGTTCGACCAGTTGCTGACTTCGGCACGGGCCGAGATCGATCCAGGCAAGCGCAAACAGATGTATGGAGACATGCAAACCATCATCCATGAGGAAGCCGGGATCGGCATCCCCATGTTCCTCGCCCTGCTGGATGGCTACAGCAGCAAGGTCAAGGGCCTCTCGCCGATTCCGCTGGGCGGCATGATGGGCTACTCCTTTGCCGAGCATGTATGGCTCGATTCGTGATTTGATCCATACAAGCTGGAGGGCTTGTCCGAGGGCGGCCTGGCTCACTTTTCCGCAGTCACTCACGCTTTTGCCTTAGACTCTGGCACCATCCGATGGCCGGATGCATTGAAGGAGGCATGGCAAGCGATGCGAATTCTGCTGGTGGAAGATGACGCCATGATCGGCGAGGAAGTCCGCGCGGCGCTGCGGGAGGCCAGCTACGCGGCGGACTGGGTGCGCGACGGCAACGCCGCGCATGCTGCCCTGGACCAGCAGGACTACGACGCCGTCCTGCTGGATCTGGGCCTGCCCGGTGCCGATGGCTTGTCGGTACTGCGCCAGATGCGCCGGCACGCCACCACGCCGGTACTGATCCTGACCGCCCGCGATGGCGTGCAGGACCGCATCGACGGACTCGACAGCGGTGCCGACGACTACATCCTCAAGCCTTTTGCCATGGGCGAATTGCTGGCGCGGCTGCGCGCCGTGATGCGGCGCAAGTCGGGGGCGGCTACGGTGGTGCTGGACAATGGCGAACTGTCTCTGGATCTGGCCGACAAGACCGCCCGCTGGCAAGGCCAGCCGCCGGTAGCGCTGTCGGCACGCGAATTCGCGCTGTTGCAGGCACTCATGCATCGCCCTGGCGCGATCCTGTCGCGCAGCGAACTGGAAGAACGGATTTATGGCTGGGGCGAGGAAGTGGAAAGCAATGCGGTCGAATTCCTGATCCATGCATTGCGCAAGAAACTGGATCGTACGGCCATCAGGAATGTGCGCGGCATGGGCTGGATGGTGGCGCGCGGAGCAAGCGCGTCATGACACCCCTGCAACGCTCCCTGCAAGCACGGCTGTCGCTGGCGCTGACGCTGGCCATACTGGTGGTGGCCCTGTGTGCCGGGGCCTTCGGCTTCCTCAGCGCCTATCGCGATTCGATCCGGCAGCAGGACGACCTGTTGCTGCAGGTGGGCACACTCATCGCCCGCCTGGGCGGTACCCTGCCCGCGGATGGGGCCGAGGGCAGCTATCCCGGGGCCGATCATGAATCGCGCATCAGCGTGCAATGGCTCCCCGAGCCAGGCCAGAGCCTGCCGGCTGGTACCGCCTTGCCGCTGCCGGCGGGCTTGCAGGACGGTTTCCAGACGGCCGTCATGTTTCATGAGAATTTCCGCGTCTATGTCCAGCCGCTTGCTTCCGGCCGCCGCATTGCGCTGGCGCAGGAGACCGATGTGCGCGATGGCATTGCATCGCGCAGTGCCTGGCGCGCAGTCATTCCCGTCCTGCTTCTGGTACCGGTGCTGCTGCTGGCACTTCGGCACATCATGCGCACGCTGTTCGCGCCGCTGGCCCAACTGCGCCGCGAGATCGACCAGCGGCGCGATGACCAGCTCGATCCCTTGGCCACCCAAGGCCTGCCCGTTGAAATCAGCCCCTTCGTCGACGCCATCAATCGACTGCTGGCGCGTGTACAAGGCGCGATGACGGCACAGCGCCGCTTTGTGGCCGATGCCGCGCACGAGTTGCGCACGCCCCTGGCCGCGCTCTCGCTGCAGGCCGAAGGGCTGCAGCGCAGCGAGCTCTCCGATACCGCCCGCGCACGCTTGCAGCGTCTGGAACAGGGTCTGGAGCGGGCGCGCGCGCTGGTCACCCAATTGCTCGCCCTGGCGCGCGCCCAGGATCAGATGGCAGCCTCGCCTCGCACCCGGCTGCTGCTGCGCGAGGCCGTGCGACCGGTGCTGGAGGACCTGCTGCCACTGGCTCAACAAAAGGATATCGACCTTGGCGTGGACGGACTGCTGGAGGTCGAGGTGGACAGCAATCCGGTAGAACTCGGATTGCTGCTGGGCAACCTGATCGACAACGCGATCCGCTATACGCCGCCCGGCGGCTGCATCAGCCTGGCGTTGGCCGCAACGGCTCAGACACCGCCGGGTCGCGTGCGTCTTGAGATCACCGACAATGGCCCCGGCATTCCGGCCAGCGAGCGCGAGCGCGTGTTCCAGCCCTTCCATCGACTCGATCCCGCAGCCGCTCCCGGTGCTGGCCTGGGGCTGGCCATCGTGCAGTCGGTGGCGGCGCGGCTGGATATCATGATCGGGCTGGCGGCATCGGACGAGAAATCACAGAGCGGATTGCGCGTGATCCTGGATATTCCTGCGCCGGGCCAGGCCTGAGTCAGGTTTGGTCAGCAGTTTCTTGCGCGAGGCTAATGCTGAACTAAGTTTCCTGACTTACCATGCAGGCTCATTTTTCCAATGGGAACCCAGATGAACAAAACCAATAATGCCCTCGGGCAAGGCACCCGCTACCACCCCCTCTACGCCGCGTTGCACTGGCTGATGTTCATCCTGTTCGTGGTGGCGCTGGCCACCATCGAATACCGCGACGACATCCCCAAGGGCGACCCGCTGCGCGACCTGCTGCGCACGGTGCACATGCATGCCGGTCAACTGGTCCTGATCTTCGTCGTGGTGCGCCTGATCGCGCGCAAGCTGATGGGCGTGCCGCCCGAACTGCCGCTGCCGCGCCTGCAGCAGCTGGGCGCGAGCGCCGTGCACCTGCTGCTGTATGCCGTGATGATCGGCCTGCCCATCACCGGCATCCTGTTCACCCAGGCCGGTGGCCGTGATGTGGTGTTCTTCGGCATGACGCTGCCGGTGATTCTGGCCAAGGACATGGCCGTGCGCGGTCCGATCAAGGAAGTGCATGAATTCATGGGCAATGCAGTGTATTTCCTGGTCGGGCTGCATGTGCTGGGTGCGCTGTGGCACCAGTTGTTTGATCGCATGCCCATCCTGCAGCGCATGTCCTTGCGCTCGCCACGCAAGTAAGCGGATTTGCCACCCGCGCAGCGAATGCTGCGCCGCCTTCGTCGACCACGCCATCCGGACCTTTCGGGTGGCGTTTTTTGTTGCGAAAGGCCGGTTTGTGAAATCCATCAAAAACCTGACAGAGGCCGCGCCAGCGGTCTTTGCGGAAGATCAAACGCCTTCCGATCGGCGCATCGATGTGGTCACAGTACAAGGTTTAAATGGGGCAGGTTTCACTCTCGGAATAACGATCCGGACCCATCATGACAACACTTCACCGCCCCCTTCTTCCCCTGATTTTTCTCTTGCTCGCCACGCTGATGCTCTGCTCACCGCTGGCCACTGCCGCACCGGCCATCGCCATGCCGACGAGCGCGGCCAGCCTGAGCGACGATCTTCCTTCCGACTTCAGCGACGCACTCGATGCCAGTACCCGCGAGCAAGTTCTGCGCGGCCGCTATGTCGCCCGGCTGGGCGACTGTGTGGCCTGCCATACGCAAGACAAGCGCAAGCCGATGGCTGGCGGCCTGGCGCTGGAGACGCCGTTCGGCAAGCTGTATTCCACCAACATCACGCCAGATCGCCAGACCGGAATCGGGCAATACAGCTTCGCCCAATTCGATCGCGTCATGCGTGAGGGCGTAACGGCGGACGGTCGCCATCTTTATCCCGCGATGCCCTACCCGTCCTACGCCAAGATGAGCGAAGAGGACATGCGCGCGCTCTATGTCTACCTGATGCAGGCGGTCACGCCGCTGGCGCTACCCAACCGGCCGCTGGAGATGTCCTTCCCCTTCAACCAGCGCTGGGGGATGGCGCTATGGAACATGGCCTTCCTGCAAGCCGGTCCATTCCGGCCCGATCCTGCACAGTCTGCCCAATGGAATCGCGGAGCCTACATCGTGCAGGGGCCGGGGCACTGCGGGGCCTGCCATACACCGCGGGGTATCGGCATGCAGGAAAAAACCACGAGTGAATCCGGCAGCAATGGTCCGCTGTTCCTCTCCGGCGAGACGGTAGAGAACTGGCGCGCGCTCGACCTTCGCGGCCGCTGGCAGCCCGCGGATGTGGCCGGGCTGCTGCGCACCGGCAGCAACCGCTTCGGTACGGTGGCAGGCAACATGGTCGACGTGGTCCAGCACAGCACGCAATACATGAGCGACGAGGATCTGCTGGCCATCGGCACGTATCTGGCCAGCCTGCCCTCGCCGGCGCGCCAGCGCCCGCCGCAGGCCACCGCCGCACCCGTCGCCGCTGCCATCCCGGCCGACCTCTACCTCGCGCGCGGCGGGCTGGGTTACGTGCAGTTCTGTGCCACCTGTCATCGTAGCGACGGCAACGGGGTGCAGGGGCTGTTCCCGCCGCTGGCGGGCAATCCGACCCTGCAAAGCAATGAGCCCGCCTCGCTGATCCACATCATGCTCACCGGTTGGCGTGCGGCGCGCACCCATGCCCAGCCCAAGGCAATGAGCATGCCGGCGTTTTCCGCGTTGAGCGATGGCGAGATTGCCGAGATTCTCAACTTTGCGCGGACCAGCTGGGGCGGCCGTCAACAGGCGGATATCAGTGAGCGCCAAGTCGCACGGCTGCGTGCCGAACTGGGCGCGCAGCCGGCAAATACGGTGGGGCCGCGCTTCGAAGCGCCGCGCCTGGCTGACATGCTGAAAGAAAAAAATGCCACACAGCTCATCCTTGGTGCCCGCCTCAATATCGAGACGGGACGCCTGCTGCCGCAGCACGTCGGCAACGGACTGAACTGTGCCAGCTGCCATCTCAATGCGGGCACCGTCGGCGGCGGGTCGCCCTATGTGGGCGTGTCGGCCGCCTTCCCGACTTATGCGGCACGGGCCGGGCGTGTCATCACGCTGGAAGATCGCATCAATGGCTGCTTCCCCCGCTCCATGAATGGCAAGCCACTGCCGCCGGGATCGCAGGACATGCAGGCCATGCTGGCCTACATCGAGTGGATGCGCCGTGACGCGCAGCCCGGTGAAAAAGTACCGGGACGCGGCATCGGCAAGATCGATCAGAAACTCAAGCCCGATCCGGTCAATGGCGAACGCATCTACCACGCCCAGTGTGCCGCCTGCCATGGCGCGCAGGGCGAAGGCATCCGCAGCCCGTCCGGCCAGTGGGTCTACCCGGCCCTGTGGGGCGCGCAGTCCTTCAACATCGGTGCCGGCATGGCGCGCACTTACACCGCTGCGGCCTTCGTCAAACGCAACATGCCGATCGCCCTGCATGACCGTTTCCCGCTAGGCCAAGGCGGGCTGTCGGACCAGGAAGCGGTGGATGTGGCGGAGTTCTTCACGCATCAGCCGCGTCCCGACTTCGCACCCAAGACCAGGGACTGGCCACGGGACAAGAAACCGGCCGATGCGCGTTACTGAACCTTCTGGTCGACGCAACAGCCGCGACAGCCAGCCTGATGTCAGGAAGGCTCGGTACCATGATCGATACGCACGCCTGAAGGTGCTGCCGGCCAGTTGAACGCAGGGTGGCCGGCGCTTCGCCCTCGCTGACGGACCGGTCAGTCCATGCCACGGTCTGCTCCCTGCGAGATGGCGCTGACAGGCGGCGAGCAACATCCCGGCACGCCCTGATGTCAGCCTCAGCCAATGAAGGAGCAAGCGCATGAATGACAAAACCCGCACCACCCCGATTGCATGGCTGCCGCAACCGGAAGAGCATGATTATCCGGCCGCCCAGTCCTATCTCAATCTGCTGTACGACGATGCGCATTGCGCCGAGCTGGTCCGTAAGTTACGCGCCGCGCCCATGTCCGGCTTCAAGGCCAAGGATATTCTGCGTGCCTCGGGACTGTCGCCGCTGGGCGTGAGCAATGACCACGTCGAAAAGGACATCAAGAAAATCCAGTCCGGCACCGCGCTTTCCCCGTTGCTCCTGGTGCGCCAGGAAGGCCAGCGCACCGTGGTGGCGGATGGCTACCATCGCTTGTGCGCCGTCTACAGCATCGACGAGGACGCCTCCATCCCCTGCAAGATCGTCTGAACGGCAGCGTCCTCAGGCCTTACTGCAGCGCCGTCGATCCGTCGGGGAAGTGCAGCCGGCAGGCTGCCCCCATGCCATCGCCGCGATTGCTCAGGGTGATGCTGGCACCATAGCCGTCCAGCACGGCGCGCACGATGGCCAGTCCCAGTCCGGCGCCGCTGGTCTGCCCCTGCTGCGAGGCGCGACCGCGATAGAAGCGTTCGAACAGTTGCGGCTGGTCGCCACTGGCGATGCCGGGGCCGCGATCAAGTACTTCCAGCGTGGCCCCGCCACCCTCGGCAAACACGCGGATCTCCACCGCCGAATCGGGCGCGGAGAACTTGATGGCGTTGTCCAGCAAGTTGTTCAACACCAGCAAGGCAGCGCGCTCGCCCACGCTGGCGTGGACCGTCTCCGGTGCGAGCAGCTCCAGCCGGATGCGTCTTGCAGCGGCCGTGCCTTGCCATCTGGCGATGGCCTCGCGCATCACCGCATCCAGCGCAATGCGCTCGGGTTGTCTGCTTTCCTGACCGGCATCGAGGCGCGCCAGCTGCAGCAGCTCCTCGACCATGCTGGTCAGGCCGGCCACTTCCTCCAGGCAGGATTGCAGGGTGACCACCTGCTCCTGCACCGAACGCGGCCGCCGCAGCGACAGCTCGATCTCGGTGCGCAGGCGCGACAGCGGCGAGCGGATCTCATGTGCAGCATTGGCGGTGAAGTTGCGCTGCAGTTCAAAGGCGCGCTGCAGCCGAGCCAGCATGGAATTGAGGGTGTCCACCAGATGCCCGATCTCGTCATCGCTGCCCGGATGCGCGAGCCGCTCGCCCAGGCTGGCATCGCTGATGCGGCGCGCCTGCGCGGCGATGCGCTCGACCGTGCCGAACAGGCGGCCGGTGAGAATCGCCCCCGCCGCCGCCAGCGCCAGCAGCAGCGCCACGGCCAGGCCGCCGAACAGCAAGGCGGCTGATTCGACGATATGGTCCGCATCGTCCAGCGAGCCGGCCACCAGCACCGCAAACCGGCGCTCGCCCAGCTTGACCGGCACCGCCGCCATGCGCAAGGGTTCTTCGCTGGCCTTGGGCAGGGTTTCAAAGACGGTCTGTCCGCCCTTCAGGCGCTTGAGCAGGTCGGCCGAGACCGGCAGGGTTCCCGCACCCAGGTTGTTGCTGCGCGCGAGCACCTGGCCATCAGCATCGATGATCTGTACCAGCCGGTCCAGCCGCACCAGCGAAGGCGGTGCCGTACCGGCACGCGGTTCGTGGACGTGGATGGCATCGGGCGCACCCTCCACCAGCAGGCCCGCCTCGGTCTCGCCCAGTGCCAGCAGCGCCGCATCGAGCTGGCCCAGCACCGATTGCGACAGCAGCCACCAGCCCGCTGCCGCCGCACACGTCACGATCAGCACCACGGCCAGCATATGCGCCAGCAGCAGCCGTTTGCGAAAACCCATGCTCATGGCGCGCCGTCACCGCGCATGCGAAAGCCCTGCCCGCGCAAGGTCTCGATCAGCGCCGGCCGGCCATCGGCTTCGATCTTGCGGCGCAGGTTCTTGATGTGGACGTCCATCAGGTTGTCGATGGCGATCAGGTCGGCATGCCAGACTTCCTCCGCCAGTTGCTGGCGGCTGACTACCTGGCCGCTGTTGCGCACCAGCAGCACCAGTACGGCGTATTCCTTTTGCGTCAGGTCCAGCCGCTGGCCGTCGCGCATGACCTCATGCGCCAGCAGGTCGATGCGCAGATCGGCCAGCTGCAAATGCAGCACCTGCAGCTGGCGCGGACGGCGCAGCAAGGCATGCAGGCGGGCCAGCAATTCCTCGAAGGCGAAGGGCTTGGCCAGGTAATCGTCGACCCCGGCATGCAGGCCCTCGACCTTCTCGCCCAGTGCATCGCGCGCGGTCAGCATGAGGATGGGCCACAACACCTGCGACTGGCGCACGCGCCGGCACAGCGCCAGACCGTCCATGCCGGGCAGCATGCGGTCGAAGATGGCCACGTCGAAGGGACGATCCAGCAGCGCCAGCGCCTCTTCCGCACTGTGCGCCACCGTCACCGCGAAAGCTTCTTCCTGCAAGCCCTGGGCCAGCAGTCGCGCGGCTTTCATGTCGTCTTCCACCAACAGGAGTTGCATACCTTTCCATTCACGTGCGTCATCGAGATCGGGATTAAACCATGGGCTGGCGGCCCGTTTCCTGAAGAAACATTCAGAAACCCCGGAAACCAGGCCCCCTATCATAGCGACGTTTTCTGCAGCGCGGCCCACGGCGACGGCCCGGCGGCGCGGCTGCAAGACACAGCGGCGACTTCGCCACGCGGACACCCGTCCCTCCCCCAACCGCACAGTCCACGGTGCCACCATGAAAACCAGAATCTCCACGCGCAGCGGCGTCCTCGCCCTGCTCGGCGCAGCCGCTTTGCTTGTCATCGCCGTACGCGGCACCCTGCCGCTCATGGCCGGCGAGCTCAAGCCGAATCCGGCCGCCAGTCCCACGCTGACCCATGAAGGCGAGGCCATCGTCGTTCCTGCGGGCTCGGCGCTGCGCAGTACCCTGAAAACCGCCACCATCGAGGCCCGTCCGATGGCCATCCCCTTCAGTCTGCCGGCCGTGGTGGAGGCCGATCCGGCCAGGCTGGCCAGGATCCTGCCCCCGACGACCGGGCGCATCGTGCTGCTGCACAAGCGCCTGGGCGATGCGGTCAAGGCCGGCGAAGTCTTGTTCGAAATCGATTCCTCCGACCTGGGCCAGGCCGTCAGCGATGCGCGCAAGGCGCAGGCAGCGGTGCAGCTCGCACGACGCAATCTGGAACGCCAGCGCAGCCTGGACCAGGCCAACATTTCCGCGCGGCGCGACCTGGAACAGGCGCAGAGCGACTATGAGCAGGCCGACAGCGAAGCCGCCCGCGCCCAGGCGCGCGTGGCCGCACTCGGCGGCAGCGCAAGCAGCAGCGGTGCCGCGCGGCTGGCGGTGCGCTCGCCCGTGACTGGCCACGTGATCGAGCTCAACGCCGCCGCCGGCAGCTTCTGGAACGACGCCACGGCCTCGGTGATGACGGTGGCCGATCTGTCCTCCGTCTACGTCACCGCCAGCGCCCAGGAGAAGGACCTGGCGCGCCTGCGTCCCGGCCAGGACGCCGATCTGACACTGGACGCCTATCCGGGCCAGGTACTGCCATCGAGGGTGCAATCGGTGGCCCAGGTACTGGACCCGGATACCCGCACCGTGAAGGTCCGCATGCGCGCCGCCAATCCCGATGAACGGCTCAAGCCGGGCATGTTCGCCCAGGCCACCCTGCACGAGCCGGCCCGGCCCGGTCTGCTGCTGCCCATGACGGCGGTGGTGCAAAGCGGCTTTGCCAATCGCGTCTTCGTGGAAGTGGCCCCGTGGAAATTCGCCGCCCGCAAGGTCAGCCTCGGCGCGCAGATCGGCGATGCGGTCGAAGTGACCGCCGGTCTGGCATCGGGCGACCGCGTCGTCACCCAGGATGGAGTGCTGCTCAATGATTGAACGTCTCGTCAACCTCTGCTTCCAGCGCCGCGGCATCGTCCAGCTGGTGTTCCTGCTGGCCGCCCTGTACGGCTGGTATTGCTGGAACCAGCTGCCGCTGGAAGCCTATCCTGACATCGCCGACGTCACCTCGCAGGTGGTCACCCAGGTCAACGGCCTGGCCGCCGAAGAGGTGGAACAGCAGATCACCATTCCGCTGGAGCGCCAGATCATGGGCACGCCGGGCATGCACGTGATGCGCTCGGAGAGCACCTTTGGCCTCTCGCTCATCACGGTGGTCTTCAATGATGGTGCCGAAGACTACTGGTCGCGCCAGCGCCTGCAGGAGCGCATCGCCGCCGTCAGCCTGCCCTATGGCGCGCAGCCGGGGCTGGATGCGTTGACCTCGCCCATCGGCGAGATCTACCGCTATACCCTGCAATCGAAGACGCGCGATCTGCGTGAACTCTCCGAGCTGCAGTTCTGGAAGGTGATTCCGCGCCTCAAGCAAGTCTCCGGCGTGGTGGATGTGTCCAATTTCGGCGGGCTCACGACGCAGTTCATGCTGCAGCTGGATCCGGCCAAACTGGTCAAGTACAACACCTCGCTGAGCCAGATCAGCCAGGCCATCTCGGCCAACAATGCCAATGCCGGCGGCAGCATCATGAAACGCGGCGAACAGGGCCTGGTCATTCGCGGCGTCGGACTCATCCGCAGCCTGGACGACCTGGGCAATATCGTGGTGTCGCAAAAGAACGGCGTGCCGGTACTGGTCAAGGATCTGGGCCAGGTGGTGCTGGGCAACCAGGAGCGCCATGGCGTGCTGGGCATCGATGGCCAGTCCGATGCCATCGAAGGCATCACCCTGCTGCTGAAAAACGAGAATCCCTCGCGCGTGATGGAAGGCGTCCATGCGGCCGTGCAGGACCTCAACGAACACATCCTGCCCAAGGACGTGAAGATCGTGCCCTACATCGACCGCAGCAAGCTGGTGGACGCCACCGTGCATACGGTCGGCAAGACGCTGGTGGAAGGCATGCTGCTGGTGTCGCTGGTGCTGCTGCTGTTCCTGGGCAGTGCGCGCGCGGCGGCCATCGTGGCCGTGACCATTCCGCTGTCGCTGCTGACGGCCTTCATCCTGATGCATCATTTCAAGATCCCGGCCAACCTGCTGTCGCTGGGGGCGATTGACTTCGGCATCCTGGTCGATGGCGCCATCGTGCTGGTGGAAAGCGTGCTGCGCCTGCGCGAAGAACGTCCGCAAGGCGAGATCACCGGTGCCGACATCCAGCAGCTGATGCGCCAGCTGGCGCGGCCGATCTTCTTCGGCATGCTGGTCATCATCATTGCCTACCTGCCCCTGTTCGCCTTCCAGCGCATCGAGTACAAGCTGTTCGCGCCGATGGCCTTTGCGGTCGGCTTCGCCCTGCTGGGCGCGCTGCTGGTGGCCTTGCTGCTGACGCCCGGCCTGTCCTGGCTGGCCTATCGCAAACCGGTGAAGATTTTCCATAACCCGGTGCTGGCCTGGCTGGAGCCGCGTTACCGCCAGGTGCTGGGACGGCTGGTCGGCAAATCCCGCTTCGTACTGGCCGCCACCGCCCTGACCCTGGCCGCCATCGGCGTGCTGGGAGCGACCATCGGGCGCGACTTCCTGCCGTATCTGGATGAGGGCTCGATCTGGCTGCAGGTGCAATTGCCGCCGGGCGTGTCGCTGGACAAGGCCAGCGAGCTGGCCGACCGGCTGCGTGCCGCGACCCGCGAGTTTCCCGAGGTCGAGCACATCGTGACCCAGGTGGGCCGCAATGACGATGGCACCGATCCGTTCACGCCCTCCCACATCGAGGCTGCGGTGACGCTGCATCCCTATTCCGAATGGGCTTCCGGCTGGACCAAGCAGGAACTGATCGCGCACATGGCCGAGCGCTACAAGAAGCTGGCCGGCATCGATGTCGGTTTCACGCAGCCCATGATCGATGGCGTCCTGGACAAGCTCTCCGGCTCGCACAGCGACCTGGCCGTCAAGATCTACGGCAACGACTTCGGCGAGATGCGCGTGCTGGCCACGGCCGTGCAAGGCGTGCTGCAGGACGTGCCGGGCGCGGCTGACGTGGTCATCGACCAGGAGCCGCGCCTGCCCCAGGTGCGCGTGAATGTGGACCGTGCTGCCGCCGCCCGGCTGGGCATCAACGTGGCCGACATCATGGCGCTGATCCAGACCGGCATCGGCGGCAGTCCGGTAACCCAGGTCTTCATCGAGGAACGCAGCTACAACGTGGCCGCCGTCTTCAATGGCCGCGCCCGCTCCACCCCCGAGGCGCTGGGCAACCTGACGCTGGTGGCCGCCAACGGCGCGCACATCGCGCTGTCGCAGGTGGCGCACATCAGCATGGAAGATGGCGAGACCACCATCACCCGCGAGATGAACCGCCGCCACCTGACGGTGCGCCTGAACCTGCGCGGCCGCGACCTGGCCTCCTTCCTGGATGACGCCAAGGCACGCATCGCGCAGCAGGTGCAGTACGACCACGGCCGCTACCAGGTCGCCTGGGGCGGCCAGTTCGAGAACCAGCAGCGCGCCCAGGCACGCCTGGCGCTGATCCTGCCGATGGCGCTGGCCCTGATGTTCGTGCTGCTGTTTGCCGAGTTCAAGAACCTGCGCCAGCCTGCGCTCATTCTGCTGTGCGTTCCGCTGGCCACGCTGGGCGGGCTGGTGGCACTGCATCTGCGCGGCATGACGCTCAACGTGTCCTCGGCGGTGGGCTTCATTGCCCTGTTCGGGGTGGCCGTGCTCAACGCCATCATCATGATGTCGAACCTGAATCGCTGGGTTGCCCGGTCCGGCCTGCCGTTGCGCGAAGCCGTCATCAGCGCTGCGCTCGAACGCATGCGGCCAGTGCTCATGACCGCGACGGTCGCCGCGCTCGGCCTGGTCCCGGCCGCCATTGCCCACGGTCTGGGCAGCGACGTGCAGCGGCCGCTGGCCACGGTAGTGGTGGGCGGCCTGATGAGCGCCACCCTGCTGACCCTGGTCTTGCTGCCCGCCTTGTACTACCTGGTCGAATCGAAGCTGGCGCGGCCTGCGCCAGCGCCTTCCGATGACCCTGCCAACGCCCGATGAGGATGACTTCACCATGTTCCTGACTCCTGTCACTCCCCGCCTGCTGCGCTGGCCCTGCCTGGCCTGCAGCACCGCGCTCGCGCTGACCCTCGGCGGCTGCGCCGTCGGTCCTGACTTCAAACAACCCGCTGCCCCGACGGTCAGCAGCTACACCGCCGAGAAGGTGGAAGCCACAGCGTCTCTCGATGGCCAGCATTTCGTGGCCGGGCAGGATGTGCCGGCGCAGTGGTGGAAGGTCTTTGGCTCGCCGGCGCTGGATGCGCTGGTCGACCAGGCCCTGGCCCACAATGCCGACCTGGAAGCGGCGCAGGCCGCCCTGCGCGCGGCGCGCGAGTCCGCCGCGGCCCAGGGCGGCGGGCTCTGGCCCAGCGTGGACCTGCATTTCATGCCCACGCGCCAGAAAGTCGCCGATACCCTGGCCAGTCCGCTGGCCGACAACAGCTACATCTACAACCTGCACACCGCCCAGCTCAATATCGCCTATGCCCCGGACATCTTCGGCGGAACGCGCCGCCAGATCGAGGCGGGCCGGGCGCAGGCCGAGGTGCAGCGCTTCCAGCGCAATGCCACCTACCTGACGCTGGTGTCCAACGTGGTGCTGGCCGTGGTCAATGAAGCGGCACTGCGTGAGCAGTTGCAGGCTGCTGAACAGGCCGCCGCTCTGGCCGCCAGGCAGCTGGATCTGGTGCGCCAGCAACGCGCGCTGGGGGCGCTGGGGCTGGCTGACGTGGCGGCCCAGGAAAGCCTGCTGGCGCAGGCCCAGGCGGCCTTGCCGGCCCTGCGCAAGCAACTGGCCCAGCAGCGCGACCAGATCGCCGTGCTGGCGGGACACTTCCCCGGGGAAGGCGGCAGCCCGCAACTGCCGCTGTCGGCCCTGACTTTGCCAGCCGAACTGCCGCTGAGCCTGCCGTCCACGCTGGTCCAGCAACGCCCCGACGTGCGCGCCGCGCAGGCGCAACTGCAGGCGGCCTCGGCCCAGGTCGGCGTGGCCATCGCCAACCGGCTGCCCAGCTTCAACATCACCGGCACCATCGGCAGCTCGGCGCAGGAGTTCTCCAAACTGTTCACCTCGGGGCCCGGCTTCTGGACCTTGGGGCTGGACCTGGCCACGCCCCTCTTCCATGGCGGCAGTCTGCAGCATCAGCAGCGCGCGGCCGAGGCCGGGCTGGATCAGGCCGGCGCGCAGTACCGCAGTGTGGTGCTGGGCGCGTTCCAGAACGTGGCCGACACCCTGCATGCCATTGCTGCCGATGCCGACGGGCTGGCAGCTGCCACACGCGCCGAGAGCGCGGCCCAGCGCAGCTTCGATGCCGCGCAGGCGCAATGGAAGGCCGGCATCGCGGGCTATCCGCAGGTCCTGCTGGCACAGCAGAACCTGCTGACGGCCAGCCAGTCGCGGCTGCAGGCGCAAGCCGCGCGCCTGGCCGATACCGTGGCGCTGTTCCAGGCACTGGGCGGCGGCTGGTGGCACCAGGACCTGTAACCGCTCACACCACCACAATGTCACGGAGGGCGCGGCCCGCATGCCGCCGCTCTCCGTCATCCGGAGACCCGATCATGAAACTGCCCCCGACCTCTTTGCTCTTGCTGCTGAGCGCGCTGGCCCTGACGGCCTGTGCCTGGACGCCATCACCTCCGGCCCACCGAGCCAGCAACACGCCCGGTGTGGTGGAAGGCTTCCTCGATCCCGACACGCCGGCCGACCAGTTGCCACCCTGCGTGGCAAGACAACTGGCCAAGCTGCGTGGCGGCACGCGCTTTGCCGCCATCGGCTATCGCCACTGGGCCAGCCATTTCCATGGCACCGCCTACACCGCGCTGGCCGACGGCACCGCTTTGCAACTGCATCAGAAGGTGCTGATTGTTCCCGGAGACTGCAATCGCGGCGAGCTGGCGCAACTACTGGAACCGACCTGGATTCCCGTCATGAACAACGCCACCCCGTAATGCTCAGAACCAGTGATTGGCCTGCTTCAGATCGCTGCGCAACTCGCGGAAGCAGTGATCGGTCCAGTGGCTGCGGCTGACTTCATTGCGGCGCATGAGAACGATCTTGCGTTTCAGGGTCGGCTGCCGCAGCGGGGCCACGTGCAGGCTGTCATCGCGCAGATACGTGGTGTAGAGGCTGGGCATGATGCCGATGGCAATGCCCGAGCGCACCACGCCGTAGAGTGATTCGCTGTGCACGACCTGATAGCGCCGCGAGGATGCCAGCCCGTGCTGCATCAGCGCTGCGGAAGCAAATTCCCATACGCTGCCCTGGGTGAACAGCACGATCTCTTCCCCCGCCATCTGCCGCCACTGCACCTCCTTGGCCCCCGACAGCGGATGGCGGCGCGAGACGATCAGCACCAGCTCATCTTCGAACAGGGTCACCGTCTCCAGCGTCTGCGAGGACAGCGAATCGGGCGGCTTGATGCCCACGCAGAAATCCAGCTTGCCCGAATGCAGCGCGTCCAGCAGGGCATCGTTGGGCATGTCCTGTAGCAGAATTTCCACATGTTCGTCATGCGCCTGGTTGTAGCGCGCGATCACCGCCGCCGTCAGCGTCACCGCCGAGGGAATCGCCCCGACCCGGATGCGATGGCGTCCGGTGCCGATGGCGTGCTCGATGTCGTCGAAGATGTTGCTGGCCGTATTGAGCAGATGGCGGGCGTATTCCAGCACCACGCTGCCCTGCGCGGTCAGGCTGATCTGATGCGTGGTGCGGTCGAAAAGCCGCGTGCCAAGCTGGTTCTCGAGCTGCTTGATGGAAGCCGACAGCGCCGGCTGGGTCACCGCCAGGGCATCCGCAGCGCGGCTGAAGCTGTTGGTGTCGGCCAGGGTGACCAGCGCCTGCAGATGGCGCAGGGTGACTTTCTGATTCAGTTTGATCATGGCAAGCCCGCAAAACAAGTTGGCAATCCCCCAGTCCATGCAGAATCAGCTGACGGGAAACGCGGCATCGTTATAAATTGAATTTATGAAATTATAAATATAAACAAATTATATTATTTAACGTCTTGTCCTATCCTCCACACCGTTCGCAGCGAATTCCAACAATGAACGGTCGCAAGGCCATCTTCAACACCACAGGGGCAGGCATGAAAAAACACTGGATGATAGGCGCGCTGGCCATTCCGGCAGCGCTGGCAGGCGCACAGGCACAGGCGCAGAGCAAGGTCGAGATCTACGGTCTCATCTCGGGCGGCGTGGGTTATCTCACCAACCAGGGCGGTCCGCACAACTTCGAGGCGCTCTCGGGCACCAACCAGAATCCGCGCATCGGCTTCCGTGGCCAGGAAGACCTGGGCGGCGGCACCCGCGCCATCTTCACGCTGGAAAACGGCTTCAACATGATGACCGGCGCGGCCTCGCAGAGCGGCCGCCTGTTCGGCCGCCAGTCCTGGGTCGGCCTGGCCTCCAACAGCATGGGTACCGTGACCCTGGGCCGCCAGTACGAAGCGGTCAAGGACTACCTGGGCCCGGTGGTCATCGCCAGCAACGGCGTGCACATCGGCGACAACGACAACGGCTACAACAACCTGCGCGTGCAGAACTCGGTCAAGTATGTCAGCCCGATGTTCAACGATTTCAACGTCACCGCCTTGTATGGATTTGGCGAAGCCGCCGGTGATGCATCGGTCAATCGCGTCATGAGCATCGGCTCCGGCTACAAGGGCGGCAACTTCCGCTGGGCCGTGGCCTTCACCCAGATGGACCAGCCCAACAGCACCAAGAGCCCCGATGGCGCCATGGGCAACGACTACGCGAGCTCGCTGCTGATCTTCAACAAGAGCGCGGTCAACAGCTCGGCCGGCGTACGCCGCCAGCGCATCGCCGGTACCGGCGGTTTCTATACCGTTGGCAAGACCGACTTCGGTGCCATGTACAGCAACGTCAAGTACGAATACCTGGACAACACCAAGCTGACGCTGCAGAACTTCGACATCAACCTGGTGCACCACTACACGCCGGCCCTGAACCTGGGCGCGTCCTACTTCTATACCACCGGCAAGTACGACACCATCAACAAGAACCCGAAGTGGCACCAGATCAACCTGCAGGCGGATTACTTCCTGTCCAAGCGCACCGACGTGGCCATCACCTACAGCTACCAGCTGGCAGCCGGTGATGCGACCAAGGCCACCATCTTCGGTTTCCCCTCGTCCAGCGACAAGAAGCAGGCCGTGCTGATGCTGGGCATGCGTCACGTGTTCTAAGTTTCATCTGCTCTCCCCCGGCCTGGCCAGTGGCTCCCGCGCTGGCCGGGCCTACAATATGCAGTTTTACCGGTATCAAGGATCGCCATGTTCAAGCCCGCTCGTTGCTCTCGTCCCCTCGCCGCCCTGGCCATGACCGGTCTCGGCCTGTCCCTGCTGGCGGCCCCGGCCCACGCGGAAAAGCGCACGCTGGTGCTGTCGGCGTATCCGATTTCCCAGCCGCTGTTCAACAAGCTGGTCTATGCGCCCTTCAAGGAAAAATGCGGCTGCGAAATCGTGGTGGAAACCGGCAACAATGCCGACCGCATCGCCAAGCTCGACGCCCGCCGCAACAATCCGGTGGTGGACCTGGTGCTGCTGTCGGACTTCGGCATGCTCGAAGCGGCACGCAAGGGCCTGGTGCAGCCGCTGGACTATGCCAGGCTGAAGAATTACAGCCAGATCTATCCCTTCGCCCGCAATCCCATCGGCGGCAATTACGCGGTCGGCTACACCATCTATTCGGTCGGCCTGGTATACCGCAGCGACAAGACGCGCGCCCCGCAATCCTGGAAAGACCTGTGGAGCCCCGAGCTGAAGGGCCGCCTGGCGCTGCCCGACGTGAGCACCACGCAAGGCCCGCTGGCCCTGCAGATGGCTGACCTGGCCTGGGGTGGCAAGGGCGGCGACTATGCCGCCGGCATGCAGAAGATCCTCTCGATCAAGAACAACGTGGTGACCTTCACCAAGAACAGCGCGCAATTGTCCTCGCTGTTTGCCCAGGACGAGATCTGGGTGGCACCGGTAGCACGCTTCACCTGGTCGCAACTGATGAAGACCGGCATGCCGCTGAAATGGGCCATCCCCGCCGAGGGCCAGGCCGCAGGCATGAACGTGATGGGCATCGTCGCCAAATCGAAGAATGCCGACCTGGCCTACCAGCTGATGGATTTCTGGCTCTCCAAGGAGGTGCAGACGGCGCTGGCCATGGAACTGGTGGATTCGCCGGTCAATACCCAGGTCGTGCTGCCCAAGGACAAGGCCGAATTCAATACCTATGGCGGTGAACACATCGCCTCGCTCAAGTTCGTCAAGCCGGAAGACCTGCTGAAGTACCGCTCGGGCTGGCTGGAACAGTGGAACAAGGGCATCAGCAAATAAGCGAAATCCTTCATGTCACGGCGACGCCTGCCAGGTGCAGTGCGCCGCCCTTTTCTTTCCGGACCCCGTTAGCGCCCCATGCTCGCCTCTTCCAAATCACGCCTCGGACTGATGCTGGTCACGCCTGCGCTGATCTTCACATCGGTCTGTTTCCTGCTGCCGGTGGCGGCGTTGCTGCTGGATGCCTTCCGCATCGGCGGCCCCGACAGCCTCGACGGCGGCCCGTTGCAATGGAGCCTGGCCCGCTTCGCCGATTTCTTTGCCGAGCCGCTGCACCTGCAGGTGCTGTGGCGCACCCTGCGCATTGCCGCCCTGGTTACGCTCTGTTCGGCCCTGCTCTGCTATCCCGCCGCCCAAGCCATCGTGCGCGTGCATGCGCGCTGGCGCGGGCTGGTGCTGGGCATGATGATCCTGCCGCTGATGGTCTCGCCCATTGCGCGCACCTACGCCTGGATCGTGCTGTTCGGACGCAATGGCGCGGTCAACGCGGTGCTGTTGCATCTCGGGCTGGCCGATGAGCCGCAACGCCTGCTCTTTACCGAGATGGCGGTCTTCGTGGGCCTGCTGCAATTGCTGCTGCCGCTGATGCTGATGTCGCTGGTCAGCGCCATGGAAAACATTTCCGCCGACCTGGCCCTGGCCGCCTCCACGCTGGGTGCCAATGCCTGGCAGGTATTCACCCGCGTGACCCTGCCGCTGACACAGGAAGGCCTGATCGTCGGCGGCACCCTGGTCTTTACCGGCAGCGTTACCGCCTACGTCACCCCGGCGCTGCTGGGCGGACCGAAGGTCCTGATGCTGGAAACCCTGCTTTACCAGAAGGTCAGCGTGGAAAGTGATTTCGGCACCGCCAACGTGATTGCGGTGATCCTGGTGGCGATGACGCTGGCCGTCAACGCCGGTCTCAAACGCATTGCCGCTCCCCGGAGGACGACATGAAACAAGGACTCTTCCCGCGCGTGGTGCTGTGGGCCGTGATGCTGTTCCTGCTGGGCCCCTTCATCATCGTCTTCCTGGCCGGGTTCAGCGGTGGCGAAACACTGGCCTTCCCGCCGCCGTCCTATTCGCGTCGCTGGATCGTCTCGGTCTTGCAGGCCGAGGAATTCCGCCAGGCCTTCGGCACCAGCCTGCAGATCGGCCTGCTGGCGACCGTAATCGCGCTGCTGCTGGGCGTGCCGGTGGCTTATGCCATGTCGCGCATGCCGCCGCCGGGCATGGCGGTGATCAAGCAGGTGCTGACTTCACCGCTGATCATCCCGGCCATGCTGGTCGGCCTGGGCCTGTTGCGCCACTTCGTGCTGCTGGTCGATGCGCCGGTGTTCCTGGGCCTGCTGATCGGCCACGTCGGGCTGCTCACGCCCTATGCCGTGCGGGTGGTCTATTCCAGCCTGGCCAACCTGCGGGTCGATATCGAGGAAGCCGCCATCACGCTGGGGGCCACGCGCCTCCAGACCTTCCGGCTGGTGGTGCTGCCCAATATCCGGGGCGCGGTGATTGCGGCCTTCTTCCTGGCCTTCGTGACCTCCTTCAACCAGGTGCCGGTGTCGCTGTTCCTCACTGGTCCGGGCATCAGCACCCTGCCCATCGAGATGCTGGGCCACATGGAAAACAGTTTCGATCCCTCCATTGCGGCGCTGTCCACGCTGCTGGTGCTGTTCACCATGGCCTTCGTGCTGGTCACCGAGAAGGTGCTGGGCATTTCCAAATACATGTGATGTGAGAACCTGATGAGTTACCTGAATCTGCAGCAAGTGGCGCTCGGCTACGGCAACGCCAGGACCGCCGTGGAAGGCCTGGACCTGGCCGTGCAACGCGGCGAACTGATTTCACTGCTGGGCCCCAGCGGCTGCGGCAAGACCACCACCATGCGCGCCATCGCCGGCCTGATCGACCTGCGCGCCGGCCGCATCACCCTCGATGGCCGCGACATCAGCCGCCTGCCGCCCAACAAGCGCGACATCGGTCTGGTGTTCCAGTCCTATGCACTGTTCCCGCACCTGAACGTGTTCGACAACGTGGCCTTCGGCCTGCGTTTGCGCAAGGTGCCGGCCGCCGAACTGCGCCAGCGTGTGGAAAAGGTCATCGCCGCCGTCGGCCTCAGCGGTTTCGAGGCGCGCCTGCCGGCGCAGATGTCGGGCGGCCAGCAACAGCGCGTGGCGCTGGCGCGCGCCATCGTGATCGAACCCAAGCTGCTGTTGCTGGATGAACCGCTGTCCAACCTCGATGCCAAGCTGCGCGTGCAGATGCGCGCCGAGCTGCGCCGCATCCAGCGTGAACTGGGCATCACCATGCTCTATGTGACCCACGACCAGGATGAAGCGCTGGCCATGTCGGACCGTATCGTGGTCATGAACAGCGGCAAGATCGAGCAGCTCGATACGCCCGAGCAGCTCTTCAATGCGCCGCGCACGCGCTTCGTGGCCAACTTCATGGGCTTCGAGAATCTGTTCGATTATCGCCACGGCCAGTTGCACGGCGCGGCAGGACAACTGCCGCTCGCCGGCCTGCCGGCCAACACCGCCTGTGCCGGCTGGCGCGTGCAGCAGGTGCAGGTCGGCAGCGGTCCCTACGAGGGGCGCGTGCTCTCGCGCGGCTTCCTCGGCGAGCATGTCGAATACCTGCTGCAGACCGCCCTGGGCGAAGTTCGCGGCATGGCCCCGGCTGCGCAGGCATCGGCCCGCGAAGGCGACACCGTCCGCTTTGACCTGCCGGTGCAGGACGCGCTGGCCCTGGCCGCCTGAGCCTTTCCCCTGGACCTTTGAAGAAGAAGACAAACATGCACAAGATCTGGCTCGATACCGACCCCGGCTTTGACGACTGGCTGGCCATGCTGATGCTGTCGGCCAACCTGGAAGTGAACTGGCTGGGCGTCTCCGTGGTGGCAGGCAATGCCCCGCTGGTCACCACCTACGACAATGCGCTGCGCATCAAGCAGCATTACCAGCTCGACGTGCCCGTCTATGCAGGCTGCGAGCGGCCGCTCGCCGGCGCCGTGGAAACCGCGCAAGCCATCCTCGGTGAATCCGGCATGGCCACCACCGGCGATGCACTGCCCCAGGTCGACATTGCCGACCTCGAAGCGCGCCAGTCACAGCAACTGCAACGCGACCCGCTGCCGCATGCCGTGGATGCCATGATCGAGGCGATCCGCCTGCATGCGGGCGAGATCACGCTCATGTGCATCGCCCCGCTGACCAATGTGGCCGTGGCCCTGCAGCGTGCGCCCGAGATCGCGGGCATGGTCAAGGAAATCATTCTCATGGGCGGCTCGGCCGACCAGGGAAATCACACCGCTGCCGCTGAATTCAATATCTATGCCGATCCGGAAGCGGCCGATGTGGTGTTCCGCTCCGGCATCCCGCTGCGCATGTTCGGCCTGAACCTGTGCCGCCAGCTGCTGGTGACCGCCGCTGAAGTGCAACAGGTCCGGGCCTTGGGCACGCCGCGTGCTAAGTGGCTGGCGGGCTACTTCGATGCCTACCTGCGCATCCGCAGTCCCGACGGCTCGGTGCCGATGCCGATGTATGACCCTGCGGTGGCCATCTGGCTCAAGCGTCCGGAATTGTTCAGCTTCCAGCCGGCACGGGTGGACATCGAGTTGCAGGGCCGCCTTACGCGCGGCATGACGGTCTGCGAATTCCGCGTGCCGCGCCGCGCCCCGGCCAACACCGAGGTCGCCATGACGGTCGATGGCCCGCGTGCCATGCAATGCATGATGCAGGAATTGCTGGGCAGCCTCTCCTGAAGATGCCGCCCTCCCAGCACACCGGCCCCGGCCCTCTCCACTGATTTGCGTTTCATGACCTTCGACAACCAACACCAAGACGACACCGGCCCGCTCACGCTCGAACAATTCGTGCGCGCGCTACCCAAGGTCGAACTGCATTGCCACCTGTTCGGCGCGGTGCGCCGCGAGACCTTCAGCGATCTCTCCGCCCGCGCCGGTCATCCGGTCTCGCCGGAAGAGATCGAAGCCTTCTATACCCGTGGTGAAAAACCGGTGGGCGTACTGCGCGTACTGCGCGCACTGGATGCCGAGCTGATCCGACAGCCTGACGATCTCTACCGCATCACCTACGAATACCTGCAGGATGCCCACGCCCATGGCGTGGCCTGGAGCGAATTCTTCTGGAATCCGACCGGTACGGTGCGCGTGTCCGGCATCCCCTATGCCGATGCGCAGGACGCCATCGTGCGCGCCATCGTCGATGCCGAACGCGAGATCGGCATCATCGGCCGCCTGATTCCCAGCATCGACCGCGAGGCCAGTCCGGAAGAAGCCGTCGCCATGGTGCAGTGGATGCTGGCGGCCCGCGTCCCGCAGGTGCCGGGCATCGGCATGGATTACCGCGAGAACGACCGCCCGCCGGAACTGTTCGAAGCCGCCTACCGCCTGGCGCGCGAAGCCGGCCTCAAGACCACGGCCCATGCCGGTGAATTCGGCATGCCCTGGCGCAACGTGGCCACGGCCATCGACCTGCTGCAGGTGGACCGCATCGACCACGGCTACACCATCGTCGACAATCCCGATCTGATGCAGCACTGCATCGGCCGCGGGCTGGTCTTCACGGTGGTGCCGACCAATTCCTACTACCTGCGCACGCTGCCCCCGCAGCGCTGGGCGCAGGACCACCCGATTCGCCAGATGCTGGCGGCCGGGCTGCGCCTGCATCCCAACACCGACGATCCGACCCTGCATCTGGTGACCCCGACCGGGGCCTGGCTGATGATGCTGCAGCTCGGGGCCACGGTGGAGGACTTCCGGGACTTCATGCGCAATGGGCTGGATGCGGCCTGGATGGATGAGGGCTTGCGCAGCCAATGGCAGCAGGCCTGGAGCGAGCGCTACGATCAATTGCGCGCGCGCCTGCAGACCTGATCGCCGGGGGCATCAACGGGACATGTCGATGACCAGCTCACCCTCGCTGGTACCCTCGCCCGTCTCCAGGCGAAAGCGGGCCATCAGTGCGGCCATGCGTTCGGTCGCCAGGCGCATGGCTTCTGCGGCGGCCGACGATTGCTGCACCAGCAGCACGTTGCGCTGCGTGGCCTGATCGATGGCGCTGACCGACTGGCTGATGCGGCGCGCCCCGGCTGACTGCTGGCTGCTGGCGCTGGCCACCTCGCCGATGAGCTGATTGAGCCGTCCCACCTGCGCCACCACTTCATGCATGCTGCGGCCGGCCGTTTGCGCGCGCCGGCTTCCTTGATTGATGCGCGCCATCGCATCGTTCAGCAAGGCCCTGATCTCCTGCGCCGCATCGGCGCTGCGGCGGGCCAGCTGCCGCACTTCATCGGCCACCACGGAAAAAGCCTGGCCATGGGTGCCGGCATGGGCCGCCTCGACTGCTGCATTCAGCGCCAGCAGATTGGTCTGGGAAGAAAGGCCATCGAGTTTGGCCACGATCTCTTCGATACGCCCGGCCGCCAGGTGCACCGCGTGCATGTTGCCGACCATCTCGCTGACCGCCACGCCGCCCTCCAGCGCCGCTTGCGCCGCCGACCGGGTCAGGCTGCAGGCTTGCTGCGCGCGGTCGGCACTCTGCTGCACGGCCTGGTTCAACTGTTCCATGGCGACAGCAGTTTGCTGCAGGGAGCCGGCCTGCTGGGCGGCCCGCGTGCTCAGGTTGAGCGCGCCGTCGGCGATCTCTGCCGCCGAGCCGCGCATCACCCGCGCCCCGTGCCTGACCTCCCGCACCAGATGGCTCAAGCCCTGGCGCATGTCTTGGAGGGACGACAGCAGTTGCCCGGTTTCGCCGTGGAAGCCCCCATCGATGCGTCCGCACAGATCGCCCTTGGCCACCCGCGAGGCCACCTGGGCCGCCTGCGACAGCGGACCGGTCACCAGCCGGTACAGACTGGCCACACTCACTATCATCACCAGCAGCAGCAAGCCGCCCACTGCGGCCACCACGGTATCGAGCCGCTCCCTGGCCTGACGCGCCCGCAGGATGTCAGCCCGGGTGCGG
>Ga0207695_10000375_pt1 | contig 101654 bp, 81 predicted proteins | sample KBSC54metaG_FD_184354 | JGI IMG/M metagenome (GOLD analysis project Ga0207695, IMG submission 184354) | Corn rhizosphere microbial communities from Kellogg Biological Station, Michigan, USA - KBS C5-4 metaG (SPAdes) (version 2) | ecosystem: Host-associated > Plants > Roots > Rhizosphere > Soil... | reverse complement strand
TCTCTTTTACAGCATTTGCTACGTGTTTGCGGTGGTCAGTTTGCCCCGGAATCAGGTGGTCAGTTTCGCCCGGAATGGATGGTCAGCTTGCGCCGGATTGGAGTGGTCACGTTCATCAGAATCTCCATGCTTAGCACCGATCTCTGCAACTGTTCGTAAAATATCCCAAAATTGGTTCGTATAAAATCCAGTGAGGAAAACAACATAGAAGATAGGGTTATATTTCTGTATAGCCGGTACCGGTGGGGAAAGATTTTCTCCGCCGGTTTTTTTATTTCAACTGGCAGGATATTGAATTTTATCACTTCGTTTCGAGCTTTAATATTGCATTTCTGTCTCCGTCATAATAATATGTTATTTTAATATATAAATTTTGGCGAATAACGCCACCATACCAATAAGTCTTGTTGTATCCTGATCGGCCTTCTTCAAAATGCGAATAATGAAATAAGATGCCATTTACTGTAAATTCCTCGTTGCCATGTCCATCTTTCGCTTCAGCACTATAATTTTCAACTATTCCTTCTACAATTTTAAGTTCTTTACTATTGCTGGTCAATAGAGTTTTATCATGCTGATAGACATCGATCTTAAGTTTAACAGTATTTAAATAGAATAATGAAAAAATAATAATCGGCGGTATCACAGCCAGGAACGGATTAACTTTTAGCCCGCCTCTAAGAGTAACCTTCCAATTTCTCCCAACTCCCAAATACATGACGATACAAAAACCGATAATTAGCGCCAGAAAAATATAACTAATGATTAAACTGGATGTACTGGGTGGGTTATCTAAAGTGCTATATACAGTATGTAATCGGTGCATAGTAATGTGGCTTAGTGCTCCAAATATACAAAGCAATGCTGATAAGTCATTTTAAATCACAGCTGAAAGAAGTGCCATAGTGAAGATTATGGTTCGCGTTTCAGTTTATTATGGTTCATCGGAATCCTTCAGCAAATTAACCAGAAGCCGCATGCCATCTAAAAAATGATGCATAAGTTGTATGCTCTCGGAAACATTAACAATATAACGCGTTCCCATTCAGGTGAACGCGTTTTTTGTTTCGCAAAAAGCCCATTATCAAAGCCCCACACCGGAACAAAAACAACCTGCATTAACAAAACTGTAGCGATATTTAACAATTTTGATACTGATTATTTTTACTATGGCATAGGTTTGACAATTGATGCCTTATGGTAAGAGAATCTTATATCTGGATTACATGATAGCCGGGTTTTTACATTTCCAGGGAATAAAAAGTGTAATTATTACAATAAAAAGGTACTATCTTAACATTTTCATCTCAAAATCAACAAAAGTAACGCCATGAATATATTTATGCTATAAATTTATAACACCAATTTAACTATCCAGTCCCAAGCCAATACAAAAAAATGAAATGCATTAAATGTTTACTAATTCTGTTATTAGGTGTTTTACTATTTTCCGGTTGCGGAAAAAAGAAAATTAAAATAAATGAGGCCGAAATCCTTCACGCAAATGAGGAGGAGCTAACAAAGGTGATTATATACGACGTATTCTCACCGCCTGTGGCCGCCCGGATCTATGGATATACCAACCTGGCGTCGTACGAGGCCATGCGTTACGCCGATCCGAAATATTGCTCGTTTGTTACCCAGATCAAAGGGTTTGATAATCCGCCTGTGCCCGAAAAAGGGAAGGAGTATGATTTTACATTGGCGGCTACCAAAGCCTTCTTTACAGTTGCCCATAAGGTTACCTTTTCAGTTGATACCCTCCAGGCATATGAGGATAATATTTACGCGCTATATAAACAGGCTTTGGATACGGCTACTTACTCCAGGTCAATGGCGTTTGGCGAAAAGATCGGTAAACTGATAATGAAAAGAGCCAACGTGGATAATTATCCTCAAACCCGCGGTAAACCAAAATACCTGGGCAGCAACGGACATGCTATGTGGAGGCCAACGCCGCCCGATTATTTTGACGGCGTGGAATATTGCTGGGGAACCATGAAGCCCTTTATAATAAATTCATCAAAGCAGTTTCCGTTGCCGCCGCCACCGGCTTACAGCGAAGATACCACCAGTGCTTATTACAAAGGGGTACAGCAGGTGTACCTTCTGAATAAAAACCTTACCGATGAGCAAAAACTTATTGCCCGCTTTTGGGATGATAACCCTTTTGTAGTACAGCATAGCGGCCATATGATGTTCGCCGATAAAAAAATAACACCCGGCGGGCACTGGATAGGCATTACCTCTATTGCTTGTAAACAAACACATGCCAACGCTGCGAAAACCGCACAGGCTTACGCGCTTACCTCTATCGCTTTATATGATAGTTTTATATGCAGTTGGGAAGCTAAGTACCATTATTCATACATCAGGCCGGTATCTGCTATTAATGAAATGATAGATCATAACTGGATGCCGTTACTGCAAACACCGCCGTTTCCCGAATATCCTGCAGGTCATGCCTGTATAAGCGCGGCAACCTCAAGCGTATTAACCCATATTTTTGGCGATAATTTCAAATTTCATGATACTACCGAAATGCGCTACATCGGCCTGAAACGCGATTTTGATTCATTTGTAAAAGCTTCGGATGAGACAGCGCTAAGCAGGAACTACGGGGGTATCCATTACCTTAACAGCGTTTTGAAGGGGGAATACCAGGGCCATGAGGTAGGCGATTTTATTGTCAGCAAAATTAAACTTACAAATTAACAAGGTTATACATTACCTATATCACGCAAGTAAAATCTAACTATGACTCAAGTCCGCTGCGCGCTTTTGCTTATCCTTTCTGCTATTATTGCCTCCTGTAACATGGGTTCCTCAGGTAGCAAAAGTTCGGTTGGGGGTGATACGATAACATATTCATACAAAACATTTAAACAGCGCGATACTTCGTGCGGCAACAACCCCGATAGCGCCTGTACCATAGTGAAAATTGAATACCCGGATTTTGGCGATAAAAAAGCTTTGAATGATTCGATAGCTAAAGAATTTATTAAGATGTATGCGGTAACAAATGCCAAACCTGATACTAACTATAAGCAGCTTGCAGGTAACTTTATAAATTACTATCACGATTTTAAAAAGATACAGCCTAAATCAACTTTGTTCTATTTGCTTGATGGGCATGCCAAAGTACTAAGGCAGGATACAAGTATGGTAAACATTGAGATCACGGGTTATTCCTATCATGGCGGCCCGCATGGCGTTGAGTATACCGGGTATGTTAACTGGGATACAAAAGCGAACAAAAGCATCAGCCTTAATGATATATTGGTGAGTAATTATCAGGATAAATTAAATAGCATTGCCGAACAGCTATTCAGGAAAAATGAAAAGCTGAGCGATACATCATCGCTTAATAACCAGCGCACCTATTTTTTCAAAAACAATAAATTCAGTTTGCCCGATAATTACCTGCTTACAACTTCGGGGATTTGCTTTTTATACAATGTATACACCATAAAGGCGTACGCAGCAGGGCCAACCAAACTTTTTATACCATACGCCCAAATTGAGCCATTGTTGCTGCCCGGCAGCGTTGTAAAACCCTATATAAAGAAATAATTATTACCGGTTCCCTCAATTTATAACTGATGAAGATCAATAAAATAACAGTACTTGGGCTTGCACTGCTCTTAACCACAGTTGGAAAAGTTTTTGGCCAGGTTCATAATGATATGATGCCCAGGATCATTGAAAAAGACGGTCGGCACGCCTTATTGGTGGATGGAAAGCCTTATCTGGTACTTGGTGGCCAGGCCCATAATTCCAGTAGTTGGCCGGCACTGTTGCCCGGTGTATGGCAGGCGGTAGGCCAAATGCACCTGAATACCCTGGAGATACCTATTTACTGGGAGCAGATCGAGGCCATCCCCGGCAAGTTTGATTTTTCATTGGTAGATACGCTGCTTATACAGGCCCGGGCACATAAAGTGCATTTGGTATTGCTATGGTTCGCTACCTGGAAAAACGGCAGCAATCATTACATGCCCACCTGGATGAAGCGCGATGCTGCAAAATACCCAAATGTAACAGGTAAAAACGGGCAGGAAGTTGACTCGCCGTCACCAAATGCACCGGCTACGCTTGCGGCTGATATTAAAGCTTTTACCGCGGTAATGGGCTATTTAAAAAAAGCAGATGCACAGCATACGGTAATTATGGTTCAGGTTGAAAACGAAACAGGCGCCTGGGGCAGCGTGCGTGATTATTCGCCTGCCGCGCAGCGGTTGTTTGAACAGCAAGTGCCGACAGAATTATTAAAGCCTGCAATTCTTGTATCACTTAATGTGCCGGTGGTAAGCAGCGGCACCTGGAAACAGGTATTTGGCAATAGGGCCGATGAGTATTTCCAGGCCTGGTACGTGGCCCGCTTTGTAGGGCAGGTTGCGGCCGCGGGCAAAAAAGAATATCCATTGCCTTTATATGTTAATGACGCCCTTCGCGACCCGCTTACCAACCCCATGGCCAACAATTATGAAAGCGGCGGCCCAACCGATAATGTGATACCGATATGGAAAGTTGCAGCCCCTGCTATTGACCTGCTGGCACCTGATATTTACTTGCAGGGCAGCGAAAAAGTATTGAAGGTAATAGAACTTTACTGCAGGCCTGATAACCCGCTTTTTGTACCCGAAGCCGCTTTAATAGCAGGCAATGCAAAATACCTGTACGAAGTTATTGCCCGTGGCGGCATAGGCTTTTCGCCATTTGGGATCGACGACAATGGCCATGGGGCACCAATAGCCGAAACTGCCCAGCGACTTGCCCCTTTTGCCCATGAATATGAGATGGCAGCCCCCATGATGCGCGAGTTGGCTCAATGGGCCTTCGAAGGAAAAATTAAGGCTGTGGTTGAACGCGAGGACCATGCCGACCAAACGGTAGACCTTGGCAACTGGCAGGCAATTATAACATTCGGCACAGGGAGGGATGGTACAAGTAAGGCTAATGCCCAACCAGATGGCAAACTGATGATAGTGCAGTTAGCTAAAGATAAATTCATTGCCATAGGTACACTCTGCCATATTACGTTTAAACCTACGGGTGTCAATTCGGGCAAGGCCTGGCAATATTTAGCGGTGGAAGAAGGCCATTACCATAACGGGGTGTTCAAGCCATCACGCATACTCAATGGTGATGAGACAGACTGGGGAGGCCCGCGTTTTGGCGCTAACCCAACAGTATTGCAGATAGGGTTAATTACACGCTAAGCATTCATTCGCTAATTCGGTATTACTGTTTTTGGCAGGTTTATGTGGGTGTTAGTGGTGTATAATGTTAAAGTTTGTAATATTGCCTACTTTTCTGGCATTATTTTAACATTTATTATACAAAACATTAACTTCTGTAGCAGTTCGTTAAGGCGGTAAGCAATAGTTTTATATCGAAATTTTGCTTATCGATTATAAACATGCTAACTAAAAACCTAATTAAGCTTTCGCGCAGTGTCGCGCTGCTCATTACTATCCCTGCCATAATCATCACACAACCTGTAAAGGCAGCCATAAGGTCATACACAAAAACGGCAGATGGAGTAACTTTTTTGCTTGATAAAGGGCAAATGAAGGTGCTTATTTGCAAGGATGATATCATCGAGGTAAAATATACCATGCTTAATGGGGTCATCCAAAAACCATCATTGGTGGTCAATAATAAATGGCTCACCAAAACTGGTTTTACTGTAACAGATGATAAAGCATCAGTCATTATTAAAACAGCAAAATTAAAGCTGAATGTTGATAAGGCTACCAACGCCATTACCTATTTCGATAAAAACGGGCAGATGATAACTGCTGAAAGTAAGATTGGTAATAAAAGCATGCAGGCTGCTACAATTGCAGGTATTAAAACCTACAATTGCAGCACACAATTCAATTCACCTGCCGATGAGGCGCTCTATGGGCTGGGCTGCCACCCAGAGGATTCATTGTCTATCAACTATAAAGGGCGCAACCAAAGCATGCTCATTAAATACATGACGGGCGCTATACCTGTGCTATTATCAACCAAAGGTTATGGCCTGATGTGGGATAATTATGCGGCGTCAAATTTCTATGGTGCCGAAGCCGGGAATACAAAATTCAAATACGTATCAGAAAGCGGTAAGCAGATTGATTATTACTTTTTCTACGGCCCCGATTTCGATCATATCATTGATCTTTATCGCATAGCTACCGGCAAAGCGCCTATGTATGGTAAATGGGTGTTTGGGCTGTTCCAGTCGCAGGACAGATACAAAACGCAGGATGAAATATTATCGGTGAAAGATAATTACCGGAAAAACAACATCCCGGTTGATGCCATTGTTCAGGATTGGTACTGGTGGTCGCCGCTTCCTATAGGCTCACACGTAATGAACCACGAGAGGTATCCCGACCCCAAAGGCATGATTGATGAATTGCATAAAGCGCATCTGCATGCCATGATCTCGATATGGCCTGTATTTGGCAGCGGTACAAATAATTTTAACGCGCTAAAAAATCATGGTTATCTTACCAGCATTACCTGGGATAACTTTGTTACCCATACCTTCGATACTTATTATGATGCCCACAACCCTAATGCTCGCAAAATGTATTGGGACCAGGCCCGCGACAGCGTAGTAAAGCGCTACGGCTGGGATGCCTGGTGGGTTGACCAGTGCGAGCCTGATAACGGCTCATTGCTCGATGAGCGTAGAAAAGCCGTATTTTCGGTAGGAAGGGGGATTGATTATTTTAACACCTATTCACTTGAACATTCTGAAGGTTTATACAAAGGTTGGCGCGCGGATATACCGGGCAAGCGCGCGTTCTTTTTAATAAGGCAATCATTTGCAGGCGAGCAGCGCAATGCGGCTACGCTCTGGTCGTCTGATGTTACCACTACATTCAGCTCATTACGTAACCAGGTGCCGCAGGGCATTAATGCATGCATTTCGGGTATCCCTTACTGGACATCTGACATTGGCGGATATATCTCCCACACTTCACCCGATGGGATACCTGATTGGTCGCAGCCGCAGTACCGCGAACTATTTACGCGGTGGTTCCAGTTCGCCACTTTTTGCCCCATTATGCGCATACACGGCAAGGGCGAACGCGCTTTATTCTCCAAAAACTGGGACGATAATACCAAAGCCATATTGTTGAAGTATGATAAACTGCGTTACCGAATGCTGCCATATGTTTATTCACTCGCCCACAAGGTAACAGCTGAGAATTATACCATTATGCGCTCGCTGGCATTTGATTTCCGCAACGATAAAAATGTATATGATATTCCCGATCAATACATGTTTGGGCCGGCGTTCCTCGTTAATCCTGTAACGGAGCAATTATATACCGGAGGCAATATAGGTGGTAAAACAACCCGTAAGGTTTATTTGCCTGCATCGGCACAATGGTATGATTTTTATACAGGCAAAGTATACACCGGCGGCAAAAGTATTGAGGCCCCGGCGCCGATAGATATTATCCCGCTTTTTGTTAGGGCAGGTTCAATCATAACAATGGGCCCGGTTATGCAATATGCTACCGAAGAGCCGGCCAAAACAATCGAACTAAGGATTTATCCTGGTGCAAATGGCCGGTTTGAATACTATGAGGATGAAAACGATAATTACAATTATGAAAAAGGTAATTGTGCAACTTTCAATTTTACCTGGAACGATAAAACACACAGCCTCACAATTTCTGATACAAAAGGGCACTTTAACGGAATGCTGAAGACACACACTTTTAATGTTATTTTAGTTAACGGCGAACATGGTTCAGGGATTAATGCAACTACCAATGCCGATAAAGTAATAACCTACCGGGGCAGGCAATTAACAGTGAAAATATAGTTGGTAAACAATCCAGGTATACATATTCTTCATATGTACTTAAACTAGTATTGGATATTTTTTGTTAAAAACTCATTATATTAATAGGTAATTATATTAATATATTAGTATTGTATAACAACGGTTTCCTGCGCCGTATCCAATCACTAACCAATGTTTTTTAAACTATACATACCGGCTGTACTGCTTTGCTTGTTTTCGCAGTGTTTGTTTGCGCAGAATAATGATTACCAGTTTTCGCAGTTAGATATAAAAAACGGGCTTTCAAACAACCGGGTGATCTGTATTTATAAAGATGTCCAGGGCTTTATGTGGTTCGGTACCACTGCCGGGCTTAACAGGTACGATGGTTACGAATTTAAAGTATTTAAGCATAACGATGGCGACCCTAATTCGCTGATTAGTAATTATGTTGAACATATTGATGAAGGGCCCGACAACATGCTTTGGATATATACCAATAACGGTATTAGTATATATAACCCAATCACCGAAAAGTTTTCAAATAATACCGATGTTTTATATGCGCTGATCAAGTACCATGTATTTAAAGATCGTGTAACATCGATAAAAAAAGATAAACGTGGGAATTTTTGGTTCGTAACTGCTAACAAAGGCATCTATTGCTACGACCCTAAAAGCCAAACCACTGCCTTTTTTAATGGTTCCGAATCGCAGTTAAAACTACACTCCAACCAGGTAGCTGAAGTTGTAAATGAGCAAGGCGATATTTTTTGGCTCATCTATGCCGATGGGGTTATTGACAAGATCGATGTTCATACAAATAAAATCCTCTCACGGAATTTTGGATTGTATAATGCAAATGCGGGCAAACTCGAGCCTTATACCTGTATAATCGGGAACGACCATAATTTGTGGATATATGTATCAGAAAACTCAATGGGGGTTTATTGTTATGATACAAAATCAAACGGGCTGATGCATTTTGTGAAGGGCGGACCCGTGATCCCCCTTAACTCTAATGTAATTAATACCATTGTCCAGGGCGATGACAAAACTATTTGGATAGGCACAGACCATGGTGGCATTAATTTGATCGACCCCATTAACCATAAAGTGAGCTACCTGGTAAACCGGGTTGATGATCCTAAATCATTGGGCGGAAATTCGGTTATGTTATATAAAGATAATACCGGCATTATATGGGCCGGTACATTTAAACAGGGGATAAGTTATTTTCATAAAGGGATAATCCAGTTTCCGCTGGTGCGCCATTATATGTTAGACAATACAAGCCTGCCCAATGAGGACGTAGATTGTTTTGTGGAAGATGCAAGCGGAAATTTGTGGATAGGCACAAACGGCGGCGGATTGATATATTTTAACAAACAAAACAAACAATACACGCAGTATAAGCATGATGCCCAAAACCCAAATAGTTTATCCAACGATATAATTGTAGGCCTGTGTATTGATCATGACCGTAAATTATGGGTAGGAACCTATTTTGGCGGCCTCAATTGCTTTGATGGCAAAAAGTTTACGCATTACGTGCACGACGAAAAGGATAAAGCCAGTATTTCTGATGATCGCGTGTACAGCATTATCGAGGATTCATCGTTAAACCTGTGGGTTGGCACCTTTGCCGGGGGATTAAATATCCTGAACAGGAAAACGAATAATTTTATTCACCCTCGTTACCCCATGAGTTCTGAATACACATCGATAATTTACCAGGATAAACAAAAAAATATTTGGATAGGGCGGGATAATGGTGTTGATGTTATTGAGCATAAGACAAATACCGTAAAGCATTATTATAACCAGGCTAAGAATAGTAACAGCCTGGTAGCTAATGATGTGAATGTTATTATGCAGGACCACAGGGGCCTGTTTTGGATCGGCACCAAGGATGGCCTAAGTATTTTAAACGCGCAAACCGATAAATTTATAAATATTGAAGATAAAGACGGGTTGCCCAGCAATAACATTTGGAGCATTTTAGAAGATAACAGTGGCCGCATTTGGTTAGACGGTGCCAACGGTGTTGCCAACATAAAGCTAATACCGAAAGGTGCAGGATATACCTACGAAATCCATAAATATGATGAGTTTGATGGTTTGCAGGGTAATGAATTTAACGCTGATGCCGCGCTGAAAACCCGGAATGGAGAAATGATATTTGGCGGCGCCCATGGGTATAATTTATTCAACCCTGAAAAAATAAAGCCTTTTGATTTTAAGCCTAAATTGCTATTTACCGATTTTGAGTTGTTTAATAAAACCGTAGGCGTGGGTGATACCGTTAAAGGGGATGTAATATTAACAAGATCTATTACACAAACACGGTCGTTGGTGTTAAATCATAATGAAAATGTGTTTAGTATTTCCTTCGCGCTATGCGATTATTTTAGCCCCAATAAAATAGTTTACCAGTATAAGCTCGAAGATTTTGATAAACAATGGCTAACTGTACAAAATAATTCGCGCAAAGCAACCTATACAAATCTCGACGCGGGCAATTATGTATTTAAGGTGCGTACAAGAAATATTAATGATCCCGGTAGCGTAAACGAAATAACGCTGAATATTAAGATATTACCGCCTTTCTGGAAATCTACTTCGGCCTATATTATATATTTTGTATTGATAGTAGGCTTATTGTTCTATATCAGGCATAGGGGCATACTTAAGTTAAAAAAGGAATTCCAGGCTACACAAAACAAGCTGGAGGCTGAACGTGAAATAAAACAGGAACGGGAAGAAGCCAGCCGTATGCACGAGCTCGACCTAATGAAAATAAAATTCTTTACCAATGTAAGCCATGAGTTCAGGACACCATTGTCGTTGATAATATCGCCTATTGATTCACTGATCAGGAACAACGATAACCCTGAACAAACTAACCAGCTTTTAATGGTTAAGCGAAATGGCAGGCGGTTGCTGAACCTGGTTAATCAGTTGCTCGATTTTAGAAAAATGGAGACAAAGGAATTAAAGCTTAATTTAAGAAAGGCTGATATAATTGAATTTATAAAAGACGTATCGTTTTCGTTCAATGATTTGGCTGATCAAAACAGCATAACCTATGTATTTGACAGCGAGGTAAATTCGCTGGTTACTAAATTTGATCATGATAAAATAGAACGGATATTGTTTAACCTGCTGTCTAACGCGTTTAAGTTCACTGCATCTGGCGGGCATATCAGTGTTTTATTAGGCTTGGCTGGTGAGGTTTCGCAGCAATTACTGGTAATAAAAGTAATAGATACCGGCATCGGTATATCCGAAGAAAAGCAAGGGAAGATATTTGAGCGCTTTTTTCAGGCCCCGCTGCCCGAAAACCTGTTGAACCAGGGTAGCGGCATTGGCCTGTCAATTACCCACGAGTTTGTAAAAATGCATGGCGGCGAAATAAGCGTGGAAAGTGAGCCGGGCAATGGCAGTTGCTTTATCATAAATTTACCTGTCAACGTTGAGGAGGAGAGGCTTGCTCCTGCAACACTGGTTGAACGACCTGTTGAAACTGTTTTAAAGCCGGCCCCCGATGTTTTAGTTACCGGTAAAAGACCTGTTATTTTATTGGTTGAGGATAATGACGATATGCGGTTTTATTTAAAAGATAACCTGAAACATGTTTTTAATATTGTTGAGGCCACAAATGGTAAAGATGGCTGGCAAAAAGCGCTTGCCTTACACCCCAATTTAATTGTAAGCGATGTAACCATGCCAGAAATGAATGGCATTGACCTGTGTAAAAAGATAAGGAGCGATAACCGAACAGCTCACATCCCGGTGATATTGTTAACTGCCTTAACGGAGGAACAGGATCAGTTGACAGGGTTGCACAATGGCGCAAATGATTATATCACCAAACCGTTTAATTTCGAGATTTTGCTTTCAAAAATTAACGGCTTGCTGGCAATGCAGGAAACTTTCAAGAAGACCTATCAAAAACAGATGGAAATAAAGGTGCAGGACCTGGCCATTGTTTCTGAGGATGAGAAATTCCTGAAAAATACATTTGATTGCATCGAAAATAATATCACTAACTATAACTTTTCGGTTGAAGAACTGAGCCGGCAAATGGCAATGAGCCGGGTATCACTTTATAAAAGATTGTTGGCCCTTACAGGCAAAACGCCTGTTGATTGCATCAGGACAGTACGCCTAAAAAGGTCGGTACAATTGTTGGAAAAAAGCCAGCTGAGCATTGCCAACATAGCCTACGAAGTAGGGTTTAATAATCCCACCTATTTCTCGAAAGTATTTAAAGATGAATACGGAATAGTCCCTTCGGAGTATGTTGCCACTATCTGTAAAAAAGAAAGTGAAGTGGAAATAAGTTAGGTGCAAACTTTTTTATAAAATATGGCTGTTAACAATTATAGCATAAATATTAACTTTTTTATAATTGTATATTAAACACTAATTATATTTTTACATTTGATTGCGGAGCAAACCTGCCGCAATTAATAATTATGTCGAGCCATTATTCAAACCTAAAGTTTCTATGCCTTTTTGCGGCCATTTTTTTAGGCGGATATGTTCCGTCTGTCGCGCAAAATATTGCGAACACACCGCCTATGGGCTGGAACAGCTACAATTGTTTTGGTTCAGCCGTTCACGAAGATGAGGTAAAAGCCAATGCCGATTACATGGCAAAAAATCTTAAGCAATACGGTTGGCAATATATTGTGGTTGATTTTTTATGGTCGTATGATAACCCTCCCGGCAGTATAGCGGGCAGCCCCGAGCAGGCGCGGCTGTGGGATGGCTCTTATATCCCCTGGCTTACAATGGACAAATGGGGCAGGTTAATGCCGCAGCCAACAAAATTTCCATCTGCGTTTGGCGGTAAAGGATTTGCACCGCTGGCAGCTTATGTACATTCATTGGGCCTGAAATTTGGCATACATGTAATGCGTGGCATTCCGCGGCAGGCAGTTTGGGCAAAGTCGCCGGTAAAGGGTACTAACGGAATTACGGCAGATATGATATGCGACACCTCGGCAATATGCAAGTGGAATAATCATATGTACGGACTGGACATGAAAAAGCCAGGCGCGCAGGAATACCTTAATTCCATATTGGAATTGTATGCATCGTGGGGTGTTGATTTTATTAAGGTTGATGACATTGCCAGGCCATACCGCGAACCCGAAATTGAGGGTTACCGTAAGGCCATTGACAACTGCGGCAGGCCTGTTGTACTTAGCCTTTCGCCTGGTGCCACTGCGGTAAGCGAGGCCGCCCATGCAGCAAAAAATGCCAATATGTGGCGTATGGCCGATGATTTTTGGGATAACTGGAAGGAAATAATAGGCATGATAGGATACGCCGAACAATGGCAGGGAAAAGGCGGCCCCGGGCACTGGCCCGATTGTGATATGATACAAATTGGCAAATTATCAAAACGTGGGCCGGTTGGGAATGAACGTTACAGCAGGTTTACGCCCGATGAGGAATATACACACATGACTTTCTGGAGCATTTTTCGTTCGCCTTTGTTTATAGGGGGGGATATGCCCGAAAACAGGCCGTTTGAATTGCAGCTATTTAATAACAGCGAGGTTATAGCGGTAAATCAAAACGGGAGCAATCCGTTGGAACTTTACAGGAAAGACGGGAATATGGTATGGTACTCACATGCGCAGGGCAGCAAGGATATTTATGTGGCCATGTTCAATTTAAATGAAAATACTGGCGACGTAACCGTGCCCTTTGTCGCTTTAGGGTTAAAAGGAAAAGTTACTGTACGCGACCTTTGGAAAAAACAGGATGTGGGCACATTTACCAATAGCTATCACCAACAAATAAATAAGCACGGCGCGGCATTATTAAAGCTATCGCCCGCTAAATTTTCAGATCAATAAATAACCAATCTTATTGGGGAGGTGCTATATGCATTTGTTTAATGAATTAACATTTATTATACTCATGTTAACATATTTGTTAAAGCCTGTTGGGTATTCCAAATACTTTTATGTGATGATCATAACTACAGTTTCATACAGTAGTTTTAATTTTTAATAATTATAATTGGTTGAGGCTGACGCAGTAATGTGCCACGCCTCTTTTTTCGTTTATAGTTTATCATTAATTAACGCCGGTAAAATTTCTGCTCCAAATAATTGGAAAAATGGGGTTAATACAGGCATAAATTAATCAGCGCAACCACTATAAATGTAAAAAGCCGTCCGAAACCCTTGAGTTAACATTTGTATACTATAAATAAACATTTGTTATGAATGGCGGCTGGTAAAGCCTCTAAATTTGAGAGTAGCTTTTTATAAGGCATATACCAATTATTAACTTTTCATGCAAAAACCGGTTTCTATTTATAAAGCTGTTATAGCTTTTGGTAACATTAGTAATGGCTTGCGCCCTTCTGATAATGTTGCACCTTTCCTTTTAAAATGCGGCGCATTTCTTTTACTGCTATTTATCTCACTCAATATACAAGCCCAATCGTTTGAACCTGTAAATAAAAACGCAACACCCGAGGCAAAAAGCCTGTTAAAATATTTATACAGTATAAACGGCAAGGCAATTTTATCGGGCGAGCATGGGGGGGGTAACCGGTTTCTAGATAGCACAAAAGCCATAACAGGCAAGTACCCGGCATTGTGGGGCAGCGACTTTATTTGGTCGTGGCCAAATGGCGGCGGGCAAAGGGTGGTGAACGAAGCTATAGCAAATTATAAAAAGGGTTATATAATAGCGTTGATGTGGCATCAGGGGCGGCCAATGGATAAGCCGCCATATGGTTTTAAAGAAAGTGTTCAGGCTAAAATGACAGATGAAGAATGGGAACAATTAATAACACCTAATACTAATCTTAATAAAAAGTGGCTTGCCCAGGTTGATACCATTGCATCATATTTAAAACAATTGCAGGATGCGCACGTGCCGGTGCTATGGAGGCCCTATCATGAAATGAACGGCGTATGGTTTTGGTGGGGCAACAGGCCCGGAAAAAACGGCGTGCAGAAGTTGTGGAAAATGATGTACGACCGGTTTGTGAACTATCACCATCTGAATAATCTGTTATGGGTATGGGGGGCTAACGGACCCAGGGATATACCCTTGGATGAAGCCTATTCATATAAAGGCTTTTACCCGGGAGCCAATTATGTTGACATTTTAGGGGCAGATATTTACCATTCAGATTACGAACAAAAGGATTATAACGAATTGTTAAAGTTAGCCAACGGTAAAATCATTGCATTAACCGAAGTAGGCGAATTGCCAAAACCAGAGATACTGGCAGCGCAACCTGCGTGGGCTTGGTTTATGATATGGACAAACTTTTTATGGCAAAATAATACACACCAGCAGGTTAACGCTATTTTTTCAAGGCCTGAGACTATATCGTTGGGTGATAAGAGATTTTAACAAAATGTTTAACGATAAATAAAAGAGAATACAATCGATTAAGGTAAAAGAATGTAAAAATAGTATTACAAAAAAGGTTAAATCTGATCTAAATTTATTCAATCAATTATAAGGTATTACAAATGCCAAAATGCCTTAAAATAGGGCATTTATACAAGTAAATAAGCAAGCATATTATGTATCTGTCATCAACTCATATAGCACTAAATTAAACACCTAATATTAAAATGAATGAAAATGAAGAAAAATTTACTACTAAACGGTATTAATAGTAGCAAAAGATCGGTTTTGATCATACTGCTTACTGTTTTCACAAGCTGCATTGCTTTTGCGCAAACACGGCAAATATCAGGTAAGGTAACTTCATCCGACAATGAAAGCGCTTTGGCCGGTGTTACCGTTAAAATTAAAGGGACATCAAACGGTGTAGCAACCGACGCAAATGGCTCTTTTAATATATCGGCACCCTCAAATGCTACGCTGGTATTTACCTATGTTGGTTATGTTCCGCAGGAAGCCATTGTGGGTAAAAGTAATGTTATGAATATACGATTAGCGCCTGATATGAATACATTAACCGAAATAGCTGTAGTAGCGATTGGTTACGGTACCGCTAAAAAATCTGACCTTACAGGCGCAGTAAGCTCAGTTAGCGCGGCAACCATAGCCAAGGTACCTGTTACATCGTTAGACCAGGCTTTACAGGGACGGGCAGCGGGTGTGCAGGTTACCAGCAATGATGCTTCGCCGGGTGGTAACATTACGGTACTTATCAGGGGCGTTGGTAGCCTTGCGACTAATGGCAACGGCCCTTTATATGTTGTTGATGGTTTCCCGTTAGATAACGGTGGCATTAATAATATCAATCCTAACGATATTGCTTCGATAGACGTATTGAAAGACGCTTCGGCAACAGCCATTTATGGTATCCGTGCAGCCAATGGCGTTGTTATTGTTACTACTAAAAAAGGTAAGAAAGGTACAGCACAGGTTTCTGTTGATGCATACACTGCCTTTCAAAGCAAGCCAAAAGAATACGATGTGTTAAACGCGCAGCAATTCGCTACACTATATAATACTATTGCCGCCGACCCTAAGCAAACTGTAGCATTACCTGCATTCGCTCCTTATTCAGATCCTTCGTCACTTCATAATGTCAATTGGCAAAACCTGGTATACCGCAGCGGCCTGACCCAAAACTACAGCGTAGCCATACGCGGCGGCAGCGATAAAGTACAGGCATCAACCTCGCTCGGGTATTATGATCAAAAAGGTATAGTATTAGGCTCATACTTTAAAAGGGTTACTTTTGGTAATAATACCGATTACCAGCCTACAAACTGGTTAAAGTCATCATCGAGTATTAAATACACCTTCCAGGACTCTCAGAATCCATACGGTGGACAATTAATAAATGGTGGTTCGCTTGTGCAATTAACCGAATTGCCACCAACCCTTGATGGTGGTAACAAGCTAACCTATTTGCCAAGCGATGGTAACGGGAACTTTGGTTTTTATAATCCTAAGTTTACTGAAATATCAAGCTACAGCAATCCGCTATACACTATTAATAACAACCGCAGTTACGGCTTGAATAATTTCTTACTGGCCAATACTTCGCTTGAAGCACAAATTATCCCCGGGCTTAAGATCAAGTCAAACATAGGGATCAATACCAGCAATTTTGCCGGTTCATATTTTTCGCCTGAAGATAACCGAGCATTTAACCAATACCCGGGGTCTCAAACAACAAATGCTTTTTATAGCCAACACATTAACTCAACCTTTAACTGGCTATGGGAAAATACGTTGAGCTACGACAAAACTTTTGGGAAACATACTATCAACTTCTTGGCAGGCGGGTCTGAACAGAAAACCTTTTGGAATGGCATGGGCGGGTCAGGTATACCTCCCAATGGTATTATTAGGGATCTGGCGCAAGTTTCAAATTTAAAACTGGACGTAAATTATCCCCCTGGCTCAAATAGCGGTAATGGTAGTATTATAAAAGCCCTGCAGTCCTATTTTGGCAGATTGACCTATAGTTATGACGATAAATATTTGTTAACTGGTACTATACGAAGGGATGGGTCTTCTAAATTTGACACTGATCATAATTATGGCACGTTTCCTTCAGGTGCTGTAGCTTGGAAAGCAAAGCAGGAATCGTTTTTGAAAAATGTTAATTGGTTATCAGATTTGAAATTCAGGGGTAGCTATGGTGAAGTTGGTAATGAGGGCCCAATACTCCCATTTCAGTATCAGGGCTTGTATTCGACCGGTTACGCGGCATCAGTTAATGGGACAACAATGGACAATCTTGGTTATCCATTTGATAAATTATATCAGAATGGTACGGCTTCAACCCAGCCTGAAAATGCCGGGCTAAAATGGGAAACAGACTATCAGACTGATATAGGCCTCGACGCGACATTTTTAAATGGCGACCTTACCCTTACTGCTGATTGGTATGACAGAAGATCAAAAGATTTCCTGTTATCTATCGCAGTGCCTGCACAAACCGGCTATAATTATGAAACAAAAAATATTGGTAGTATAGATAACAAGGGCCTTGAATTTGCTTTAAATTATAATCATAATGTATCAAAAGATTTTCAGTATGGTTTGGGTTTAACGCTTTCAACAGTTGATAACAAACTCACAGGCATAAATTCGGGGGCTAAATATATACAGAACTTTGGGGGCCTTAACGTACCAGGTGATGGCTGGGCTACTTTTTCCGAAACTTATATAGGGCAACCTGTGGGTGAGTTTTATGGTTATAAGTCACTGGGTATTTTCCAGAGCCAAGGCCAAATCGATGCATTGAACGCCGCCGCTGTTGCCAAACATGGTGCAGGCAGTGTTTACCAGCATCCAAATACCCAACCGGGCGACCGCTATTTTGCCGATACTAATGGTGACGGCATAGTGGATGCGAATGACCAGATTAGCCTGGGCAGCCCGCTTCCTAAATTTTATGGCGGCTTTGATCTTTCTGCTACTTACAAAGCTTTTGATTTTAACGCCTATTTTTATGGTGTTTACGGAAACAAGATATTGAACTTCCAGGAAAGTGTTTTGGAAAGTTTCCAGAACCGCAGCTTTGTAGGCGTTGAGAACGTTGGGACAGACTATTATAATAATTACTGGACACCATCAAGGCCATCAACCGTGTATGCCAGGGCTGAAGCTAATGACGATGTTGAAGGCAATAACGCAGCGTCAAGCGCCTATGTTGAAAATGGCAGTTTTCTTAAATTAAAGACTTTTACTGTTGGATATACCTTACCTCATAGCTTATTGCAAAGTATCAATGTATCAAAAGTAAGGTTATATGTTTCTACACAAAACCTGTTCACTATAACAAGCTATAAGGGGCTTGATCCGGAAATAGGTATACAAGGTGGTAACCCGACTCAAAATGGTATTGACACCGGTACTTATCCGTCATCAAAATATTATACGATTGGTTTAGATGTAACATTTTAATAAAGGAATATAAAATATTAAAGATATAAAAATGAAAAAGAAATATATTATCCTGATAGCCCTGCTGGCGGTACTGATAATTCCGCTGGCCTGTAAAAAGAGCTTTTTGACACAAACGAATACATTTTCGTCAACAGCGGCATCCACTTTTAACAAACCACAGGATGTTGTCGCGTTGGTAAACAGTATTTATGATACTTACCAGAATAGCGACTTCATGAAGAAATCCATGTGGTATTATGCCAATTTCCTAACCCACGACTGGTATAACAATGGTAATGACGTGGTTTGGAACAATTACACTATCCCATCGACTTTTGGTGCATTGTCTACCTTCTGGAACGACTCATATATTGGTATAGCAAGAGCAAATGCGGCGTTACCTATAATATCAAGCGCAAGAAAGAGGGGTATAATCGATGGTGCTTTGGCCGACAGACTGACAGGCGAAGCATATTTTTTACGAGGAATGACATATTACTATCTTGCAGGCACCTTTGGTGGGGTTCCGTTAGAATTAGACACAACATCAGTGCCAAGTAACGGATTAACTCCCCGGAGTACTCAGGATCAGGTTTTCACCCAAATAGTAAGTGATATGAAGCAGGCCGAAACCCTTTTATTATCAAAAACCACTTTACCCGCAGCCGATTTAGGTCGTGCCACTAAGGGTGCCGCGTATGCTTACGAAGGGTCAGCTCAAATGTGGTTAAAAAACTATGCCGCTGCTTTAGCCGCTTTCAATAATCCCGAGATAACCAATAATTACCATTTGTTGCCAAACTTTATAACCGTTCATGAATTTGATCACCAGAATAATGACGAGTCGCTATTTGAGGTTCAGTTTGATCTTCCTGCGGGGGGCACACAGGATTGGAATGGTAGCTGGCAGCCACCGGGCGGTGAGTTGGGCTGGATAGATAGCTTTGGCTGGCCTTCAGAAATAACCGGCCAGGGTTATGATTATGGTAGCCCTGCGCTTGAATATTCATACCAAACCGGCGATACACGTAAATACGCTACTATCTTGGGCCCCGGCGATACCATAGTAAGCCCCGGTATCATTGCCCAATGGGGTGGTATAAAAGGTTATCCCAACGTAACTGGTGGTTATGCTGCTTATCTGGCTGCCCCAAATACTGATATAACTGATAAAAACAGGTATACTGACGGGCATGGTAATATCATCAACTCCAACGGAACAGCAGCCTATCCATGGTATGGAACTGATGGTACAGCACGTTCCGGTTATACTGATGCAAAAAAATGGAGGGATCCCAATCTAACAGGTGGTTCGGGCCCGCAAAAACTTTTCGGTAGCCAGAACCAAATATTAATGCGTTTGGCCGAGGTTATATTATCAAGGGCTGAATGTAAGATTCGTTTAGGCGATAATGCCGGTGCATTAGCCGATATAGCTTTAGTTAGGAACAGGGCTTTCGGCGGAACCGCACCACTTGTATTCCAGGATGGCTTGCAGGTTGATGGAACCCCGGCGCCTGTTATTACCGACCCTATGCAAATGGTGCTGAGCGAATACAGGCACGAACTTACTGCAGAGTATTCATTAATGTACTTACTACGTAGGGCAGGAATTGATGCTGCTACAGGTAAGCCTTATGATGCTGAGTTTATTCACAAGGTTAATCATGTTGCTGGTGCCGGCCCTGATAATAATCCAAACCCGATAATTTATCCGTATGGCCCAACATCTGATGGGAAAACCCACGGTGTTACCTATAATGACCTTCCTGCCGGGCGCGATATATTACCTATTCCGCAAGCGGCTATTGGTCTTAATCCAAATTTGAAACAAAATCCAGGTTATTGATTAGTCAAACAGTGCTGAAAAGCCAGCTCATTTGAGCTGGCTTTTTTTTATGCTGTATTCGAACGAAATGAATCGCTGTTGAAATGGCCTGATGTGAGAGAGGTTACTACATGAGAATTTTATTTTCCTATCATTAACAATATCTTTTTTGTTTCCTGCGGATAGATAGCAATATGATGGCTCCGCACATATATGTCGGCGGTTGATGTTTGATTGCTGTTCGATATTAAAATAACCTTTGAAAGTAAAGCCGGCATGTGGCATTTTATGCAATTAGATTTGATGAGCGCTGCATTTTGAGTGGTTGCTATTTTGCAATAATTATGATTGACCATGCTGTGGCAGCCAAGGCATTTTTGTGTGAATAAGGCAATATCGCCGCGTTGATTTTGGTGCGTATTATGGCAGGTTGCACAATCCATATTGCTTTTAATAAAACATTTGCTGCTTTCCAGCAATTGCACCTGGTTGCCGTGCACATCCAGATGTGTAGAATCGGCTGGCCGAACAAAATCGGGTAATTTAAAACCGGAAAGGTTATTGCCCGGCTTAAAGGCAAAAGTCGATCGAAGCATTTGGCTTTTATTGCCCGAATGGCACACCCCGCACATATCCATCCTTAATGCCCGGGGCAATGAATGGTAGCTAATCATATATATCGGGGTTTTCACATTCGGGTTATTGGTATGGAATTCAACATGTTTGGCACCGGGGCCATGGCACCGTTCGCAATCAATGCTGTATACCACGCTGTTTTTATCAAATTGTTCGGCGGCATCTATTTTTTGAGATTCTGCTGGTTGGTCGGCTATGTATGATGCATGGCACTCCATGCAGCGCGACGTAATAATACGTGTAAAATCTACTATTCCGGGGGCATAACCGGGGCTCATCAGCCATTTGTTTTGTTTTGTAAAATAGGATATTGGTAATTGGTTAAGCCCATTGCCGTTCCAGGAAAGATAACTTTCGCCCTTTATACCGCCTAAAGCAATATCAAACCGGTGGCGTTCTTTCAGCTTTCCATCCTGGTAATAAGTTTGAAACATACCGCTGTTATGTTTTTCCATAACTATTTTTTGCGACGGGCTAACATTAAATACGTTAAAGCCGGAGGTAAAATTACCATGAACGGTATTGCCATCTGCCGGGAGCGAGGCAGTATAATGGGCAGTATGTAAATAAGAGTTATAAATATCGCCGTGGCACTTAAGGCACTTTGCCGACCCGACGTATGCATATCCGCGGGGATCAGATGGTTGTTCGCTGCCTTTGAATTCGAAATAAAAAATAAAAAATAAAATAGTTATGATAATTGATATAAACAGGATTTTTTTCATGCAGATTCGAGTGGCCTTTTTTGAAAATGACATAGGGCTAAAAAAACGTGTTTTTAAGCCGCTTTTCTGTAAATATAATTAATAATCCCTTCTTTTTTTAGAAAACTATTTAGTATAATTGTTATAGCCGGTTTATAGTTTTCCTTTAATAATTTACTGCATAAACAATTGATTATAAATATTTTATGTATAAATGGCATACAATTAGCAGAAACTAATGTACTATTAAGTGTTTGTTTGGAATTTTAAGGAGCAACAGTTAAATACGGTAGTGTGGTTTGCAACAAAAAATAGTTTTTTTGAATGGCTGTGGCAGGCAATTAGCTAATATTACAATATATAATATAGGTATTGTGATAAATAATATATCAATATAATAAGTAAATAATACTTATTATTAAAAGTAATTAATACTAATAATAAACTAAGAAATAACAATGAATAAATTTTTACTAGGGATTTTTTTCTTCTGTGTATTATGCCTTCTTTCATGTAAGAAACCAACCTTATTTCAGCAAATCCCAGCGTCCCAATCGGGTATTTATTTCAATAATAAGATAACTGAAAGTGATTCCATTAATCCCCTGGATATTGTAAATGTTTATAACGGAGGCGGCGTTGGTGTAGGCGATTTTAATAATGACGGCCGGCCCGACCTGTTTTTTGTTGGCAACATGGTACAAAATCGTTTGTACCTTAACAAAGGCGACTTTAAGTTTGAAGATGTCACCGATAAGGCAGGCGTTGGTGGTGTTGGCCGCTGGGGCAGAGGCGTTGCGGTCATTGATATTAATAACGACGGGCTGCCGGATATATACGTTTGTAATACCATTTACCCCGACTCAAACCGCCGACGCAATATGTTATATGTGAATCAGGGTGTAGACAAAGATGGTATTCCTCATTTTAAGGAGATGGCCAAAGACTACGGGCTGGATATAAACCTGCAATCGACAATGGCCACATTTTTTGATTATGATAATGACGGCAACCTCGACATGTACCTTACAGTTAACGCGGCAAACGAAAGTTATTACCCCAACGTTTTTGGCGGGAGCAAGGCTAAAGAAAAAACCGCCAGTATGGGCAGGTTGTACCATAGCGAATGGGACCCAAAGCTAAAGCACCTTGTTTTTCATGATGTTTCGGCCAAAGCAGGTATCAATATCGAGGGTTACGGGCACGCGGCCACTATTGTTGATATTAACCGCGATGGCTGGAAGGATATTTATGTGAGTAATGATTTTATCGGCTCAAACATCCTGTATATCAATAACCATGACGGCACCTTTACCGATCGGTCGAAGGAGTATTTTAAGCATACTTCCTTCAACGCCATGGGGCAGGATGTGATAGATATGAACAATGACGGCCTGGCTGATTTTTTTGAGCTGGATATGAACCCGGAGGATAATTACCGCAAAAAAATGATGCTGAATTCAAATAGTTATCAAAACGTACAAAGCCTTGAACGCTTTGGTTACCAGATGCAATATGTACGGAATACCTTGCAGCTGAACCAGGGGCCGCGGCTTTCGCAAAATGATTCTATCGGCAGCCCTGCTTTTAGCGAGATAGGTTTTATGAGTGGCGTGGCACAAACCGACTGGAGCTGGACGCCGGTAATTGCCGATTTTAATAATGATGGCTATCGCGACCTGATCGTAACCAATGGCTATCCGAAGGACCTTACCGACCATGATTTTGTTACCTATCGCCAAAATGCGTTTGCAATAGGTTCAAAACAAAAAGTACTCGACCAAATACCTTCGGTAAAAATACATAACTACGGCTATCAAAATAATGGCGACCTTACCTTTACCGATGAAACCGCTAAATGGGGTTTGTCTGTTCCGTCTTTCTCGAACGGCGCGGTATATGCCGATCTGAACAATGATGGTGTAATGGATCTTATTATTAATAATATTAATGATGAGGCACTTATTTATAAAAATACTTCGCGCGAAAAAGATACCGTTAACACCCACTATCTGCAGATAAAATTTAAAGGCGACAGCCGCAATGTGAATGGTTTGGGCGCATGGGCCGATATTTATTATGACCATAACAAACACCAGGTGGTTGAAAACAACCCATACAGGGGCTATCTGTCAACCGATCAGAATATAGCACATTTTGGCCTGGGGAAAATAAAGATGGTTGATTCGGTTGTGATAAAATGGCCGAATGGTAAAAGACAAGTACTCCAAAATGTTAAAGCTAACCAGCTTTTAACAGTTAACATTGGTAATGCAGCCACACCTTATAACTGGGCACAGCCAAAGGTTGCCGACAAGGCTTTATTTGCAGAGGTAACTAAAAACAAGGGCATTACTTACAAGCACCAGGAGCTTGATTTTGTTGATTTTAACATACAAAAATTGTTACCGCATAAGCTTTCAGATTATACCCCTGCATTAGCCGTGGGCGATTTGGATGGTAATGGTTTGGATGATATTGTTATTGGCGGCAATACCTATAACCCCGCCCAGGTATTATTACAGCAAGCCAATGGGAAATTTATTCAGCGCGACCTTATTGCTGATAAAAAGGAAAGCTTTAGTGTGGTAAAGGATGAAGGCATTGTATTATTTGATGCCAATGGCGACGGTAAGCCGGATATTTATATTTCAAGCGGGGGCTACCAGAACGCGCCGAACGATACTACTTACCAGGACAGGTTGTATATAAACGACGGGAAAGGCAATTTTACTTTCGCCAAAAACGCATTGCCCTTTAATCATACCAGTAAAATGTGCGTGAGGGCCATTGATTATAATAAGGATGGTAAGCTCGACCTGTTCATCTCAGGCAGAGTTGACCCATGGAATTACCCTAAGCCGGTATCGAGCATAATACTAAGGAATGACAGCAAAAACGGACAGGTGAAATTTACAGATGTAACCAGCAAAGTAGCGGCAGCTTTAAAAAATGCAGGATTGGTGTGTGACGCGCTGGTTACCGACTACGATAATGATGGCTGGCCCGACCTTATTTTAGCAGGCGAATGGATGCCGGTCACTTTTTTAAAGAACGACCACGGCGTATTTAAAAATGTAACACAGTCCACAGGTATAGCCGATAGAACAGGCTGGTGGAACAGTATTGTAGCGGGTGATTTTAGGCACAACGGCAGAATGGATTATATTGTGGGCAATGTTGGCCAAAACACTTTGTACAAAGCCAGCGAACAATACCCTGTTTACATTACGGCCAAAGATTTTGATCATAACGGGGAGTATAATGCCATAACCTCTATTTTTTTACAGGATAAAAGCGGCGAAAAAAAGGAATTTCCGGCTGTTGGGAGGGATGATATGCTGAAGGAGATGATCACCATGAAAAAGAAATTTCAAAACTATAAGCAGTATGCAGTAGCAACTATGGACGATATTTTAACACCTGAGCAACGCAAAGGCGCGTTAAGATTAAAATCGAATACCTCCGAATCATGCTATTTACGAAATGATGGTAACGGCAAATTCACCATGATCCCTTTGCCAAACCAGGCGCAGGTATCCACATTGAATGGTATGGTAGTTGATGATTTTGACGGTGATGGCAACCTTGATGTGATACTAAACGGCAATGATTATGGTACCGAAGTTTCAATAGGCAGGTACGATGCTTTAAACGGGTTAATGCTGAAGGGCGATGGGCATGGTAATTTTACCCCGCAAAGCATAATGCAAAGCGGTATATATATACCGGGCGATGGCAAGGCGCTGGTAAAACTACAGGATAAAAATGGCAATTATTTATTGGCAGCAAGCCAAAACAGCGGGCCGCTAAAAGTATTCCAGCTTAAAAGGAAAGTAAACAACATTAAATTACAACCCGATGATGAGTGTGCGTTGATCACTTACAAAAATGGTGTTAAAGAAAAACAGGAATTTTATTACGGCTCCTCGTTCCTATCGCAATCGGGCAGGTTTTTAACAGTGAACGATAACGTTAAACTTATCGAGATAACTAATATTAAAGGCCAAAAACGGCAAGTAGCTTTCAATTAATAATTATACTGCCTTATCATAAAGTAACAGCCTTGCTAAATGCGGATTCGTTCCCATGCATGTCAACGGCTGTTATTTTCACTGTTTTCCCGGTGCTGTTTGCAGGGATGGTAAAACTATTTAGAGGCGTATACCAAATGCGTTTATTATTTAGGTAGATATTATAACCTACAAATGTTTTACCAGTATTTGTCTCATTCCAGGTTAATGTAGCCGAACTGTTTACATTGCTCACTTTTAAATTTGAAGGGGTTAAAGGCGGTACAGTGTCGGGCTGAAGGCTTTGTATACAATTCATCAATGCCCTGAAACAATGATAAGTCCCCTTCCATATTTGGCCTTTTAAAGCCTTTTTGTATTGGGGCTGTTTATCTAATCCGCCCTGGTACCAATCACCGTTAACACTATCTATTAAATAGGTTTTAACATAGTTCCATTGCTGTTTAAATTTGTTATAATATTGGTGTTTATCATTTGGGAAATACTTATCCATTATTAACAGCGTATTTAATCCCTCTGCCTGTGCCCACCAGTTTTTGGTATTGGCAATAATGGTTATACCGGGTTTATCTTTAAAATAATAACCTTCATCGTAAAAGCCACCTACCTGGTTATCGTAACCATTATCAAGCGCATGATCGAGCATTTTTTTGCCGATGCGTAATGTAAGCGTATCATTTTCCAGCCCTAAGGTATGGCTGGCTTCCAGCATCAGGTAAGCCGTTTCCACATCATGGCCGAATGACGCGTGATTCAATTCACGGTGTTTCAATATCACCGCTTCTGACGAGTCGCGGTAGGATACCGGCGTCCAATCATCATGGAAGAAAAGGTTCAGATACCCTTTGGGTGTAACAATGGTATCCCGAATGAGTAAAAGCATTTCATTTAAACGCTGCTTTAACAATTCATCGGGCCAAACCGTATATAGTTCATTAAAAGCCTCGAGTAAATGGATAGATGTATTCTGATCTTTATAACCGGTTTCGGCCGTTGTTGGTGTATTTGCATCGCGTTTTATAGGCGTACCATCGCGTTGCATATGCTGAAAATAGCCTTTATACACCGGGTCGTGGCTGTGTTTTTCGAGCCACATAAAATCCGCTATAGCCAGGTTTAGTGCGCTGGTATCGCCGCTTAGCTGGTAATAAGCAGCAAGTGAATAGATGGCGAATGAGTTGCCATAAGCTTCCTTTGGTGCAAAATGCCCGTCCTTTACATTGCCCTTCCTGTCAATATAAGTATAGAAGCCTCCGTACTGCTTATCCCACATCACATCTTTTAAAAATTTAAAACCATGTTCGGCACCGGTTTTATAATAAGTAACTGAAGGGAACAGCTCGGCTGCCTTTGCATTGCTCCAGGTATGGCGTGCCTGGGTAACTATCATTTTATCCTGGTTGCCTACGGGTTTAAAATCATAAGAAAATGAGCTCAGGAAACCGCCGTATTCATTGTCAATAGCTGCCGGGTACCAGGGTTTAAGCAGTTTGTTTACCATTGAATTTTGCATTTGAACGGCTATTTGTTTCCGTTCATTAGTATTGGTTTGAGCAAAAGACTGTAATGTGAAAAACAGGAAGCACACAACCGTAGCCCTGGCAGGTAAAGATCTTAAAAATAGCATAATGGAAAAATGAATTACATAAAGTTAATGCTATTGCACGGGATGGTACATTTTAGTGCGTTTTAGACAAGAATTTGATAAAAAAATATTACTGTTACTCTATTACTCTGGCTAAGTTTGTTTAGTTGTGGCTGCCTTTAATAGCCATTCCCTGTCAGTCTGATTCTCCCTTTATCTTATGAAAAACAAGCACCTGTTTAAACTTATTGGCCTTTGTGTAGCGGTTTTAATTAACACACAAGTATATGCGCAGCTTCAGAAAAAAGAAGCAGGGATGACGCTGAATAAACAAGAATATTTGGAGTATGAAGGGGTAAACGTAATGTTGGCCCACGATTTTTATCCCGAAGGGCATCAGGGCGGCGTTGGTGTTATACAAAACGGGGAAAGGGTTGCCACGAATGGCGACCTTCGGCTTGAGCCAACGCCCGGCCAGTGGTCGCCGATACCGAAAGTGGGTAAAAGGGTGGTTGATGAAAAAAACCAGGAAATAAGCGTGCGGATGGAATACCCCAACGAGGCTATTGACCGCAAAGGGTTTAACCCCATTATTTATCCCGACCTGAAATTTGCCTATACTATAAGGGTAGTACCGGCCGGGAAAGCATTTAAAATAATTGTTGATCTTGATAAGCCGCTGCCCGATGACTGGATAGGCAAAGTTGGATTTAATTTTGAGCTTTTCCCGGGGATACTTTTTGGCAAGTCGTACTACATGGACAGGCAATTTGGCATCTTTCCGCAGCAAGGGAACGACCAGGTATATAAAGATGATGCAGGTGATTTCCAGGTAACGCCGATGGCAACCGGAAAAACTTTGACAGTCGTACCTGAATCAGACAAACAACGGATGACCATCCAGGACCTTGACGGTGGCAGTCTGCAATTACTCGATGGTCGGAGCAAGTTTAATAATGGGTGGTTCGTAGTACGGTCGTTAGTTGCAAAGGGTGCTACTAAAAACGCTATAGTTTGGCTGGTAACGCCAAACGCCATTGAAGGTTGGAAGTCGGATCCGGTGATACAGGTTTCGCAGGTTGGCTATCATCCAAATCAAAAAAAGGTGGCCGTTATTGAGTTGGATAAGCATGATAATAAACGGCTGCAGGCATCATTATTAAGAGTGAATGAAAAGGGCGGTTTTGAAACCGTACAAAAAACCGGTACCAAAGATTGGGGCAATTTTTTGCGTTACCATTACCTGCAGTTTGACTTTAGCGCTGTAAAAAAGCCGGGCATGTATGTAGTGGCTTATGGTGCCTTTAAAACACAGCCATTTAAAATAAGTAATGATGTATATGCTAATAACGTTTGGCAGCCAACTCTCGAATATTTTTTGCCCGCGCAAATGTGCCATATGAAGGTGCTGGACCATTACCGGATATGGCACGGCTGGTGCCATATGGACGATGCGCGTATGGCGCCAACTGATTCCGATCATTTTGATGGTTACATACAAGGGCATTCCACGCTTACTAAATATGCCCCTGGCCAAACTGTACCAATGCTGAATAAAGGCGGCTGGCATGATGCCGGTGATTTTGACCTGCGGATTGAATCGCAGGCCGAAACTGTGCACGGTTTAACATTGGCCTATGAGCAGTTCAATGTAAAATACGATAACACCACTATTGACCAGGCCACGCAGGTTACCGAGATACAGAAACCTGATGGAAAGCCTGATGTTTTACAGCAAATTGAGCATGGTTTATTATCAATAATTGGCGGCTACCGGTCGATGGGGCGGTTTTACAGGGGGATGATAGAACCTACATTGCCGCAATATACCATACTGGGCGACCCTGCAAATATTACCGATAACAAACCGTTTAAAGCACCGACCGATGGTAGTGCGGTACCCGCTGTGGGATTGCCTGGTTCGCCTGATGATCGTTGGGTTTTTACTGAGGATAATCCCGAAAGAAGCCTTGAAACCGCGGCTGCTTTGGCTGCTGCCTCGCGTGTTATGAAGGGTTTTAATGATACGCTTTCAACACAATGCCTGCAAATTGCAAAAGAAGTATGGGCACAAACCAAAGAAAAAAGGCACCTGAGCCGGTTGCCATTGGCGGTTGAACTATTGATAACGACAGGTGATAAACAATATGCCGATTTTTTGACCAGCAACACACAGGCAATAGCCGATAACATAAGTTATACAGGCTGGTTGGCAGGGCGCACCTTATCGCTGATAAACGATAAAACTTACCACGATGAATTGAATAAAGCTGTAGCCAAATATTATGAACAGGTAAAGCTGGATGGCACCAAAACACCGTATGGTGTTCCGTACGAACCCAGTATTTGGGGCGCAGGCTGGGGGATACAAAACTTTGGTTACAGGCAATACTTCCTGTATAAATATTTCCCGGCTATTTTTTCGGACGAGTATATGCTGAGCGCGATAAACTTTGTATTGGGTTGCCACCCGGGATCAAATACGGCCTCGTTTGTATCTGGTGTTGGATCAAGGTCAATGACTACAGCTTATGGTTTTAACCGCGCCGACTGGTCATATATTCCCGGAGGGATAACTTCGGGCACAGCGCTTATCAGGCCCGATTTTCCTGAACTGCTAAACTGGCCCTTTTTGTGGCAGCAGGGCGAGTATGTATTAGGCGGGGGCACTACAGATTATTTATTTTTAATATTGGCCGCTGATAATATATTGAACAAGCAATAGGCTGTTATTCTTCATTCTTCCTGTATCACATAATGGATGTTACATTGATGGTGATGGCAATTTAGGCCGGCTGGTTTACAGGTATAAAAGTAGAGTAGTCAGCCCCACCCAAACCCTCCCGGAAGGGATGGCTTTAAAAAACATGAAAGTTTGAAGTCTCCCCTACCGGGGGAGATTTAGAGGGGGCTTTTTGCTAAGGCAAATTTCCCCCAGAAATCAATTGATTTAGACATTTCACCAAAGTCGGCATTACTGTTATTATTGCCGCTGCCCCTGTGCCCGCCGCGGCCACCGCCCATTCCGCCACGGCCACCGCTACCCATTCCACCACCCCTGTGGCCACCTCCACCGCCATCCTGTTCACCACTGCCCGGTTGCGGGCGTTGAACGCCATTTATTTTAAGATTAAATGCCCAAAGGGTTTTACCGCTTTCATCGGCATGGAAAAATTTCATGGGTATCGCCTCTTCGTAAATCAGATTGCCTGCAGAGTCATAATCGATTGCAGTTTGTATGCCATAGGTGTTCGATGTGGTTATCATGTCATCCTCAATATCCTTGCTAAAGCCGGTTACTTTAATGCCGCGAAGGTTAGTTAGTTTTTCCTGTAAAAGTTCATCACGGTCGGCTTGGGTAATACCGTCCTCTGCATCGGGCTTATGGTTAAAAACCGGGGTGCTCCCGTGTATATTCAATGGGTAAGTAGTGCTAAAAGTTTCTTTCTTTTTACCCTTTGGGTCAATGCTGAAAGTTAGTCCGGCGCTTAATACGCGCGCTACCTCGCTTCGGTCATATATCTTTACGGCAAGGTATAAAGTATCCTTTGTATTGGCTAACATATAATTCAGCCGTTCTTCGGGGCTGTAAAAGGTAAGGCTGTCGCCCCAATCTTTAATGTCGCCGTCAATAGCAATGTTTTTTTGCGGCATTTTTAAATTAAACTGTGCTTCAGGCGCTTGCGCCCTGCATACATCAACCAAAATAAATTGAAAAACAATAAAAGCAAGGACAACAGTAGTAGTTTTTTTCATGTTAAGGGGCATCAAATATTAAAGTGCTTACATTAATGTAATTCTAACCGTTTTATTATAGTTTTTGAGTAAATTTGCAGTTACATATGCCAACCGAAGTACAGGAAGAAACTTTTACACTCGAAGAGTTACTGGTAGGTTTGAAAGAAATTCACCGCCTTATTTTATGGAATGACGATGTCAATAGTTTTGACCATGTGATATTTTGCATGATGAAATACCTCGACTATTCCGAATCGCAAGCTGAAAAGATAGCCTGGAAAGTACACAATGAAGGCAAATGCGCTGTTTTGGAGGGCTCCTTTACCGAAATGGAGATCTACCGCAAAATTTTACAGCAGGAGGGCTTAACCGTTACGGTGGAGTAAACTTGTTTCACAAAAAGTACGGCCATAAAAAAGGCCGCTTATTTAAACAAGCGGCCTCTATATTTAAAAGCTGTTTTTAAACTATATAATTCCAGCCATGCGTATCGGCAGCGGTGCCATATTTAATGGCATCCAGTTCGCGCAATACCCTTTGCGAAAATTCACGGGTTTTGGGATCACTTAAAAAATATTCTTCACCATTAAGGCTTATCGAGCCTACAGGGGCTATAGTAGCTGCAGTACCGGCACCAAAGGCATCGTTAAGCTTGCCATTTTTAGCGCCTTCAATAATTTCAGCTACCGAAACGCGGCGTTCTTCAACCGGGTAGCCCCATTCACGGGCCAGGGTTAATACGGTATCGCGGGTTACGCCATCCAAAATGGTATCACGGGTTGATGGGGTGATCACCTTGCCATCCAATACGAATATTACGTTTGCCGCGCCCATTTCTTCAATATATTCATGGTTTTTAGCATCTGTCCATATCAATTGGTCAAAACCTTCTTCGGTAGCTTTTTTAGCCGGCAGCATAGCACCGCCGTAATTGCCCGATGATTTTGCATAGCCCATGCCGCCTTCAGCCGAACGGGTGTAATGGTTCTCGATCTTCACCCTTAAGGTTTTTGAAAAATAAGGGCCGGTCGGGCCTAAAAGCACCATATATTTATAGGTAGATGATGGCGCCACGCCCAAATAACGGTCGGTAGCGAACATGAACGGCCTGATATACATGGAGTGGTTGGGTTTGCCGGGTATCCAGTCGCGGTCAATATCCACAACAGCAGCAATACTTTGTATAAATATATCTTCGGGCAGGGTAGGCATACACAACCTTTCAGCCGATTTATTAAACCGTTTCGCGTTTTTATCGGGGCGGAAAACTGATACCGTGCCGTCGGGATGTTTGTAGGCTTTCAATCCTTCAAAAAACGACTGTCCGTAATGCAAGGCAGAAATTGCAGGGCTCACACTAATATCGCCATAAGGGACTATCTGAAAATTCTTCCATTCGCCATCGGCATAATCGGCCACGAACATGTGGTCGGAAAATGTTTTTCCAAATGGCAGGTTGTTAAAATCCGTTTCCTCTAAACGGGAATGCGGTGTTTTGGTGATCTTGATGTCCAGCGTCTCAGTCATGGCTTTAAGGTATTAATTACGAAAATGGCAAGATACGAGTTTTGGCTGATAGTTCATAGTGACCCCACCTAAATCCTCCCGGAAGGGGGGATTTAAAAAAGAAAAATCAAAAGTCTCTCTTCCGGAGGAGATTATTCACAATTATTTGCTTTTAAGGTGTTCATGAGGGCTTCGCCGTTTAGAGGGAGCCTAATACTTTCTCCACCCAGGCCTTACCCCAATTCTCTTCCTGTTCTTCCGTCCATAACGATGGATAAAATATTCTTTTCTGAAAACGAGGAGGCAAATACTTCTGCCAGTTGGTACCTCCCGTGGCTTTTATTTCATCAGGCTCGCGGTTAAGGTAGCGCACTGCCGATTTATAATGAACGAGCGGCCAGTTTACGTTTACGTTTACGTCAAGCTGGCGTAATTCATCTTCCAGTTGTGGAGTGGCATTGCCTTCATATTTTAATTGCTGCAGTAAGGCGTTAAAATTATGTTGGGTGGTTGCTTTAGCCAGTTCAATAAACGTTTTGCTATATTTTTTTTCGAACTGTTTAAGCGTTAATGTTTTTTTACCGGTCGCCAGTTCGGTGGCTCCTGATTTCCAGTATAAGTGCTCAAACTGTTCTTCGATGGAGGCATCACGCAGTTCAACACGTTTATCTTTTGCCACCAGGTTAATGAAATCAGTGGAATATATCTCAATCATCCGGTACTGGCCTGATTGAAAGCCGCTTGCAGGTAATAGTGACATGCGGAATTTCAGGAACTGCTCTTTTTCCATACCATCAACCATAATAGCAAACGATTGGGTAAGCGCCTCAAAATAGCTGTTCATGCGCTTTAAACGCGCGGTAAAGAATTCCGTGGTTAAAGGCTGCGCTTCGGCAATTTGTTTGCATTCATGCAGCATCAGCTTAAAGTAAAGCTCGGTTATCTGGTGGTACATGATGAATATTTCTTCATCAGGGAAAGGCGTTTTAGGGCTTTGAAGGCTTAGCAGCGTATCCAGGTGGATATAATCCCAATAGGTTAAAAAATCGGCGTAAAGCAGGCCGTCGAGGTATGATGGCATATCCTGGCCCATGGCCTCATACTTTTCCTGCAGGCGCGCCAGGCGCTCCTCTATTTCGGTCGTAAAATGCATGGTCAAATGTAGTAAAGAAATAATATCTGCTAAAATTATGATAGGCCACAGTTAATGATTTTTATGGATAGGGAAAACATATCACATCTCACTTGTTATAACTATGAACAATCGCTATTATCATGATAAAGAAAATATTAATAGGCATTGACGACAGCAAGTATGCTGAAAATGCCGCTAAATATGGTTTTAAACTTGCCGAAACACTTGATGCCCACGTTGGGCTGGTAAATATACTTGAACCGCTGGCCATACCCATGACAGGCAGTGGTGCCGATGAAATTTTGGGCACACCAATCCAGGGTATCAATGCGCCTGATATAGATATGATAGAAACACAAACCAAAATGTCAGAACATATTATTGAGGGCATTGTTAAAAAATATGCGGGAAAAACTCAGGTTACCCGTTTTAATGAATATGGTTCAACAGGAGAGGGGATTATTAGTTGCGCTGCAGAATTTAAAGCCGATATAATAATTATAGGCAACCATGAACATTCGGGTCTGGAGAGGCTGTTCTCGGGCAGTATAGCTGAGTATGTTGTACGTCATTCGACTATACCGGTTTTAGTGATACCGGGTGGTAAGTAAGGGAGGCTGATTAATATAGCAACCTAAACTTAATAGTCTGCTCAATGGCTTTCAGTTCATTCAGCACCTGGGTGTCATAACCAACGTTTACATCGGTAATTACATAGCCAATTTGCGGGTTGGTTACCAAAAATTCGCCTACTATATTGATGTTATGCTTGGCGAATACTTCATTTATCTGCGCCAATATACCCGGTACGTTTTTATGGATGTGAATTAGCCTGTGCGCGTTATTGATGCGCGGGGGTTGCAAGTCGGGGAAATTGCAGCTGGTGTGTGTTTTGCCCTCGTTCATAAATGCCATTACTCTTTTAGGGATAAAGTCATCATTGCGGGGGTTATGTTTAGGGTCATCAAAAATAATAATGCCGTTTTCGCAGGCAGCTTCGGCTAATTTTCTGCTCGCTATCTTACCAAAAATACCAATAACTTTTAGCCTGCCGGCATCTTGCAATTGTTCGGGTGTTGGTTGGTTATTTTCATCGCAAAATAATATACCGGCTTCCCCTAAATATTTTCCATCAATATGGTCGCGCTGGCGGATGTTGTAACCTTCTTTGCGCATTTGCGCCAGGGCGTCCTCTTCAATATCGCCAATCACCAAACATTTTATGCGGTTTTTAGGATATGATATAGCCCGTGGCAGTTTGTTGATGTATAAAAATTCATCAAAGCTGGGGGTAACGTGGTCGGCCTTTTCAGCCACCGATTTACGCTCGATATTTTCAGTAAAGGCAAAGAATTTTTTGATCATGCCTGATTCCTTTAGCTGGAAATCCGAGTAACCATCACCAATGCCATAAATATCGCCCTGCAGGTTCAACTCCTTTAATAATTTAACCTTGCCACCTTCCTGCGACAGGGGGTTTTCCCTGTCGTAACCGATAATGTTACCATCATCATCAAACACAAAGGTATTGGCGTAGATATTTTCTTTTTTGATGTGATACTCTGTTACCACAGGCGTAATAAACTCTTTAAACCCGCCCGATACGATCAATACCTCATCCTGGTGATTTTTAAAAAAAATGGTATTGCGCGAAAAAGAGGTAGAAACCTTCTTTTTTAAATGGGTGATCAATTGTTTTAAATGCTCACGGTTGGCCTGTAAAAGCTTTACACGGTTTTCCAGGCTTTGAGTGAACGACAAGCGGCCTTCCATCGAGGCGTTAGTGAGGTCCTCAATTTGCTGATATATTTTTTCCCTGTCGGGATGATTTTTTAATGATATGCGGGCCAGTTCGTCAAGCGCTTCAACCTGCGTAAATGTGCTGTCGAAGTCGATAATAAAATATTGATCCATTTTATTGATGTGCAGATATGCGGATGTGCAAATGTGCAAATTTTGGATGAGGGTTCATAGTGTAATATGAACAATAAGTTGGGTTGTTGATGGTACTATAATTTTATTAGCCGCACAGAAACCTTGATTTTCGATATGATTTAAGAGACGCGGGCTTATTGTTAAACCAATGCAGGCTAAACAGGCGGAGGCAGCCGCCTGATAATTATTTCTTCATTGCCTCGGTTATCTCTTTCACTGATTCCGCCACCGGCTTAAACTCTATCCCAATAGCTTTCTTTATTTTGCTATTATCGTAGTTACGTGTAAGCGATGCGGTTTGCGCCGCCACTTTATCTATCGATGGCGCCTTGCCGGTAAGCGCTGCCACTATTGCCGCGCCGCGCCAGGCCAGTTCCATCATCCAGGGCTTGGCTAATGTTGCGGGTGGTTTTATGCCGAAGCCGTTGGCAATGCTTGCAGTAATATCCTTGTAGCTTATATTTTGGGCATTAATAATATAGCGTTCGGCAGTTATATTGCTGTTCATTAATGCAATCATACATTTGGCAACATCAGCTACATCCACAAAACCACCTGTGCCGAGGGTGTAGAATTTAAAGCCCTTGCGTATGGTTTCAAATAACTGTCCGGTGCCTTCTGTGCCTGCATTGGCGCCGATAATTAATGATGGATTTACGATAACTGCATCCAACCCCTCGGCTATGCCACGCCATACCTCCATTTCGCTTTCCAGTTTTGATATGGCATAGCCATCATTCTCACCTGTTTCTTCCAAATGGGTGTTTTCAGTTATCAGCATACCTGGTAAAGCCTGCCCGATAGCCGCTATAGAACTTACATGCACCAGCCGTATGCCGCGCTCCAAACACAGGTTAACCAGATTGGCCGTTCCGGTAACATTGGTGCGTATCATGGGCTGTTTATCGGCCTGTTTTAATGATACCCATGCAGCGCAATGATATACTTGTGTAACGCCTTCAAGCGCATCTTCCAGTGCGAAGATGTCCATCATATCAGCATCAACCCATTCAATATTATTTTTATAGGGGATAAGCAGCGCCGGGATAACCGAACTGCCGCGTTTAGTGCAGCGGATAATATTGCCTGCCTGTACCAGTTGCATAGCCAGTTCCGAACCTAAAAAACCTGTAGCGCCTGTAACCAGTATCATAGCTTGCAAATGTATATTAATTTGAAGATAGATTAATTTGAAGATTTGGCAATTTGAAAATTTGAAAATGGAATTATAAAATACACCTCATTTTAGATATGTTTGTTCGTCCGATAAGAGGTTTGAGAAACCAATTTTCAAATTTTCAAATCAGCGAATTTTCAAATCAAAGTGATGTCATTAGCCGATTTTTTTACCCCCATCGACCTTAGTAAGATAGTCCCCAAAAAGGGGTATTATACCAGCCATTTGGGTGATAAGATAAAGCATTATGCCACTGATTTTCCTGATTTTGAGCAGGATGTGGATATGGCGATCATCGGCGTACAGGACGACCGCAACGCGATAAATAACGCCGGCTGCGGCCTGGCGCCCGATTATGTACGCGAAAAACTTTACCAGCTTAACGAAGGCAGTTATAACAGCCGTATTGTAGACCTGGGTAATATAAAAGCAGGCGCCAGTGTTACTGATACTTATTTCGCCTTAAAAACTACTGTTGAGGAGTTAATTAAAAAGGATATTATCCCCATTATTATAGGCGGCGGGCAGGACCTTACCTACGCCCAATACATGGGCTATGAAAATTTGGAGCAACGTGTTGACCTGGTGGTGATCGATTCGCACTTCGACCTGGATGATGATATTCACCCGGATACTATCGAAACCACATCCGAATCATACCTCAACAAAATATTTCTGCACGATCCTAATTATCTGTTCAATTTTAGCAACCTGGGTTTCCAAACCTATTTTACCAGTCAGGCAGGTTTACGGGTTATGGAAAAGTTGTTTTTTGATGTTCATCGCCTGGGTGAATTAACAGGGCAGATAGCTATCGCTGAGCCTATTATCCGTAATGCCAATATGATAAGCTTTGATATGAGCGCCATCCGCTCGGCTGATGCAATGGGTAATGCCAATGCCACACCCAATGGCTTTTATGCCGAAGAAGCCTGCCAGTTGTGCCGCTATGCGGGCATTAATGATAAATTGACTTCCATAGGCTTTTATGAGTTTAATCCTGCTTATGATAATAATGGCCAAACCGCCATGCAGTTAGCACAAATGGTGTGGTGTTTTATTGATGGGTTTTATAGCCGTAAAAAGGATTTTCCGCTTCAGCCAAAATCACAGTATATTATTTATAAAACGCGCCTGATGCATGAGGGCCACGAGGTAATATTTGTAAAGAGCAAAAAAACCGACCGCTGGTGGATGCAGGTACCGTACCCAACAGGCGGCTCAAAAAACGAGCGATCGCATTTAGTGCCCTGTAGTTATGATGATTATAAGGTTGCCGTTTCCGGAGAAATGCCCGACCTTTGGTGGCGCACCTATCAAAAACTAAGCTGATATATAATTCAGCCTGCTTTTAAGCGTTAATTAGTTTAATACTTTTTGTTTCCATGAAGAAAATATTCATTTCTATTATAATGTTGCTGCCTTCACTGGCATTTGCACAAGGCGGTTTTAAAATAAGCGGTACGGTTAAAAACCTTAACGCGCCTGCTCACGTGTACCTGCTTTATAACCTGGGCGCCAATAAAGTGGTCGATTCGGCTGTGGTTGCTAACAACAGCTTTGCATTTGCAGGCAATGTACTTAGCCCGGTAAGCGCAACCCTGGTAGTCGATCCTACGGGACAGGGCTTTGAGAAATTTTCACAAAGATTTGCACGGCAAACTGATAATACCAAACTCCCCGATTTTTTAAATTTTTACCTGGAAAACGATACAGCCAATATTACCGGCACCGATTCTATCGCGAAAGCCACAATAACAGGTTCGCCAATTAATGATGATAATAAATTGCTGACCGCACAATTAGTACCTGTACAAAAGAAAGCGGAGCAATTGATGGATGAAAAGAATTCGGCAACATCGGCACAGCAAAACAGCGAAGCCTTTAAAGCAGGTTTGGAAGCCAAACAAAAAGCCTTGCAACAAGAACAAATTGCCGTTCTTGAAAAATTTATCAGGGCAAAACCTAATAGCTATTTAAGCCTGATGGCGCTAAGCTCGCTGGGCCCGGTAATTGATGTATCGGAACTGGAACCTTTATATAACTCATTAGGACAAAATTTAAGGGATATGGAAAGCGGCAAAAGCATCAAAAAATCTATTGATGCTTTGAAGCCTACCGCCATTGGCTCGGTGGCTCCTGACTTTACGCAAAATGACGTAAACGGGGTGCCAGTTTCATTATCATCGTTCCGCGGTAAATATGTGCTGATTGATTTTTGGGCCTCGTGGTGCGGTCCTTGTCGTGCGGAGAATCCGAACGTAGTTAAAGCATATAATAAGTTTAAAAGCAAAAACTTTACCGTATTAGGCGTATCATTAGATAAAGAGGAAGGCAAAGCCGACTGGCTGGCAGCTATAAAATCAGATGGGTTGGTTTGGACACAGGTATCCGACCTCGGATTTTGGAACAATAAAGCCGCATTATTATATGCCGTTCAATCCATCCCCCATAATTTTTTGTTAGACCCCAGTGGAAAAATTATAGCCAAGGACCTGCGCGGCAGTGATCTGGATGCCAAGTTGACCTCAATTTTTGGAAAGATGTAGATTTTTTGGAATAAAGAGTCAAGAAATAAGAATCAAGAAGACCGGATTCCGGTTTTATTTTGTCTTGTATCCCGGCTCTTGACCTCTTGATTCTTAAATTCTATTTATTACTTTTATACCAATACCCCGGGCTAAATTTTAATTGACATGAAAAAACTCATTCTACTTATGCTGGCATCAGCCCCGGCAGTGCTTTTTGCACAGGAAAAATATGTGATAAAAGGTAAAGTCGGTTCAATAGCAGCCCCTGCAAAAATATTCATGACCCATCGCGATGGCGCGAGTACTGTAACCGATTCAGCAAGCGTAAATAACGGCGTTTTTATGTTTAATGGCGAAGTTAAGGATATTACCCGTGCAAGTTTGGTGGTAGACTATAAAGGCACAGGCATCCAAAGCATCGATAGGCGTTCGGCAGATATGCTTACTATCTACCTGGTTAATGGTACAACAAATATTACCAGCGCCGATTCGCTGTCAAAAGCAAAATTGAGTGGTACTAAAGTTAACGAGGATTTTGAACGCTATAATATTTTTTTAAAGCCTTATAATGATGCTGAAGCTGCGTTGGAAAAAGAATACGAAGCCGCTCCCGATGATAAACGTAAATCAAAGGAGTTTGGCGATTATATTGATAAAAAGGACAGCATTAATCAGATACTGTCCGAAGACCTGAATAAAAAATTCATCGCTGCAAATCCTGATTCATATATCAGTTTGCAGGCGTTACGCGGCATAGGCGGTCCGTATCCGGATGTTGCTGTACTTGAGCAAGCCTTTAATAACCTTTCACCCGCTATAAAAGCAACTACTGCGGGCGTTGCATATAAGAAATATATCGATGTACTTAAAACGGTAGCCATCGGCCAAATGGCGCCAGAGTTTGCCCAGGCCGATACAAACGGTAAAATGGTGAGCCTGTCATCATTTCATGGTAAGTATGTGCTACTTGATTTTTGGGCATCATGGTGCGGCCCTTGCCGTGCCGAGAACCCGAACGTGGTAAAGGCATATAATAACTTTAAAGGAAAAAACTTCACTATACTAGGCGTATCATTAGACAGGCCCGGCAAAAAAGAAGCGTGGCTAAAAGCAATACATGACGACCATCTGACCTGGAACCATGTGTCTGACCTGAAATTTTGGGATAGCGAAACTGCGAAATTATACGGTATACAAGCCATTCCGCAAAACCTGTTGATTGACCCAAGCGGTAAAATTATCGGCAAGAATTTGTTTGGCGATGACCTGGAAAAAAAATTGACTGATATATTCGGGAAGATATAATTTAGTCGGAAAGTCCGAAAAGACAGGAAGTAAAAACAAAAGCCGGGGTCAATCATTGATCCCCGGCTTTTGTTGTCTTAAATTATTTGTAATCAGTCTTTCTGACTTACGGACTTTCGGTCTTTCCGACTTATCCTACAGCAAATCAAACCCAATATCTTTCCTAAAGTACATGCCGTCATAATAAATACGACTGGCATCTGCGGTGGCTTGCTGCAGGGCTTTGAACAGGTCATCCTGTAGCGAGGTAATGGCTATTACCCGCCCACCAGATGTTTTTACTTCACTTTCATCCATATAAGTGCCTGCGTGGAAAACGTAAGAATCGCGGATGTTCTCCATGCCGGTCATCACTTTATCTTTTAAGTATTTGCCGGGATAGCCACCGGCCACCATCATTACTGTAGCGGCTATTTTATCAGAGATAACAAGTTCCCTCTGATGCAAATTACCTTCGGCTACGCCTAATAAAAGGTCGACCAGGTCCGATTCTATTCGTGGTAAAACACTTTCCGTTTCAGGGTCGCCCATGCGGCAGTTATATTCTATCATGTATGGGTCGCCATTACAATTCATCAGGCCGATGAAAATAAAGCCCTTGTAAGGTATGCCCTCGCTTTTCAGCCCATCAATGGTAGGTATCACCATGCGGTCTTCCACCTTCTTTAAAAATTCAGCATCGGCAAATGGCACCGGCGATACTGAACCCATACCCCCGGTGTTCAATCCCGTATCGCCCTCGCCAACCCGCTTGTAATCTTTTGCCGATGGCAGCATTTTATAGTGCGTGCCGTCTGTCAGCACAAAAACCGAAAGTTCAATACCCTGTAAAAATTGCTCAACCACTACTTTCGAACTGGCGTTGCCAAATTTGGCATAGGTAAGCATTTCTATCAGTTCCTGCTGGGCTTCCTGTACGGTAAGGCATATCAGTACGCCTTTGCCTGCAGCAAGTCCATCAGCCTTTAAAACTATAGGCAAACCAATGGTTGGCAGGTAATCAAAACCTTCCTGTAAAGTTTCGCGTGTAAAGGTGCGCGAAGCGGCAGCGGGGATATTATGGCGCTCCATAAACTGTTTTGAAAAATCCTTGCTGCCTTCCAATTGCGCGCCTTCAGCCTGGGGGCCAATAACGGGTATGTTTTTCAATTCCTCATCGGCAAGGAAAAAATCATGTATGCCACGAACCAGGGGTTCCTCGGGGCCAACCAGTACCAGGTTTATCGCGTTAGCTAAAACACACTGTTTAATGCCCTCAAAGTCATTAACGCCAATGTTAATATTGATGCCATACTGACCGGTGCCGGCATTTCCGGGCGCTATAAACAAGCGTTCGCATTTTGGGCTTTGTGATAATTTCCAGGCGAAGGCGCTTTCCCTTCCACCCGAACCAAGGAGCAGGATGTTCATAGGGGCAAAGATACTTTTTTATAGTATCAAGTAGTTAGTATCAAGTATCAAGATTTTTTTCTTTTTATAGATTATTTAACCATAGTAAAGCCCTGAAATTTGTTAATTTTGTTCATTTTTTTTACTTGATACTTGATACTAATTACTTGATACTCCCTAAAAACCTTACCTTTGCCTGCCATTATGACTTTTCAATTACCAATGGCTTAATTGTTGAGTGCATGATGTTTCATATATCAAATTAACATGTTAGACTTTTTTAGTAAGCTTTTTGGAAGCAAATCAGAACGGGATGTAAAAAGCATATTGCCTTTAGTTGAAAAAATAAAGGCAGAATATGCCAAACTCGGCGATATAAGCAATGATGAGCTCAGGGCCAAAACCATATATTTTAAAGAAACCATTTCAACCGGGCTTGCCGGTATAGACAGCGAAATACAAGCGATAAAAGATCGCACGGAGAATGAGCTGGATATGGAAGTGAACGAGAAGGTTGAACTGTATACACAGCTAGACAAACTCGAAAAAGACCGCAATAAAGAACTGGAAGACATATTGATGAATATACTTCCCGAAGGTTTTGCCGTGGTAAAAGAAACTGCCCGCCGTTTTAAAGAAAATAAAACCATTGAGGTTACTGCCACAGACTTTGACCGTGAACTGGCTGCCCGCAAAGGCAACGTAGTAATAAAAGGCGATAAAGCCATACACCATAACACCTGGCTGGCTGCCGATAATGAAGTTACCTGGGATATGGTACATTACGATGTACAGCTGATAGGCGGTGTGGTATTGCACCAGGGTAAGATTGCCGAAATGGCCACAGGTGAAGGTAAAACGCTGGTAGCCACGCTGCCTGCATATTTAAATGCACTGGCCGGACAAGGTGTACACATTGTAACCGTGAATGATTACCTGGCCCGCCGCGATAGTGAGTGGATGGGGCCGCTGTATGAGTTTCATGGTTTGTCGGTGGATTGTATTGATAAGCATGAGCCAAATTCGGAAGAACGCCGCAAAGCTTATTTGTCCGATATTACTTTTGGTACCAACAATGAATTTGGTTTTGACTATCTGCGTGACAATATGACACGCAGCCCTGAAGAACTGGTACAACGCAAATTACATTTTGCCATGGTGGATGAGGTCGATTCGGTTTTGATTGATGATGCCCGTACACCGTTGATTATTTCAGGCCCTATACCGCGCGGCGATGAGCACGAGTTTTATGAGTTGAAACCACGCATAGAGCGTTTGGTGAATGCCCAGAAAGCTTATGTGAACAGCGCATTAAACGATGCAAGAAAACTGATAGCCGAAGGCAAAACGGGTGTTGACGAGGGTGGCCTGGCATTACTGCGTGCTTTCAGGGGCTTGCCAAAAAGCAAAGCATTAATAAAGTTTTTGAGTGAAGGGGCTAACAGGCAAACCCTGTTAAAGACCGAAAACCATTACATGCAGGACCAAAGCAAGGAAATGCCTATGGTTGATGCCGAATTATATTTTGTTATTGACGAAAAAAATAACCAGGTTGAGCTTGCTGAAAAAGGTATTGAATTAATAACAGCATCGGGTGAAGACCCGCACTTTTTTGTAATGCCTGATGTGGGAACCGAAATTGCCGAGATTGAAAAAAGCAACATCCCCGCTGAAGAAAAAGTAACTCAAAAGGATGAGCTGATGCGCGATTTCTCGATCAAATCAGAACGTATCCACTCGGTTAACCAGTTGTTAAAGGCTTACACGCTTTTTGAGAAAGATACTGAATACATACTTGATGAAGGCAAGGTAAAAATAGTTGACGAGCAGACAGGCCGTGTATTGGATGGCCGCCGTTATTCTGATGGTTTGCACCAGGCTATCGAGGCTAAGGAAAATGTGAAGGTAGAAGATGCTACACAAACATTTGCTACCATCACCCTGCAAAACTACTTCCGTATGTACCACAAGCTTTGCGGCATGACAGGTACTGCAGTTACTGAAGCAGGTGAGTTTTGGACGATATATAAGCTGGACGTTGTTGAAATTCCAACCAACACACCGATAAGCCGTTCAGACAGGCAAGATCTGGTTTACCGGACAGTGCGTGAAAAATACAATGCTGTAGCCGATGAGATCGTAAAATTAACAGAAGCAGGCCGCCCGGTACTGGTGGGTACAACTTCGGTTGATATATCGGAATTGCTGAGCCGTATGCTTAAGCTACGCGGCATTAAACATAATGTACTGAATGCCAAAATGCACCAAAAAGAGGCCGACATTGTGGCCGAAGCCGGTAAAACAGGCACTGTTACCATAGCCACCAACATGGCTGGCCGTGGTACGGATATAAAGTTAGGCCCTGGTGTTAAAGAAGCAGGGGGTTTAGCCATTGTAGGTACTGAAAGACATGAATCGCGCCGGGTTGACCGCCAGTTGCGTGGCCGTGCCGGCCGCCAGGGCGATCCGGGTTCATCACAGTTTTTCGTATCGCTGGAAGATAACCTAATGCGTATTTTCGGTTCAGAGCGTATATCGAATATGATGGTGAAAATGGGTATTGAGGAAGGCGAAGTAATACAGCATTCCATGATCTCAAAATCAATTGAGCGTGCGCAGAAGAAGGTTGAAGAAAATAACTTCGGCATACGTAAGCGCCTGCTGGAATATGATGATGTGATGAACTCGCAGCGTACGGTTATCTATACCAAACGTAAAAACGCCCTGTTTGGCGAACGCCTTGATGTTGATTTAAGCAACACCATTTTTGATGTGGTTGAAGATATTATTGTTGAATACAAAGAGCAAAACAACTATGAAGGCTTCCAGCTGGAAATGATCCGTCTTTTTACGGTTGATGTACAGCTTAGCGAACAAGATTTTGGCTCGATGAATGCTAAAGAGATCACCGATGCTATTTTTGCCGAAGTGATGGCTTTCTACAAACATAAATCTGAAGCTATTGCCGCACAGGCGTACCCGGTATTAAAAGATGTATATGATACCCGCGGCGATTACGTAGAAAGCATTGTAGTGCCATTTACCGATGGCGTACATGGTATGCAGATAGTTGTTCCGCTTAAAAAAGCCATTCAGAACAAGGGTTTGGAAGTGTTTAAATCGTTTGAAAAGAACGTAACCCTTGGCGAAATTGATGATGCGTGGAAAGAACATTTGCGCGAAATGGACGAACTGAAACAATCGGTACAAAATGCAGTTTATGAACAAAAAGACCCGTTATTGGTTTATAAGTTTGAAGCTTTTGAGTTGTTCAGGGATATGCTGGCGGCAGTAAACAAAGAGATGGTTAGCTTCCTGTTCAGGGGCGGTATAGCTGTACAGCAGCAGGCCGATGAAATTCGTGAAGCCAGGCCAGCACCCCGTACCGATATGAGGAATATACGTACCTCGAAACCGGAAACAATTCAGTCCAACGGCATACCTATGCTTGATGATACCCGCGAAATGCAAAAGCCAACCCCGGTTAGGGTAGAGCAAAAAATAGGCAGGAATGACCCTTGCCCATGCGGAAGCGGTAAAAAGTTTAAGAACTGCCATGGCCAGGGCCAGGCATAATTTTACAAATATGAAGAGCAGCGCACCTTTTTGTAAAGCTATTTTAGCAGTAACAATAAAGTGCGCTGTTTTTTTAGGGTTGATGTTTTTACCAACGCTTTTATCCGCGCAAACACGCGGAAAAGTTGAGGTAGATAAAAATCCAAAAGTGGACTCGCTGATAGGTAATTACCTGCTAAACGGCAAAACCGGCAATGGCAATGCTACATCATCGGGTGGGTTCAGGGTTCAAATATATAGTGGTTTCAACCGTAAAGGCGCTTATACTGCCCAGGCCAAATTCCAGGATATGTTTCCAAACGTGCCTACCTATATTACTTATCGTGAACCAAATTTTAAGGTGCACGTCGGTGATTACCGGTCGCGCCTGGAAGCTGAAAAGATGATGGAGGATTTGAAAACCTCGTTCGCCAGCTTGTTTATTATTGAAGAAAAAATCAACTTTCCAAAACTCGATACAGAATGATAAAAGAGAAAATACAGGAATTATCGGCGAATATTTTTAACGATGTTGTGGCCAACCGCCGCCACCTGCATTCGCATCCTGAACTCTCATTCCATGAAACAGAAACATCGGCCTTTATTGCAAAAAAACTGGATGAACTGGGCCTGCAATACCAGCGCATGGCCGATAACGGTTTGGTAGCATTAATAAAAGGCGAAAAACAATCGGACAGGGTGGTAGCACTTCGCGCAGATATGGACGCGCTGCCTATTTTGGAGGCTAATGAAGTGCCTTACAAGTCGCAAAATACAGGGATAATGCATGCCTGCGGGCACGATGTACATACCTCATCATTATTAGGTACTGCCAAAATTTTAATCGGCCTTACCGCTGAGTTTGGCGGTACCGTTAAACTGATATTTCAACCTGCCGAGGAAAAATTGCCCGGCGGTGCAAGCCTGATGATAAAGGAAGGTGTACTGGAAAATCCAAAACCGCAAGCGGTATTGGGCCAGCATGTAATGCCTTTGATTGATGCCGGCAAAGTGGGCTTTCGCGCGGGCAAATACATGGCCTCGACCGATGAGATATATGTTACCGTTAAAGGTAAAGGCGGCCACGGCGCGCAGCCGCAGCAAAATATCGACCCGATATTAATTACAGCGCATATGCTTACCGCGCTGCAACAGGTAGTAAGCCGTTATGCCGACCCGAAAATACCATCGGTATTATCATTTGGTAAGGTGATAGCCAACGGCGCTACCAATGTTATCCCCAACGAGGTTTATTTAGAAGGGACTTTCCGTACCATGGACGAAAAATGGCGCGCCGATGCCCACATCAAAATGAAAAAGCTGGCCGAGGGCCTTGCCGAAAGCATGGGCGGCAGCTGCGATTTTAACATAGTGAGGGGTTACCCGTTTTTAATAAACGAGGAAAAGCTAACCGCTGTAACCCGCGCCAACGCTGAAGATTATTTAGGCAAAGAAAACGTACTTGATCTGGATATCTGGATGGCTGCGGAGGATTTCGCCTATTACTCGCAGGTGGCCGATTCCTGCTTTTACCGCCTCGGTATACGCAACGAAAGCCGTGGTATTACCTCATCGGTGCATACCCCAACCTTTGATATAGAGGAAGATGCTTTTAAGATAAGCACCGGTTTGATGGCTTATCTGGCAGTGAAGCAGTTGGGGAACTAATAATTAAATTGTCCATGCTGAAGTACAAAGCATTTTCTAAACTATGCAATTTTAGAAGATTCTTAGCTATCGGTTACTATGACAAAGGCAGTTTTTGGGCATTCTCACTTATGAAAATTATTATTCTTGCTTTCAGCTTTTTGCTTTTCGCTTTAAACGCCTACAGCCAGCAGCAGCCCCGTTATAATCCCGATACCATCCGCACTATTGTTATTGATTCTGTTGTAAATATCCGCTCGCACAAACTCAACGTGCAGGATTTTATTGATGCGGTACTGGCCGATACCGGCTTTTACAAGGCCTTCCGCGATATGAAGAAATATTCCTTTACAGCCGAAAACTACATCTACACCTATGATAAAAAGAATAAAATTGATGGCAAAATATACCGTAAGCTAAGGCATATCAACATAGGCTCCAACCATACTATAGAATATATTGCCAATCGCGATAGCGGCAACGTGTACAGGAAGAACGGCAAGTACCAATTGTATACTGTAAATATGTTCGATTATATTTTTACCAATGCCTACAAATCAGCATATACCACAGGCAGTACATTGAGTTCGGCAGGTGGAAAGGATGAGTCGTACAAAAGCAAGCTTAAAACCCTCATATTCGCGCCCGGGCACAGGGTCGACGGGCTGCCATTTATTAGCAATAAAACCGAAATATTCTCGCCCGATATGCGGCAGTTTTATGATTATCAGTTTGCCCGGGGTAAATATTTGGATAGTATCCCAGTATACCGTTTCAGGGTGGTACAAAAAAGCAGCACACAGGGAAATGATGTGGTAATAAAAGAGCTGACCACTATCTTTGATATACGGACGTTTAAAATACTGGGCCGCTATGTAAACCTAAGCTATCATAACCTGTTTATTGATTTTGATGTGCAGATGAATATTGAGTTGAGCCGTATTAATGATGATTGGGTGCCCGCAAAAATAACCTATCAGGGCAATTGGGATGTGCCGTTTCATAAGACAGAAAGAGCGAGCTTTTTGATAGTACAGAAAGAATATAAGTAATTTCACCGATTTTGTTGTGATTCTACCGATTAGAAATGTCAAAGAACGACCCCTAAGGGCTGCACCACTGCGGGGCGGAGACGCGAATTATCGCGCCCCTACAGCGGAAAGGGATTATTCAAATTTCGGGGATCGGGTTGAGAAAAGTGGTGACACTGTTTTGTCAGTTATTGATAACCAGTGGGATATTTTGTTGGTGACAACACCAACAAAGGCGGGGTTCGTCATATATCGTTTCAATACCAGCCAATTAGCCAACTTGCCCAGGATACCAAGCGGCGATTCAAAAACAAATATGTCCTTCATCACTGTACAGCCATCTACCTGAGAAAACAGGTGTTTATGCCTGAAACTTTTAAAAGCGCTACTAACCATTTCATCAACAAACAAGCTGGGGTATTGAAATTCAGTAATTTTTGAGGTGAGATTTTGCCAGATGCCGAAATGCCTCGCCCGCCAGGTAACGGTTTCGCCCAATTCAATTAAACCGCTGGTTTTGCCTGCTATAGCCCGTTCGCCGGTGTGTTTAGTGGATTCTATGTGAAGATCAATACTGCGCGACAGGTCGAACACCTTTTCGATAGGGGCGTTGATCTGGGTAATTAGTTCGATCGTCGGCATTTTAATTATGATAACAGATTTACGAACTTTTTAAAACTTAAAATCAATAGCAAGAACTTTAAAAATCAGCGCAATCAAAAAAATCAGCCTTAAAATCAACGGTCTAAAATTCCGCGTTCTTTGGATAACGAGGGAACGGTATTACATCCCTGATGTTCCCCATACCCGTAACAAACAGCACCAAACGCTCAAAACCTAAACCAAAACCCGCATGCTGACAGGCGCCGAAGCGGCGGGTATCCAGGTACCACCACAATTCTTCGGTTGGTATGCCCATTTCATCCATGCGTTGTTCCAGTTTATCCAAACGCTCTTCACGTTGCGAACCACCCACTATTTCGCCAATGCCGGGGAACAGGATGTCCATTGCGCGGACAGTTTCGCGGCCCTGCGCATCAGGCTCATTTTGACGCATGTAGAATGCTTTTATCTCTTTGGGGTAATCGGTAAGTATCACCGGTTTTTTAAAGTGCTTCTCTACCAAATAACGCTCATGCTCTGATTGCAAATCGGTGCCCCAGCCTTCAACCGGGTACTGGAATTTTTTCTTTTTGTTAGGGGTCGATTCCCTGAGTATCTCGATAGCCTCGGTATAGGTAAGGCGTTCAAAGTCGTTATCCAAACAGAATTTAAGCTTATCCAGCAAACTCATTTCCGAGCGCTCATTTTGTGGCTTCTGTTTTTCTTCCTCGGTTAAACGCTGGGTCAAAAACTCCAGGTCTTCAGCATTTTTATCTAACACATACTTTATTACATATTTCAGCAACTCCTCGGCCAGGTTCATATTGTCGGTCAGGTCATAGAACGCCATTTCGGGCTCTATCATCCAAAACTCCGCCAGGTGACGGGTAGTATTCGAATTCTCCGCTCTGAATGTTGGCCCGAAGGTGTAAATATCGCTCAAAGCCATCGCGCCAAGCTCGCCCTCCAATTGGCCCGATACGGTAAGGTTGGTAGCACGGCCAAAAAAGTCCTGTTTAAAATCTATTTCGCCGGTATCGGTTCTTGGTACGTTGTCTAAATCAAAATTGGTCACATGGAAAGTTTCACCAGCGCCTTCAGCATCCGAAGCGGTGATGATAGGCGTATGCAAGTACACAAACCCCTTATCCTGGAAGAACTGATGAACAGCAAATGCCAGGCTGTTACGCACACGGAATATGGCCCCGAAAGTATTGGTGCGGAAACGCAGGTGCGCTTTTTCACGCAAAAACTCCAAAGTTTGCCTTTTGGGTTGTAGCGGATATTCTTCCGGGTCGCAATCCCCCAGTATCTCGATAGCTTTGGCAATAACTTCAAATTTTTGTCCCTGGCCCAGTGAGGGTATCAGCTCACCGGTAACGCTGATGGCAGCGCCAAAGGTGATACGTTTAAGCAGGGCGGGGTCGGTATTTTCAAAGTCGACGACAATTTGCAGGTTGCTGTTGGTGGAGCCATCATTCAAAGCAATAAAACGGTTTTGGCGGAAGGCGCGTACCCACCCCTTAACAGTTACATCAATCCCGGTTTGTTCACTCTGTAATATTGCTTTTATTTTTGTGCGCTGGCTCATGTTATTAAAATATTCCGAGCGGCAAAAATACTATTTTTCATTTTATCGGTGCTGTAAATAACAACATAAATTACTTTCCACATTTTAATTTATACCTGCCTATTTAGCTAAGTTTGCGGCATAATTAATTTAATGAACCCGAAATTGAGCCTGTTTATAGGCATTTTGTGTATATCATTTTCGCCGATTTTTGTAAAGCTGGCAGGGGTAGCGCCTATTGGTGGTGCCTTTTACAGGGTGTTTGTTGCGTGGCTGTGTATGTTGCCATATTGCATCATCAAAAATAAACTTAAGGTAGAAAAGAAGCAGCTGCTTGTCGCGTTATTGGCAGGTGTGGTATTTGCATCGGATGTTGCGGTTTGGAATATTTCGTTATTAAAGATCAGCGCTACGGTTTCAACCCTTATTGCTAACCTGGCTCCGGTTTGGGTAGGACTGCTTAGTTTTATTATACTGAAAAAGCGCTCGGGCTTGTTGTTTTGGATAGGCACACTTATAGCTATTACAGGCATGATAATATTGGTAGGGTACGAACATATATTGCACCTGGAGATCAACACTGGCATTATGCTGGCAACCTTAGCCAGTTTATTCTATGCCATATACATTATGATCACCAAAAATATTATGGCGCGGATAGACCTGTTCAGCTTTATGTTTTATTCCATGCTGGGCGCGAGCGTATTTTTATTACTGGTGAACGGCACAATGGATAATAACATTATCAATTACTCATTAAAGGTGTGGTTGTGTTTTATAGGCATGGGGTTGCTGTGCCAACTTACCGGGTGGCTTACTATCAACTATTCGTTGCGCTATCTTGAATCGACCAAAGTAGCTATAACCTTATTGAGCCAAACAGTATTCGCCGGGTTACTGGCGACATTTTTATTGGCCGAAAGACTGGGGGCAAACGAAATTATAGGTAGTGTAATTGTCCTGGCGGGTATAGCCATTACTTTTTTGAAGCGGCCAAATAAAACTGTTATCGCCGAAGGCAATAAAGCCTAAAAAAACTATTTTTGTGATTAACCCTCGCGGATTATTTTTTCAATGATTACAAAACCCACTATCGACCGTATCATGGAAGCCACCGACATTGTTGAGGTGATAGGGGAGTTTGTGCAATTGAAAAAACGCGGTGCTAATTATGTGGGCCTTTCGCCTTTTGCGAATGAGCGTACGCCATCGTTTACCGTATCCCCCGTTAAAGGTATTTTTAAAGATTTTTCATCTGGCAAGGGTGGAAGCGCCGTTACTTTTTTGATGGAGCTGGAAAAGTTCAGTTATCCCGAAGCCCTGAAATGGCTGGCGAAAAAATACGGCATAGAGGTTGAAGAAACTGTTGAAACACCCCAGAATAATGAAGAAAACCAACATCTTGAAAGCCTTAGAATAGTTGCAGCCTATGCAGGTAAATTTTTTCATGAAAGTTTATTGGAAACTGATGAAGGTAGAAATATTGGATTGAGCTATTTTAAAGAGCGTGGTTTTAATAATGATGTAATTAAAAAATTTGAATTAGGCTATTCACCTAATCAATGGGAGGCATTTTCTAGTCAAGCGTTAAAAGACGGTTATCGTGCAGAATTCTTGATAGAAAGCGGATTGTCTGTTAAGCGTGATAATGAAACACTTTATGATCGTTATCGAGGAAGGATAATATTTCCGATACATTCCGCGACAGGCAAGATTGTTGGTTTTGGTGGAAGAACATTGCTGAAAGATAAAAATGTTCCAAAGTATGTTAATTCTCCTGAGTCGCCGATATACAATAAGTCTAATATACTTTACGGATTTTATTTTGCACAAAAAGCAATAAGAAGTAAAGATAAGTGCTATTTAGTTGAAGGATATGCCGATGTGATTTCTGTTTTTCAATCAGGTATTGAAAACGTAGTTGCATCTTCAGGAACATCTTTAACCGAACAACAAGTTAGGCTAATAAAAAAACAGACTAACAATTTAACAATATTGTATGATGGCGATTCTGCTGGAATCAAGGCTGCAATTCGAGGCTTTTCATTGTTATATAAAGACAGACTTGTCGTAAAGATTGTTACTTTTCCTGATGGTCATGATCCAGATTCATATATCAGAAGCGTAGGTACATCGGCCTTTGAAAACTATGTAGAAAAGTCTTCTAAAGGAATAGTAGAATTTTACTTGGCTACTATTCAGAAAGATGAATTAAAAGATCCTATTAAAAAAATAAAGGTTGCGGATGATTTGGCTGAAATACTGTCAAATAATTTAGAGCCTGAATTTAGAGGCGCCTATACCAAACAGGTAGCCGAGAAATTAGGAATTGATGAAAGAAATTTCATAAATCTTGTAAATAAACTCATCCTAGCCAAGGCTAAAAAAGAAAGTAATCAAATTCGAACTACAATAAACGATTCTGAAGTTGAAGAACTTGTTCAAGATAATTCTACTGAGGGTCTTGAAAAGTTAAGTGAAGATGATTCCAAGTTATTATATGCCGAAAAGTCTCAAGAAATGGAGATCATTCGTTTGCTGTTGCTTTACGGCAATAAAATGATCGACTGGGACGGCATAGCCAATACCTATATCGGCCCGTTTATGATTGCTGAACTAAGCGACGTTGAATTTGACCATCCTGCAAGTAAGAATTTTGTCGAATTGTATCGCAAGGAAGTGGAGAACGGTGTATTGCCCGATGAACAATTCTTTATCCATTATCCTGATAAGGAAATAGTTGACCTAACGGTTACGCTCATCGCCACAAAATACACGCTTAGCGACAATTGGTACGAGATGCACCGTATTTTAGTGCCCGATGAGCAAGCCAATATGAAGGCCACTATTCTTGGCGCTATATTCCACCTTAAAAAACAAAAAGTGGGCAAAATACTGGAGAACCTACGCACCGAGCTGCAAAAAACCGAAAGCGAAACCGACCAGGAAATTCTGCTTGGGCAGTATATGCACATGAAGAAGGTGGAGAAAACCATATCCGATTACTTAGGCTCTGTAATACTGAAATAATGGCCAAACACCTCGAATTTGGCCGCAGGGGCGAAAGTATGGCAAAAGCCCACCTGGAGAGCGCCGGCTACGAAATATTGGACGAGAACTGGACACATGGCAGGAACGAAGTTGACCTGGTAGCTTATAAGAACAAGGTTATTATATTTGTGGAAGTAAAAACACGCAGTGGCAATGCATTTGGCGAACCCGAGGATTTTGTTGACGCGCGAAAACAACGCCTGCTGGTTGAGGCAGCCGATGAATATATTTACCTGATGGAGCATGAGGGCGAGGTGCGCTTCGACATTATCTCTATTTTATTTGATAAAACCGATAACTATACACTAAAGCATATTGAAGATGCGTTTTGGCCCCATGCTACCTGATACTATGAATAACAAGTTAATCTTATTTTTTGCAGCCTTTATTTTATTCGCTTTTGGCTGTAACCGTAACAAAAACCAGCAAACCAACCCGAGCATAAACCCCGAAGCGGGATCGACCTACAAGGCCGGCGATGTGGTAAAAGTGAACGTTGTATTACCTGATGCCAAAATGGACTCGATAGTTTACCTGGTCGATTCTGTTAAGCTGTTCTCAAAAAAAGATACCGCGGGCATTAGTTTAAAAACGGATACCATGCGTTTGGGCGCAAAATTAATAACCGCCCGGATTTACCAGGATGGCAAAAGCCAGGAGGTATCGACCAATATTGTTTTAGTGGCAGCTAAGGCCCCCGAAGATTATTCTTTTAAGGTGGTTAAAGTTTACCCGCATGATACCAGCTGCTATACCGAGGGCCTGCTTTACCAGGACGGATTTTTGTATGAAGGTGGCGGAGGCCAATCGAGAACGCCTGCCGGAAAAAATAATGCCGATACTACTGTTGGCCAGTCGAGCGTACGTAAAGTTAACTTAGAAACAGGTAAGCCGGTGTTAAAAACAATGGTAGACCCGACAATATTTGGCGAAGGCATCTCCATTGTAGGCGATAAACTGATAGAGTTAACCTGGACAGAGAAGATAGGTTACATATATGATAAAAACACCCTAAAGCGGCTTAGTACTTTTACTAACAATATAGGTGCTGAAGGTTGGGGGATGACATTTGATGGCACTAAACTATATATGGACGATAGCACCAATCGTATATGGTTCATTGATAAAAATTCGTGGCATGCGATAGGCTATATTGATGTTTATGATGATAAGGGCCCGGTAAATGAATTGAATGAACTGGAATATATTGACGGGAAAATATATGCTAACATATATACCACTAATTTTATAGTAGTGATAGACCCTAAAACGGGCGCGGTGCTGCAAAAGATAGATATGTCGGCACTGTATCCCGAACCCCGTACGCCTCCTGCCGAAGTGCTGAATGGCATAGCTTACGATGCAAAAGGTAAACGGATATTTGTTACCGGGAAAAAATGGCAGCATTTATACCAGGTGGAGTTTGTGAAGAAATAGTAATTTATTATGAAAAGACTTGTTGCCAACCATACTTGATCATAAATTCATCAACCTCATCATTAAATGATTTTTTGGCATGGTGTTGTTCTTGATTGTTAATATAATTCATAACAGTTTCAACTTGCGATTCACTTATAGACACAGCAAAGTAATCATCTTGCCAATTGAATTTTTCTGATGTCAATTTATTTTGGTTGATCCAGAATGAAGATTCGCCTTTTATTAGCTGGCTAATTTTGGCGATGTTCTGATCTTTACCTAATGAGATAAGGCAATGGATATGATCGGTATATCCATTTATGGATCTTAAAAATATATCCTTCTCTTTACAATTTTCAGCTATGTGCTTATGCAAGTTGTATCTGAATTCCTTTTTTAATAAAGGTTCGCGGTTTTTTGTAGCGAAAACTAAATGCACCCAGATTTTTACAAATGACATGGTGAGGGTTAAGTTTATCCAAATATAATATTATTCGACATATGTTGAAATTGCATGGCGGTGATGTTTGGCTAAAGCCGAATGAGTAGTTTATTGTTATCCGTTGGCTGAAGCCAACGGCAATGTTGAAAAATTTAAGGCGATATGAAGTTGTTTATAAAAATAATTAATTGTCGTTAGCCTTAGTCAATGAATAAGCTATTAGCAATAAATAAATTCTGATAAACCTACAAATTGATAAGATTTTTCCGTTGGCTTTAGCCAACGGAAAAATAAAGAGATATCCCGGCTTTAGCCAAAAATCACACATAATTTGCGGCTGTTTTATCAACAAAAAAAATGGCAGCATTTATACCAGGTGGAATTTATGGAGAAATAAAACAATTTGGATGTAATTAAGAATTTGCTTAGTTTTAGTATACCTTAATAATATCACAATGTTTAAAAATGCATTTTCTTTTAATGGCCGTATCAAACGAACTGAATACGGATTAAGCTTTATTATTTATATCGCTGTTTACATTGGTTTGCGGTATCTTACAGATGGTGAAAATGCCAGGAGCATTCTTGGAATTTCATTTTTATTGTATATCCCGCTACTTTGGTTCCAATATGCTCAAGGAGCTAAACGATGCCATGATTTAGGTAAAAGCGGTTGGTGGCAACTGATCCCGTTTTACTTTTTTTGGCTGCTTTTTGAAAAAGGTAACCCATATCCAAATGAATATGATGTGCCAGGAAGCGAAGTGTTTTATGGTGCCGATGATTACGAAAAACCATTTGACATAAATGAGCCTTTACAAAGCAATGTCATTTCAACGCAGGTTAATGATATAATCCCTCCTGCCACAAACGAGTAAAATCGATAAACAAAAGTGGCCCAAAATTTCGGGCCACTTTTGTTGTTGAATATGAGCACAGCTGCTTACCGCCATTCTTTGTATTGGTTTATCAAACCGTTGGTCGATGAATCGTGACTTGTTATCTCATCATCATTCCTTAGTTCCGGCTGTATTTTCTGTGCTAATTGTTTGCCCAATTCAACGCCCCATTGGTCAAAGCTGTAAATGTTCCAGATAATACCTTGTACAAATATTTTATGTTCGTACATCGCTATTAATGAACCCAGGCTGCGCGGGGTTATCTTTTTCAACAGGAATGAATTGGTTGGGCGGTTGCCGTCGAATTCTTTAAATGGCGCCAGTTTATCAATAGCGTCCTGCGATTTCCCGGCGGCTTTTAATTCGGCAACCACTTCATCTATAGTTTTGCCGTTCATCAAAGCTTCGGTTTGCGCAAAATAGTTCGACACCAACAACATATGGTGATCGCCAATTGGATTATGACTTTGTGCGGGTGCAATAAAATCACAAGGGATCATTTTAGTGCCCTGATGTATCAGTTGATAAAACGCGTGCTGGCCATTAGTGCCTGGTTCGCCCCAAATAATTGGGCCGGTTTGGTAATCAACACGGTTGCCATTACGGTCGACATGCTTGCCGTTACTTTCCATATCGCCTTGCTGAAAATATGCGGCAAAACGGTGCAGGTATTGGTCGTAAGGCAGTATGGCTTCAGTTTCAGCTTCAAAAAAGTTGTTGTACCATATGCCTGTGAGCGCCATAATAACCGACGGGTTCTGTTCAAATTCGGTATTTTTAAAATGCTGGTCGTAAGCATGCGCGCCACTCAACAGTTCCACAAAATTCTCGTAACCCAGGCTCAATACTATTGATAAACCGATAGCGCTCCATAACGAATAACGTCCGCCAACCCAATCCCAAAACTCAAACATATTCTGGGTATCGATGCCAAATTTCTCAACGCCTTCGGTATTGGTTGACAAGGCAACAAAATGTTTAGCTACATCCTCCTGTTTACCGCCATTTGCCAAAAGCCAGTCCTTCGCGGTTTGTGCGTTGGTCATGGTTTCCTGGGTGGTGAATGTTTTTGAGGCGATAAGGAATAATGTGGTTTCTGGGTTTACTTCTTTCAACGCTTCGGCAATGTGTGTACCATCAACATTGCTTACAAAGTGCATTTTTAAATGGTTTTTGTAGGGGCGCAACGCTTCGGTAACCATCACAGGGCCAAGGTCTGAACCGCCTATGCCAACGTTAACTATATCGGTAATTGATTTGCCGGTAAAGCCCTTCCAGTCACCCGAAATTATTTTTTCGCTGAATGTTTTCATTTGTTCCAGCACACGGTTCACATCGGGCATTACATCTTTGCCGTCAACATAAATTGGCGTATTGCTGCGGTTACGCAGGGCAATATGTAGCACAGGCCGGTGCTCGGTAGCATTGATCACCTCGCCTGAGAACATGGCCTCAATTGCATCTTTTACCCTACACTCGCGCGCCAATTGCATTAAAAGGGCGAACGTTTCATCATTGATACGGTTCTTCGAATAATCGAACAAAATATCTTCAAATTGCGTAGAAAATTTGTTAAATCGCTGGTTATCAGATTTAAATAGGTCCTTTAGGTGCTGGTCCACTATATCAATATAATGGTTGGCTAAATATTTATAGGATTGCGTGGTGGTGAAATCAATGTTTGGCAGCATAATTGGAATGTTTTTTTGACAAAATTAGAATTTAAAAATTCAGGTAATAATTTAATCTGAATTCTTACAATACGGTGTGTGAATTGTGTATTATTAACACACCCTACTTAGTGTTTGTTTTACACCAACTCGATTGTCATATTTTAAACAAAATTTGTATTTTATTTTGATATTAAAAACTATTATTTGGTATATTTGTCTAAATGATAAATAAAACATGAATTTATAATCATTTTGTTAATCGGCTTTTAAAACTTAACTGCAATGTTTGAAAAACTTTATTTGCTTGTAAAAAATAATGCCGGGACGGCTGTTATTAGCAACCCCCTGATAGCTGAAAAATACCATGAAGCTGTAATTAACGACGCTTCAAGTTCGATTATTGAAACCCTGAAAGGCCAGATGGAAGGCGGAAAGCTGAAAGATTTGGTGAATTACTTTCAATTCCCGGGTATGTATAACAACCCTATGATATCGAGTGCGGTTAAAAAGTTCGCTAACAAGCTGAATAATTTTTACGGCATTGATTCGGCTGATGCGTTAAAAATTTCGCAGCAACTGATAATCCCTGTTATGCAGGAAATAATAAAAGCCTCAAAAAGCGAACAAAATAAAGAGTTTGCTTTAACCACCCTGCTTTCAAAACTAAGCGGAAAGTTCATCGACATGAATACGCTAACCAACCAGTTGGCGGTATAACTATAATATTTTATTAACTACCTCTTTTAAGGGCCTGCCGTTTGGCGGGCCTTTTTTGTCTGAACCATGATTTATAGGATTAAAAGATTACATGATAAAAAAATCTTTCAATCCTTTAATCGGGAAATCATGGTTCAGACAATCCGAAATAACTATATCTTTGCCAAATGACTAAAGAACAAATTCAGGATTTAAGGGATAGAGTAGCGTCCCTGAGGAGGCATCTTTGACATCGATACTAAACTCGGTGCGCTTCAAAAAGAGCAGGATATAACACTTGGACCTAATTTCTGGGATCAGCCAAAGGAAGCCGAAAAAGTATTGGCCTCGATAAAAACCAAAAAAATATGGACAGACGCCTTTCACAAGGTTGAATCGGTAGTTGAGGATGCGGGTGTAATGTTCGAGTTTTTCCAGGGCGGCGATGCTACCGAGGCCGAAATGCAGGAGCAGTATAATGCCGCTGTAAAAGCCGTTGAAGAACTGGAGTTTAAGAATATGCTATCGGCTGAAGAAGATCAGCTGAACGCCGTGTTGCAAATAACTGCCGGTGCGGGCGGTACCGAAAGCTGCGACTGGGCCGGGATGCTGATGCGTATGTACATCATGTGGGGCGAAAAGAACGGTTACAAAGTAACTGAGCAGGATTTCCAGGAGGGCGATGTTGCCGGCGTTAAAACAGTAACCCTGCAAATTGAAGGGGAATTTGCCTACGGCTATTTAAAAGGAGAGAACGGGGTTCACCGGCTTGTACGTATATCTCCGTTTGATTCAAATGCCAAGCGCCATACTTCTTTTGCTTCGGTATATGTTTACCCATTGGTTGATGATACTATTGAGATAGACATTAACCCGGCAGATATTGAGTTTGAAACCTTCCGGTCGGGTGGTGCAGGCGGGCAGAATGTGAACAAGGTGGAAACAGCCGTACGCTTATATCACAAGCCATCCGGTATTATCATTAAAAACCAGGAATCGCGTTCGCAATTGCAGAATAAGGATAATGCCATCAGGTTGCTGAAATCGCAATTATACGAAGCTGAAATGCGTAAGCGCATGGAATTGACCAATGCTATTGAAGGGAATAAGAAAAAGATTGAGTGGGGTTCGCAGATACGTAACTATGTATTGCACCCATATAAATTGGTTAAGGATCTGCGTACCGATCATGAAACATCAAACGCGGCGGCAGTATTGGATGGTGATCTGAATGACTTTTTGAAAGCTTACCTAATGGAATTTGGCGGACCTAAAAGTTAATTAAGTATCAACAAAAAAATATGAAGGTGTTGGTGGGTTATTCCCCAACACCTTTTTTATTTTATATAGGTATTTTGCAGATGCAATTAGCCATTTCGCAGAATTAATGATGCGGAGCCTTCACAAAAAATGATTTTTGAACATGTTTAACTTTATTAACCTTAACATGAAAAGATCGCACCTGGCAATTTTGCTTAATTTTCTCTACTGGATCCCAAGATTTTATTCAGTAGGTGTTTTTTTTCTTCCACAGGTAAATTTGAAAGTACCGCAGGTAAAAATTAACCTTCTTCTTAGTATAGAAAATCTTATCGTATCGATTATTGTATTCTATATTTTTTATTTCTTCTTTTCCCCGCTGATCCTCTCAAAAAAGAGAGAAGAGAGGCATTATTCCTTATGGTTTGGATCGATAATGATATTGATTATAACTGGTACTGCGTTTGGTATCCAGGAGCTTATTGCCCCTAATTTCATGGGGATGAGGTGGTTTTGGGGACTTAATTTCTTTATATTAGATATATATGTGGCATTTATAGCTTGTTTAATAAAAGCGTTTTTAAATTGGTATTCAGATATTTTCTATAAAAGACAATTAGAAAAAAAGAACCTTGAAACCGAACTTGCCCTGCTTAAAGCCCAAATAAATCCTCACTTTTTATTTAATACACTCAATAACATTGATATTTTAATTGAACGCGATGCGAAAACCGCATCTGTTTATTTAAAAAAACTATCGGATATTTTACGTTTTATGCTGTATGAAAGCCCTACAGAAAAGATACTGCTAAAACAGGAAGTTGATTATATCAGGGAATATATCGAGCTGCAAAAAATACGCACTTCTAATGCCAATTTCGTAAAGTTCAATATAGAAGGTGATACTGACGGCCTGTACATAGCGCCAATGCTGTTTATCCCTTTTATTGAAAATGCTTTTAAGCATAGTACCGATAAAAAAGTAAATAATGCCATTGAAATTAATATAGCAGTAAAGGATAATGAGATCTATTTTATGTGTAGTAATGCCATGGATATGTCGGTACATTTAACGCAACCCAAAAGCGGTTTGGGCCTCGACCTCATACAGAACAGGCTTAAATTGCTTTATAAAAATGATTACCAATTAAAAACTGATAAAACAAACGAACGGTTTACTGTAACTTTAAGCGTTAAACTACATGACAATTAATTGCATTATAATTGAAGATGAGCCTTTGGCAATGCAGCGCTTAAAAGATTTTGTGCTGAAGGTGCCGTTCCTAAACCTAATGCAATGCTTTGACAATGCCATTGAGGCCATAAGTTTTTTGGGTACCGAGAAGACCGACCTGTTATTTTTGGATATTCAAATGGATGGTTTTACCGGTATACAATTATTGGAGTCGTTAAATAAGCGTCCCGAAGTTATTGTAACAACGGCATTTGATCAATATGCTCTAAAAAGCTTCGATTTAAATGTTACCGACTATTTACTAAAGCCTTATACTTTTGAGCGTTTTATGCAAGCAGTAACAAAAGTTTATGACAGGCTGATCACGGTAAACAAACCCGAAGCCAGGAACTATATCTTTATTAAAACAGAACACCGGTTAGAGAAGATAAATCTTAGTGAGTTGCTTTACATTGAAGGCATGCGCGATTACCGTTGCATTTATTTAAACGAAAAGCGAATAATGACACTCCAGACTTTTAATGAATTAGAGTTGGAACTGTCATCTGAACATTTTTGTAGGGTTCATAAATCATTTATTGTAGCTTTGGACAAGATAGAGAATATTGAACGCGACAGGATCAGGATAAAAAACAATCTTATCCCTATATCTGAAACCTATAAACAAAGCTTTTATAATTTAATTAAATAACACCTATGAAATTTGCATGCATGTTTTTATTAGCAATGGGTACCTATATTATCAGCTTCGCACAACAGAAGCCCATCCCGTTATATCCTAAAGGCGTTCCCAATTCCAAGCAGACACCGGCTGATTATAAGGAAGTGTTGGATGCCAATTCGTTCCTGTCGAAAGTAACGGTGCCAACCATTACGCCATATTTCCCGGCGAACGGTACAGCGAATGGCACGGCCGTTGTGATTTGTCCGGGTGGTGGCTACAGTGGCCTTTCGATGGTGAATGAGGGTTCAAGCATTGCCGAGGCATTTAACAAGATAGGGGTTACAGCATTTGTTTTAACATACCGCCTTCCCAGCGATCTGATCATGATAGATAAAACCATTGGCCCCCTGCAGGATGCACAGCGGGCTATACAAATGGTAAGAGAAAATGCCGCTAACTGGAACATTGACCCTAATAAAGTAGGGATCATAGGTTTTTCGGCCGGAGGGCATTTGGCATCTACGGCTATTACACATTTTAATAAAGCGGTTATTGAGAATTCGGCCAATGTTAACCTGCGCCCTGATTTTGGGATATTGTTATATCCGGTTATTTCCTTTGGTCCTCTGGCGCACGTAGGTTCTCGTGAGAATTTGATCGGGAAGACACCGTCGCAGGAAATGATTGATCTATATTCCAATGAAAAACAAGTAACCGCCAACACACCACCAACTTTCCTGGTACATGCCGAGGATGATGATGTGGTACCCGTACAAAACAGCCTGATGTTTTATGATGCGCTGCTGCAAAATAAGGTAAAAGCCGAAATGCACATTTACCAGGCCGGCGGCCATGGTTTTGGATTACATAATCATACCACTAAAGATATGTGGTTCGACAGGTTAACGAACTGGATGGATGAGAATGGTTGGTTGAAAAAGTAGTGTTATGCAATTTGACCCTGAGAATAATATAGTAAAGCTTTGCGCCAAAGGTATAATGACCGAAGGGGAAGGCAAAGTTTTGGAAGCCTATGAGCTATACCAACAAGCATGGGATTTAGCACAGGATGGGTTTGAGAAATTCACAGCTGCGCATTATTTGGCGAGGGGCAAAAAAGACCCGCTTGAAAACCTGAAGTGGAATGAAATTGCTTTAAACCACGCGTTGCTTTTAAATAATGATTTTGCAATTACCTGCTACCCATCGCTGTATTTAAACGTTGGTAAATCATACGAAGATATCGGCGACTTTACCCAAGCCATGAGGAATTACTTGCTGGCTGAAACCTATACAGATAAATTACCCGAAGACGGCTTTGGCAATATGCTTAAGTCGGGCATCGTGGCCGGAATAAAGAGGGTGCAAGGTTAAATTACCATTTTTTAAATATCACGAACACTGCCAAAACTATCAGCCCGAAACCTAATAAGTGGTTCCACGCCAGTTTTTCGCCTTTGAAAAATATCAGCGTAAACAGCATAAAAACTGTTAGCGTTATAGCTTCCTGTATGGTTTTTAATTGAACCAATGAAAAAGGGCCGCCGTTACCTTCAAAGCCGCCTTCATTGGCCGGTACCTGGAACAGGTATTCAAAAAATGCCAGTCCCCAACTGATGAGAATTATAGCGAGCATAGGCAGGTTCTTCCCCCATGAAAAATCCTTAAAACGTAAGTGACCATACCATGCGAAGGTCATGAAGGTGTTTGATATGATGAGAAAGAGTATAGTTCTAAGTCCTTTCATTGGTGATTGATTTTTGAGATAAACGCAAACGTACAATTATTGTTGGCTGGTGAAATTATAAAACAATCTGCATATTAACATATCTGTACATCCACACAAAGTGTTCAAAACTCCTTTTTGTTTTTTAACTAAAGAGTAGCATTTTCGCAATCCAATTTTTACTATGACCACGCATTATAAAAAAATAGCTACGGAATTATCTATCGCTGAAAAGCAGGTGAGCGCTACTGCTGCTTTGCTTGACGAAGGCGCGACAGTGCCATTTATATCCCGTTACCGTAAGGAAATGACCGGCACACTGGATGAGGTGCAGGTAACCGCTATCCGCGACCGCCTGGTGCAGTTGCGCGAACTTGATAAGCGACGCGAGGCTATCCTGAAATCGCTTACCGAATTGGGCAAGCTTACCCCCGAACTGGAGCAGCAAATCAATGATGCCGAAACCATGGTTGCGTTGGAAGATATTTACCTGCCTTATCGCCCAAAAAGAAAAACACGCGCTTCGGCAGCAAGGGAAAAAGGATTGCAGCCTTTGGCAGATGTTGTTTTGGGTCAAAGCCGTATCGACCTTGAAACTGAAGCTGCTAAGTATATCGACGAAGAAAAAGGTGTTAACAATGCAGAAGAAGCATTGGCGGGTGCGAGGGATATTATCGCCGAACAGATAAGCGAAAATGCTGAAGCCAGGACTAAAATACGTACCCTATTTGTGGAGAAGGGCAATTTTGAATCGAAAGTGATAACCGGCAAAGAGGAGGAAGGCATAAAATATAAGGACTACTTTGAATGGACGGAGCCTGTAAAAAGCGCGCCATCGCACCGCATACTGGCCATGCGCCGGGGCGAGAAAGAGGAAATACTTTGGCTGGACATAAAACCACAGGAAGAAGAAGCCATTGCCCAACTGGAAAATATGTTTGTGAAAGGCAACAACGCTTCATCAAACCAGGTACAAATGGCAATTGCCGATGGTTATAAACGCCTGCTGAAACCATCGATGGAAACGGAAGTGCGCCTGCTTACCAAGAAGAAAGCCGATGAAGAAGCCATCCGCGTATTTGCTGAAAATGCAAGGCAGTTGTTATTAGGCGCTCCTCTTGGTCAAAAACGTGTAATGGCCGTTGATCCCGGCTTTCGTACAGGGTGTAAGGTGGCTTGTTTGGATGAGCAGGGCAAACTGTTGGAAGATACCGCTATCTATCCACATACAGGCGCAGGGCAGGCAACGCAGGCAGAGAAAACCACTAAATATTTATTCGAGAAACATAAGATTGAAGCCATTGCCATAGGAAACGGAACCGCCGGGCGCGAAACTGAAGTGTTTATCCGCAACCTGAATTTGCCGGGCGCAGTTATTGTTATGGTGAATGAAAGCGGAGCCTCTATTTATTCCGCATCGGAAGTTGCGCGCGAGGAGTTCCCGGATAAGGACATTACCGTGCGTGGTGCGGTTTCTATTGGCCGCAGGTTGATGGATCCGCTGGCTGAACTGGTAAAGATCGACCCGAAATCAATAGGAGTGGGTCAGTACCAGCACGATGTGGATCAGAACAAGCTGCAAACTTCATTGGATGATACGGTTATTAACTGCGTGAACGCGGTAGGCGTGGAACTGAATACAGCATCAAAACAAATCCTTGCCTATGTATCGGGTCTTGGCCCGCAACTGGCGCAAAATATTGTGGAATATCGCGATGCGAACGGCGCTTTTAAGCAAAGAGATCAATTAAAGAAAGTGCCGCGTTTGGGCGATAAGGCTTTTGAACAGGCGGCAGGTTTCTTACGCATCCACCATGCTGAAAATCCATTGGACACCAGTGCCGTTCACCCGGAACGTTATGATTTGGTTAAGCAAATGGCTAAAGATGCCGGTTGCACCGTTAAAGACTTAATGGGCGATGACAAATTGCGCAAAAGCATCCCGCTGCAAAAATATACATCTGAAACTGTCGGTTTACCAACCTTGAACGATATTATGGCCGAGCTTGCAAAACCCGGCCGCGACCCGCGTGAGCAATTCGAAACATTCAGCTTTACCGAAGGTGTAAATTCCATCAATGACCTTAAGCCCGGCATGAAACTACCTGGTATTGTGACTAACATTACGGCCTTCGGCGCATTTGTTGATATTGGTGTTCACCAGGATGGACTGGTGCACTTAAGCCAGATAACCAACCGCTTTATTAAGGACCCAAATGAAGTGTTGAAAGTGGCTCAAAAAGTTCAGGTAACGGTTACCGAAGTGGATGTGAACCGCAAACGTATATCATTAACCATGAAGGAAAATGAAAAGCGGGAGCCTGCTCCGAAACCGGCTTATAATAAGCCCGTTGCAAAGCCGGTACAGCAAAAACAGTTCAACAATAAAAAAACTGAGCCAGAACCGGAAGGTGATTTGCAGGTGAAATTGGCGGCGCTGAAGAATATGTTTAAGTAGAATTAAGAATTTGTCATTTCGACGAGGTACGAGGAGAAATCTTATACACCATACATGATTGCCACTTTTATGGTGTATAAGATTCTCCTTGCGCCACACGCTCTATTCCATTGCCGGCTCGTCGAAATGATATTTGGTGGGGAACGAAATATAGTAAAGCTTATTCCAGCGTTATTTGCCTCTTGATACTTTCTTCCAGCGATATAAAAGTTTCGGTGCGTTGTACACCGGTTATGCCTTGTATCTGCTCATTCAAAATCTCGCGCAGGTGCGTGGTATCGTGGCATACAATTTTGGCAAATATACTCCAACTGCCTGTGGTATAATGCAGTTCAACAATTTCCTTTACCTGTTTTAACTGTTTTACAGCCTCGTTGTATTGCGAGCCTTTTTCAAGATATATGCCCAAAAAGGCGGTTATATCGTAACCTAATTTCTGCGGATCGACTTCCAATGTGGCGCCTTTTATCACACCCATCTCCTCCAACTTTTTCATACGCACATGGATAGTCCCGCCCGAAACGATCAATTCTTTAGCGATTTCCGTGTATGGAGTGGTCGCATTCTTCATTAAAATCGATAAAATCTGTATATCAAGATTATCAATTTCTAAATTTTGGGCTTTTCTATGTGTCATAAATTTTAAATTCTACACTAATATACAACATTAATTAAAATAAAAATAAAAATAAAATTATTTTGTTGAAATATTTGTAAGAAATTGATAGGTCTGTTAGATTTGTAATAAGCAAATGACAAATTGCTAACCGTTCTTTAAAAACAAAACACAATGTTGGGTGGTGAAATTTTTGGCAGACACACCTCCTTGTCCCGGTGGCGGAGAATATGGGAAACCCGAAGCGGGCTAACCACTCTGTGGAGGTTCGAATCCTTCCCCAACAGCTTTTCTAAGCCGACTGTATTGCCCCGCAGTGCAGGTATACCGAGCTTAGAATTATAACAATGTAGGATGGTGAAATTTTTGGCAGACACACCTCCTTGTCGCGGTGGCGAAGATCATGGGAAACTCTTAGCAATAAGAATAACCACTTCGTGAAGGTTCGACTCCTTCTCCTACAGCTCTTCTCATAATTTAGGTTTATAATTGGTTAGTAAAGGCCCCTGCCCATCAGGGGCTTTACTTATTTTATAGCCCCCACTTTACACAGGGTTTTATCCCACACTATACTACTCCCTCGAACTACTTTAGTGCATACTGCCCCCTTTTAGTGTCTACTGATACTACATCTGATACTACATTCAGCGGGGGGATGATGAACGATGCACCTACCAATTAACCCAACCCCTTAACCAATTAACATCCCCAACACTATGGTGAAAATCAACAACGATTATTCCCTCAATCCCTGTTGCTCAAGGCCGAGCATTGCAGGAAAGAGAATGTCGCAGAAGTGGTACGTCTACTTCTACTACAACCTTAATGGCAAACGTCTGCAATTCAAAGAGTACTCTGGCCTCAATAACAAGTCCGATGGTTTAGCGCAGCGCAAACAACGAGCAGTCATCATGTCCGATGCGTTAGACCGAAAGCTACGAGAAAGAGCCTTTAATATCACTACAGGCAAATTTGAGAATACGGCAGCAGAAGGAGATACGGTAGCAGAATTGATAAGAGAGTACCTCGTGATTATCAAGCTCAAGGTAACTAAGGAAACATACCGCAATTACACTACGTTACTTACGCAGTTTAGAAACTTCGTTACCGGCCAAACGCTTCGGCAAGTCAACAAACAAACAGTGCGAGCCTTTTTCAAGAGCCTACAAGTGAAACCACAATCAAAACGCAGTTATCGAACATACTTGTCGGTGTTCTTCAACTGGCTCATAGAAACAAAGAAGGCACCTATTAGCAACCCAGTATTAGGGCTAAAGATAGAACCTAACCTGCCTACAGAGCGCCACAGGGTATACTCGAAAGAAGAGGTCAAGCGAATACTGTCGTACTGCGATTCAAGAAATGACAAGATACTAAAGACCGTCATTTACATGGTGTACGGGGCACAAATTAGGCTGTCAGAACTGTTGCGTATAAAGATAGGGTACTTTCAACTTGACAACAACAAGATAGTTATGCCTAAAGGCACATCGAAGATAAAGACCAAGAGCAGAACGATATTAATCGATGAGCCAATCAAAGAGTATCTCTTGAGCCTGGGCATTAAATACAACGATCCACAGTTCAGTGATATGTACTTCATCGGAAAAAACAAGCTATACTCGGGCAATCAGTTCGTTGGGCAATATCCCATGTCCAAGCATACAATCGACGCCCGTTTTAAAGAGTTAAAGCGGGTGTTGGGCGTCGAAATTAATAAGACGTTGTACGGCTTTAAGCATACTGGCAACGTCAATCTGATTGTCAACGGTGCCGAGCTGTTGGAGCTGATGTTTAAGAACGGGCACACTAAAATATCCCAAACTGAAACATACGCCCGCCAGTTAATAGAACAGGTGCCGGAGATTAAGTACATAAGAAAGAAGCGTGATGACTTAGAGTTCAAGTAGATGATAGCAAGCGCGTATCCAATTTGGGGGTACGCCTTGTTATAATGCGATTGCATATATTAGCACTACAATACGGCAGGGGGGAATGTGCGATGCTACAACTTTAAACAAACGCTATGCCTACAGTCAACATTCTTTTGCTACCCGATAGAATCAATCTTCAAGAGTTATCGGAGCACCACTTATTTACATCAATCCCTAACTTCCACCGGGATAAATTAGCATACCTGATATTTATCGAGCATTACGTGCGAAGTATAAGTCCGACAAACGTGAAAGAGAACAACAACTACACTATGCTACCATCGGCTATGTTACAACGTGCTGTCCGGGAGTATCGGAAATACTACAAGGCATTAAGCACGCTTGGTATAATGTCATGTGACAACACATATAGTGAAGATGACCATATAAGTATGGGCTATTTACTCAATCCTGAATACAGGTCAGACTTCGTTGTGGAATATGAACTTACTTCGATTAGTATAGTTAAGGCAATGAAGCGACTTACAAAAAATGCCAATAATGAGTTGCCGGAATACAGATATTTGACCAAGTGGTTCAACGAGAAGCTACAAATCGATACGGTATTAGCTAATGGGTTCTACACTTTGTACAAGGATATGCTCAACGCAACTCAAATGATAGAGTGGATTGAATCATTCGACAGGCTACCCACAAGAGATGAAGACACGGGTAAGAGGCCTTATATCGAGCCGGTATACCAACAATACAAGATATACCGTATTGCACATGGCTACTATCCGATTTCTGTTGATGATACATCTTACCGTTTGCACACCAATTTAACATCGCTGAAAAGCGAATTAAGAAACGCGCTCACTTATGACAATAAGCCCCTTGTATCTTTGGACTTATCCAACTCTCAACCGTATTTGAGCCTTGTGTTGTTCAACCCTCAATTTTGGATTCAGCCTACTCCCACACCGGAAGGCTTCAGTGAGTTCATAACGAAGATTAAGGGTGTAGGCACATCAGACAGACCTCCAAGTAAAGAAACACTACCTACTCACAAGACCAGTATACATATAACTGACTTTGAGCAGATTGACAATTACCTGGCCAGAACTGATATACCCAATTCAATACACAATACAACACCATTAATTATCCCCCTTATTAACTTAGTAATAAGCCGACAATACACTGAAAATGAGGATGTTAAAGAGTATTGCAGGTTAGCGAGTATAGGCAAGGTTTATGAGCGTGTCGCCGATAAATGGAGAGAGGCAGGTTTGAAAGTGCCCGAACAACGATCAGAATTGAAAGGGGCTGTGTTCCAAGCGTTGTTTACTGCTAACCAATTTCAGGCAGCAGATGCGGCACTACCTAAACGCATATTCAAGCGAGCTTTCCCGAACGTTATGAAGCTATTCGAGATAATCAAGCGTAGAGAGCCAAAACAATTGCCCATATTGCTACAATCAATTGAGAGCCGCCTGTTTCTCAAAGTGATAGCCAAAAGAATTAAGAACGAAAGACCAAGGCTGCCAATATTCACAATACATGACAGTATTGTAACGACCGAGGGCAATGAAGATTATGTAAAGAGCGTGATGGAGCAAGAGCTGATGAATGCGATAGGATTTGAGCCAACTATTAATATAGAGCGATATTCCGCTAATAACCTCAAACGCATAATTGCAGATAAGGCAATTGAGGTGGGTGAGTTGTATTACCAGCTCAGTACGTATTCTAAAAGTACGGGTGCGTGAGTGTCTGCGATATGGTAGCTGATGCACCCGTAATTGGACGATAAAACAACCTTAGATTTCAATGATTGTGCCCCCTACATTTATATCTATGCAGTTTGTGGGGCTAACTAACTACAGGCATAACCACACAAAAGGTATCAGTTTAAGTATGTGCAATACACAGTGTCTCAAGTTCCGACTGTTTAGATATCGCCTTTAGCCCTACATAAAAAAATGAGTACAGCCCCCGGTACTATATTTACACATCTACATCGCTCTTTCCGGCAACCACCTTTCAGAAAGCGCCCCTACCAAATTTTGCGATCGATGTGCCCCACCTTTCAAAAATAGTCGATGTTATGCGTCTAAACGCATCAATTCGGCAAAAGTAATATCTAAGCCCTTAGCGATAGCATACGCGGTACTGATAGTGGGATTGACTTTGCCGCGCTCTACGTCCGATAATTGCCGATATTCAATATCTGCAAGTGCGGCGAGCTTTTCAATAGTGAGACCTTTCTGTTGGCGAAGTGTTCGGACACGTTCACCAAAGACAGCTATTAAACGCTCGTTCCTTATTCTAATCACACCGCTAATGTGCGAGTAGTTGACAAGTCGACTTATGTGATGTATCACATATTGCTGAAATACTTTATCTTAGCCCAAAACCACGCCAATGAAACCAATTACACTGCTACTGATTATCTCGACAGCAATTGCATGCACGACAAATACTGTTGTGCATCACAGCGACCCGGCTTTAGGCTTCTCAATGGGGATGCCTGAAAAACAATGGCGCGAGCGAGTAGAAAACCTCTCACATGAGGGCGCACTTGTTAGAACTACAAATGCAGACACCTACAAGTATCTGTGGAGCACCAAAGATGGAAATGTTCCAGCCTACATACGTTTCAATAGTACAGGCAAGTTAAGAGCGATATATATCACGTACAATGCCGATACAGTTGTATTATACGACCCTTATGCTCAAGGCGAAATAGGTAGATATGAGAAGATATACGCTCCTGGTAAGGGGGTAGTGCAACTTTCCAAAGTAGACGGGATTATTAAGATGTTGAGTGAATGCTATGGCAAACCTGATAGCTCAAACATACAGCAATACTCCAAACTTTCGCCTATCATGCAAAAATACGCAAATGCGTTAGAACCTTATAGCAACGCCGTAGGTGATACAACCCGCGAGCATTATTATTGGCACATGCCTAATATGCGCATCGAGTTCGAGTGTTGGGGCTTTCATAGACCAAATAATCTATACCCATACCGTTATGTTCGTTACGCACATTTGACCATCAAGTCGGTCAGCTTTCAAAGCGAGGAAAATGTAGCCGATTCGGCCTATTACAAGCATCTATCAACCAATTGATACCACTATTGATACGATACCCCGTGAGGGTTGATTGTAAGTTGCTGATAGATAGTTGATTGCATGGAGTAGCCAGTTATAGGTTTATAATTGGTTAGTAAAGGCCCCTGCCCATCAGGGGCTTTACTTATTTTAGGCCTTTTATTAAAAAGAATTCCAATTTAATAATATCGAATGATGAATGTCGAATTCAGAACACCGAAGTAAAAAATAGTTAGTGGGCTTTATACTTCATTATTCGATATTCAGTGTTTCGATGTCCGATATTAATAAGAAAGGCCCTCGGTTTATCGAGGGCCTTTCTTATTAATATTCTCTGAAAATGGTTAGAGTATCTTAAACCCTACACTTAATGCAAACAAGTTAGCACGCTGCCCATAATTCGGATTTATTTTTGTTAATCCTCCTTCATAGCGCAAATCGGTTGTTAGTCCTAAAATGTCTACACCTATACCAGCCTGGTAACCCAGGGTGCCATTGTTGTATTTGCCAAAATCATGATAGGCATCACTAATACTTTGCGATAGGCTGTGGCTTAAAACTGAAGTATAAATAGGGCCGGCCATGATCCTGAAATTTGCGCTGCCGGTACCAAATCTTTTGCCTATTAAAACAGGTATATTAAGATTGGTGAAGTTAACATGCCCGCTTACAGAATTATCATCAGAATGAAAATTACTGCCTGTTCCGCTTAAATACATTTCGGGCTGAACATATAAACCTCCACCAATACGTGCAAATAAACCTGCCTGATAGCCGGTACGGGTTGATGAACTCAGGTTATCAGTATTAATTTTCGAAAAATTTACGCCTCCTTTTATACCAAGGCTAAACTGGGCTTTGGCGGTAATACTTACCACCACAAGCATTGCTAAACATAAGAGATACTTTTTCATAGGTTTGTTGTGTTTTTGATTTTAATTCGGTTTGACCAAATTGATAATAAAAGGTTTAACCATAGTCGTGCCAAAAAATTGTCCCCAACGGTGTATTTTTTTTATATTTTTGCTGAAAGTTTTTAAAACATGGCAGAAATTAGCATATCAAACAAAGACTGGCAACGGGTTAAGATCAAGATCCAACGCAAATACAATCACCTTACCGATGAGCAATTGCAATATAGCGAAGGGCAAGAGGAAGGCCTGATAAACAAGCTGATGCAACTGGTAAACCGCAACCGCGAATATGTAGTATTTACCCTTAAAAAGGCTTTGGTGAATATTGATAATAACCGTTTATAGATTTGAGATATTAGATATAAGATTTGAGACGTGTATCCATCATTTTAATCTCCGGCTCTTCTCTATTATACCAATAATTTATTATCTCATATCCCAAATCTCACTTCTCGTATCTTATTTGTCAAACCTTATACTTATTTTTATAATTTATCGTAATATTATGTTGGATAGATATGGGTATTGAAGATAATCTTATCTCAATTCCCATGTTTCACATCTCATATCTCAAATGAAAAGGAATTATAAAAAGTGGTTACTTTCTGCCGGTGTAGTTGTACTGGCTTTAGCTATATTCAGTTTTGACGATGACCTGTTCCAGGTATCGAAAAACCTCGATGTTTTTGCATCACTATATAAAGAAGTTAATATTAATTATGTTGATGATATTAACTCGGCGAAAATGCTTAAGACAGGGGTTGATGCCATGTTAGACGGACTTGACCCATATACTGAATTTGTTCCTGAATCGGAGATTGAAGATTACAAACTGCACTACGTAAGCACCCAGTACGGCGGTATTGGTGCGGGTATATTTGCGCGCAATGGGAATGTATATGTATCGGATGTGTTTGAAGGGTTCCCGGCTGCCAAATCTGATGTACGCCCCGGCGACCAGATAGTTAAAATAAACGGCATTGACCTGAACAGCAAAAACAGCGATGAAGTAAGCCAGTTACTAAAAGGTTCAAAAGGCGCGGTTATTAAACTACTTATTAAACGCGGTAATGATGCAGCAGTTGAAAAAGACCTGGTGCGTGATGAGATAAAACAGCCCAATGTATCATATTATGGCATGGTGACCGGTAATATGGGGTATATTAAACTGGACAGGTTTCTTGAAAATTCGGGGGATGAAGTCACAAACGCATTGGTTGCCCTTAAGAAAAATAACCCCAATGGCATTATACTTGACCTTCGCTCGAACGGCGGCGGTATATTGCAGGAAGCTGTAAAAATCGTGAACCTGTTTGTTCCAAAGGGGACTGAAATTGTTTCGCAGCGCGGTAAAATAAAAGAGAAAAACGTTACTTATACAACGGTTAACGACCCATTAGAACCCAACTTGCCCCTGGTAGTTTTGGTAAACAGCCATTCCGCTTCAGCATCAGAAATTGTGGCAGGCTCATTACAGGATCTTGACCGCGCCGTAATTATCGGCCAGCGCAGCTATGGTAAGGGTTTGGTGCAGCAAACATTCTCATTGCCCTATAATAGCCTGGTTAAAATAACTATTGCCAAATATTACGTGCCATCGGGCAGGTGTATACAGGCTATTGATTATACCCATCGTAAGGATGATGGAAGTGTGGTAAGGGTTGCCGATTCGCTGATACATGAATTTAAAACCAAAGATGGCCGTTCTGTATATGATGGCAGCGGCATATATCCCGATGTACCTGTTGCGCAGGAGCATTTTGCCAGCATTACCCAAAGCCTGTTAAGTAAACTGCTGATATTTGATTATGCTACCTATTACCGCGAAAAACATGCTAAAATTGGCGATGCCCGTACCTTTAGCCTTACAGATGCTGACTATGCCGATTTTGTAAAATTCCTTTCCGATAAAAACTACAGTTACAACTCTGCTTCTGAAAAAGTATTGGTAACCCTGAAAACAGAGGCTACTAAGGAAAAGCAGTTTAACGAGATACAAGCTGAATATGATAATTTAAAAGCCAAACTGCTTGCCACCAAAAAGAATGACCTGCAACTGCATAAAGACGAAATAAAGCAGGTATTGGAAAACGAAATAGCTTCGCGTTATTACTTTAACAGGGGCCGCTATGAAACCAACTTTAAATATGATACCGAACTGGCCCAGGCAGTAAAAACCATGCAGGATAAAACCCAACTTGTTGCTATATTACAAGGTACAGGTAATTATAAAGTGATTGGCAAACCTATTGCAGCGGTTCCGGTAAAAAAACAAGACGACGGCGATAGCCAATAATTATGCTAATATATTCCCGGTATTAACCTTTTAACACGGCCTTTGTAACTAATGTACTGGTCGCCGAATTCTTCAATAAGCGCTTTTTCTTCTATTGTAATGCGATAACTTATGACTATAAAGCTTGGCACAAACATTATGATAAAGCTCAAACCGCTACTTAAGCAAACGCCAAGCCCGGTTATAATTAATAACAAACCAAGGTAACTGGGATGCCGCACTACCTTATATAAGCCGCTTGTTTTTAAAACATGTGTATTGGTAATTGCTACATCAACGGTAAACATTTTCCCTAACTGATAAACGGCTGTCCAGCGTATTATAAAACCAGCGGCATAAATAATTATACCTGCAATTGTACCATTTAAAGTCCATACTTGGTATGTTGCTGCCAACGGCCCCAGGCACGAACAGCCGGCAATCACTATCCACAAAAATAATAATGAACGCCTGTCGCGTTTATTTTTTACCGTTGCTTGTTTCGAACGCCTGGTTATTAATAACGAAAGTTCGGCAAAGAAGAATAATAGCTGTAACCAGATGTATATCGGCATTTAGTTATTTATGGATCATACAGCCAATATAGTTATATCTCTGGTTATTTTGCCAAAATAACCTTTTATGCTCCTATTTTTCTTTTTTCAATATGTCACCCAATTTCAGGAATGATTCATAGGGCCCTTTGGCAATGGTCATGTTTACCAGCCAGCCTGGTATACTCCCGCCAGGGTCAAGGCTGAACGTGTAATCTACCTTGATTTTATTACCATGCACCGGTGTTATGCGCCATATAGCTAACGAGTACGGTACACGGATAAAATGTTTTTTGGGTGGTAAAATACCATCGACGCTTTTTGCGGTTATGGTTAATGGCTCAGTAGCGGTTGCAGGTTTTATATTTAGTTCAATTACCAGGTCGCGATCCTGTATAGGCCAGGGCAGGTGTGCCTCTGTAAAGTAAATAATATCGCGGTCATTTATTTTTTTTATAATGCCAGATCGCTTATTACCATAAACCCAGTTAGTATAATTATTAATGTTTTGCAATTGTGCTGTCAGGTCATCAGGCGTAGAATCAAATTCAGTAAGTAAATGTAGTTGTACTATTTTATCGTGCCTTTGCGAATATATGGATATACCATTTTCTTTACGGCGTAGTTCCCAATTGTCCTGGGCCCGTGTTGCATTTAAAGCAAACATCAACACAATAAAAAATATAAAGAACTTCAACCTCAGTTTCATCGTTAATATATACAGGCGGCAATAAATATAGTTTTTATTTTAAAACGCAATTTTGGTGATTTTGGCATTGTAAAAACAAATTAATAATATTAATTGCACGCAAAAAGTAAGAGTGAGAAGCACAGCTCCAGGATTTATATTAATAATAAAAAATTGTAATTTGTATATAAAAAGTACACTTTTAATACCTTCTTAATAGTATAATAATAAATAAACTAAACTATTTATGGTTAACATTGTCATACAACCAAACAAACATACAATTATGAAAAAGTTAATTTTTACAGTAGTTATATTAGTTAGCTGCTTAACATTTAAAAATGCCAATGCGCAGATACATTTTAGCATTGGAGTAAACATTGGTAACCAGCCTGATTGGGGGCCTACGGGTTATGACCGCGCAGCTTATTATTATATACCTGATATTGATGGGTATTATGATGTTAATGCCCACGAGTATATTTACTTTGAAAACAACGTATGGGTCCATAGGGCTTATTTGCCTTATAGGTTCCGTAACTATGATTTGTATCGTGGGTATAAGGTTGTAATTAATGATCGTGATCCATGGTTGCGCAATGCGACTTATAGAACAAGATATGCCGCTTACAGGGGCCGTAGAAACCAGGCGATAATACGCAATAGCCGCGATGCCAGGTACAGAAACCACTGGCACGCTGTAAGACTGGATGCCAGGGGCCACAGGCTTGATCAAAGGCAAAATACCCTCAATAACAGGAACTATCGTTTAAATCAAAGAGCCAGGCAATTGAACCAAAGAGATCGTCGTTTAGACCAAAGGGAACATAATTTGAATCAAAGGGCTAAAAATCAGCGCGACAGAAACCACCACGATCACTAATCAGGCGGTTAATAAAATAGCGAGGCCCCTCAATTTTTGAGGGGCCTTTTGTTTTTGCGGGGTATGAAATAACTTGGTTTAAAGCAATATTTTACGCCTGATGAACATTGTATTTAGTATTATATTTGTCCCCATGGAATTTGATGAAAATAATGAGGTTGAAGAACAGGAGGGTGATGATGCGATCGAAATATATTCGAAACGGGCAATATGGTGGTTTTCGATGCCTTCACCGCTTATTGGCGGGGTATTGTTGGCTATAAACTTATATAATGCCGGTTATAAAAAGGCAGTATATAGCGTTTTGGCTTTCGCGCTATTTTTTCACATTGCCGGAAACGTAACTATATATAAGTTGTTTACATTTTACCATTTGGATATGACCAAGATCAATGTGAAGAATATTGACCTTGATACCCAAATGAAATTTCTGAAAATATATGCTATCGGTATAGCAATAAATATTATTGCAGCTACAATTTTAACACGATATTTCTTTAAAAAATATTTCCCTGATGATGATTATTACCCAAAAAGCATAACCAAGCCCCTGTTTATTACTGTCATGGTTCTGCTTATCATAAATTATATAGGCGCGGGCGGTTTGTAAATAGTTCAATATTTCTATTTTCCCTTTCAAAACAGGAAACGTATTTTTACTCAAATGTCTAATCCTCATAAACTTTATTTTGTTTCAGATATTCATTTAGGCGCGGGCAGCTATACTTCCAGCCGCGAACGTGAAGACAGGCTGGTGCGCTGGCTGGATGTTATAAAAACTGATGCCATCGAGGTTTTTATAATGGGCGACCTGTTCGATTTTTGGTTCGAATATAAAACGGTAGTGCCTCGGGGCTACATCCGCCTGTTAGGTAAGCTGGCCGAATTAAGCGATGCAGGCATCAAACTGTATTTTTTTAAAGGCAACCACGATATGTGGATGTTCGATTATTTTGAACAGGAACTTGGCTCTACTATTGTAAGCAACGAACTGTTTATAGAACGTGGCGGCAAAAAATTCTTCCTTCATCATGGCGACGGGCTTGGGCCGGGTGATAGCATGTATAAGGTTTTAAAAAAAATATTCCGTAGTAAACTATGCCAATGGTTATTCGCGCGCATACATCCTAACCTGGGGATAGGCATAGCCAATTATTGGTCGCGTAATAGCCGCATTGCCAATTCAAAAAAAAATGATCCGAAACCGGGCGAGCAGGAATGGCTGGTAGCTTACTGCCGCGAAGTGTTGCAAACCACCAATTATGATTACATGGTTTTTGGGCACCGGCACCTGCCATTAGATATTACGCTGAATGACAATAGCCGCTATATTAACCTGGGCGAATGGGTTAGCTATAACTCCTACGCGGTATTTGACGGGGAGAATCTCTCTTTAGAATATTTTGAAAAGCTTGTTTAATTTGAAAATTTGGCAATTTGAAGATTTGAAAATTGCTTTCCATTTTCAAATTAGCACATCTTCAAATTTTCAAATAAAAAAATCTGCACATCTGCATATCCCCGCACCTGCACATCAATTTACAATCCGCTGAACTAAAATATCGTTAAAAAAGCGTACTTTTGTGGGCTTTTTAGGAAAAGGCAACATCATATATGTTAGAGAAATTAGAAGCGATATTTCAACGCTGGAAAAACGTTGAAGCCGAATTGAGCAGCCCCGATGCGATGGCTGATATGAAACGCTTTGCCCAATTAAATAAAGAATATAAAGACCTGGCTAAAATTGTTGATGAGTATAACATTTACCGCAACATAATTAGCAATATTGAAAGTAATAAAGAAATTTTAGCTACCGAAAAGGACGAAGAGTTCCGTGAAATGGCGAAAGGCGAACTGGATGAGTTGCTGGTAAAACGCGATGAAATGGAGGAAGCTATCCGCCTGATGCTGATACCGAAAGACCCTGAAGATTCAAAGAACGCCATAGTTGAAATACGAGGCGGCACCGGTGGCGACGAAGCTGCTTTGTTTGCCGGCGACCTTTACCGCATGTATATGCGCTTTTGTGAAAAACGCGGGTGGCGCACCGAGCTGGTTGATTATACCGAAGGTACATCGGGCGGGTACAAGGAGATTGTATTTAATGTAATAGCCGAAGATGCTTACGGTACACTGAAATATGAATCGGGCGTGCACCGTGTGCAACGGGTACCCGATACCGAAACACAAGGCCGTGTACATACATCGGCAGCTACCGTTGTAGTATTGCCCGAGGTTGATGAGTTTGACATTGACCTGCAGGTAAGTGATATACGAAAAGACCTGTTTTGTGCTTCGGGGCCGGGTGGGCAATCCGTAAATACTACCTATTCGGCGGTGCGTTTAACGCATATCCCTACAGGTATTGTGGCACAATGCCAGGATCAGAAATCGCAACTAAAAAACTACGATAAAGCGTTACAGGTATTACGCTCAAGGGTGTATGAAATGGAGTTGCAAAAGCATTTGGAAGAAACCTCCAAAAAGCGCAAAACCATGGTTTCCACAGGCGACCGTTCGGCCAAAGTACGTACCTATAACTATCCGCAGGGCCGTTTAACAGAACACCGTATAGGCTTAACCATTTATAACCTGCCCGGCGTAATGAACGGCGACATACTTGAAATTATGGAAGCCCTGCAGTTTGCCGAAAATGCCGAAAAGCTTAAAGAAGGTACGGTAGCTTAATTTGAGGATGTGTTGATTTGAAGATTTGAAAATACCTGTAGGGTTATTTTCAAATTGATTTATGCTACGCTAAAAAGCATCTTCAAATTTTCAAATCCGTTAATTTCCAAATCGTTTTCATCTCAATTTCATATTGCCGCACTACTTTAGTACGTAATATTAGCAGTTTTATGTAATTGCTGTTAGTGCAGCAATAGTAAACTGAAAACCTGGCGCTAATATTATTGTGGTTTAATTAACGGATTTAAACTTTTTTAGTGATGCTGGCAGTAAAAACCTTAAGAAGTAACCTGGGTGTTTTCAGGCGTGCAGTTTGGCTGATGGGCAATCAGTTTGAGATAAGTGTGGTGGCTGATGATGCTTTGTGGGCCGAAGAACGGATAACCGCCGCTATTAATGAAATAAATCGTGTTGAAAAGCTGCTGAGTACTTTCAGCGATGGCAGTAAAGTAAACGAAATAAACCGTAATGCAGGCATAAAACCCGTAAAGGTTGATGCTGAGATATTCCGGTTGATAGACCGTTCATTACAAATATCTGAACTTACCCACGGCGCATTTGATATTACTTATTTTTCTGCGGATATTTTAAATGCAGCTAATGCCGATACACAGGTTTTAACTACGTGCAGCAATTACCGCAATGTAATATTGGATGCAAACGCCATGACAGTTTTCTTAAAGCAAAAAGGTATGCGCATTAGTTTTGCCGCCAATAGCAAAGGTTATGCTACCGATAGGGCCAAATATATTTTGCAAACCGAAGGCGTAAGCAGCGGTGTTATTAATGCCGGCGGCGACCTGTTAACCTGGGGCGCACAACCTAATAATGAGCCGTGGACAGTCGCGGCAGCCGATCCCGACCAAACTTTACAGCCTTATGCCGATCTGGACATTAGCAATATGTGCATAGCATCATCAGTTAATACTGAAAAACACGCCATAGTAAGCAAAAAACAATATTTTAATATTGTAAACCTTAAAAAAGGCTTCCCGGTTAGCGAAATTACAAGCGTAAGCATACTTAGCCCAAGCGCCGAATTATCTGACGCTATGGCAAACCCCCTTATAACCATTGGTATTAATGCCGGTATTTATTTAATAAATAAATTAAATCAAATAGCCTGCGTAATAATTGATGATCACAACCGTGTGTATACCTCAAAAGGTGTTAATATAACAGCTTAATATAAATTATTAATTTGTTATACTTATCTGTCGTTTAAATCAATAATTTAACGGATAGAATTGCGGCGCCTGAACAACAATTCGGGTACGTTGCTATAAAACATGCACATTAAGGTTAGCAAAATGGCGGAATAATTTCATTGTTTTTGATAATGAAATGCAGGCTGTAATAATAAACAATTAACTATGCCCCCTTCATGGTTAAAGTATAATTGATATTTTTAACAAATTTTAAGTTTCTCTCCTTCTAAATGATAAAGTGGTTTGCGTATATTGTCCTGTTGTTAAGCATGACGCCTGCTTTATTATCAGCAAAAGATAATGGTGATCAATACGTTTTAAACAATAACCGTTTAAGCGCGCCGGTTTATATGGCTACAATTGATACAGCCACGACAAAAAACACAAAAAAACAATCAGACCAGGATAATAAAAAGGTTAAGGAAATAGGAAAAGCGAAGCGGCAGCCCAAACCCGAGAAAATTGCACCGGCTGATGCATCGGCCGGTACAAAACCAAAACCAAAAAGGCAACGCAGGCCTGAAGGTTTGGAACGCCCGCCGGAGATACCCAGGAGGAATGGTGGCGGATAAACAATAACAATTTGTTAATTGATGAAATATATATTAATACTGCTGATTTTAATTCCCGGCTCCGTTTTAAAAGCGACGGCCAAGCCACGCTTGCGCGTAACGGGGATTGAACGCACTGATGCTGATACGGATACCGTTATCCGTAAGCAATCGGCAACAGTGGGTGTTTCATATGGCAGCGATGTTCAATTTTTTGGCCGTACGGGGCCTATAACCTATCCCTTTGTCTCGGCCGATGCCATATATAATACTAAGAATGGATTTTTTATATATGCTTCGAGCCTGAAGGTTTTAGGTTATAATCCATTCTTTGATGAGATTGACCTGGGTGGCGGGTACTTGTATAACGTTACCAAAAACTTCAAAGGCTCAATAAGTTATACCCGGTTTTTTTTTAACAAGGATGCTGCAGAGATCATCAAATCGGCCTCGTCAAATGATGTGAACTGGGATAATAGTTACAAGTGGGGATTTGCAAAATCGGGTGTAATACTTGACTATCTTTTTGGTAAGGAAAGCGATATTTTTGTAACACTTAATACATCTAAATACATTGAATCAAAATTCAGTATTTTTGATGATAAGGATTATTTAACATTCAGCCCAGGTGTGAGCGCTATTTTAGGCACCCAGAATTTTGTACAGCGTTATTCGCTGGACCACAAGTACCGGATGGATGCTGATAATTTATTTGCCAACGACCTTGATGGCCAGCGAATGGCGCATAACAATAGTTTATTCAAGTTGTTGAATTATAGTTTTAAGTTACCTATAGCTTATAACAGGCCGCATTATACATTTGAGTTTGCCTATAAATATTCAATACCGATAAACGTTGAAGGCATATTGATGAACCACCACGAGTCGTTTTATAATTTAACATTTTACTATGTATTTTATTAAATGAATGTTTTAATTATTGAAGATGAAAAGGCGCTTGCCCGTGAGTTGGAGATATTTTTATCCAACAACAATTACATTTGCGAGGTTTGTTTTGATGGCACATCGGCCTCGGAAAAAGTAGCGATAAATTTATATGATTTTATCCTGATAGACCTTGGGCTCCCTGATTATGAAGGGCTCGACCTGCTTAAAGAAGCCAAAAAAAGCAATCCTGAAGCGGCCTATATTATACTAACCGCCCGCGCCGAAATTAACGACCGGATAAAAGGGCTGGATATGGGTGCGGATGATTACTTGGCCAAACCATTTTCGTTATTGGAACTGCAAAGCCGTATGCAGGCTATTACCCGGCGCAAATTCGGGCTGAAAAACAATATAATTGAGCTGGGTGATTTTTTAGTGAACCTTACCGATAGGGTGATAATCCACGACGGTACCGAAATTGCCAGTATCACCAAAAAAGAATTCGACCTGATAGCCTATCTCATCCTGCATAAGAACCGCACCGTAACCCGCAATCAGCTAAGCGAACATATTTGGGGAAGTATTATTAATGATGATTACGACTCGAATTATATTGATGCGCACATAAAAAATATACGGAAAAAACTGAATGCCCATGCATCGCCTGAGTGGCTGGAAACTGTGCGCGGGCTTGGTTATAAGATAAAGATCAGCACATAAGTATTGAAATTAAGGACAAAGCTTACTCTGTTTAATACTATATCAAAACTGGTTATTGTAACCCTGTTTGTTTTGCTGTTGCCCGTACTGATCAAAAACTTGAACGTAAATTATACCGATACCCGCCTGCGTAAGCAAAGGGACGAAGTATTGCAAACGGTAAGGCGCCAGGGCATAGGCTCATATATCCAAACCGGCGAAAGTGATTATGCAGCCTACACCCCCATAAAGGATGTATATGTAAGTATTGAAGAAGATACGCTGGGTGAGAAACTGGATACTATACAAAATGAGAAACGTAAGGTTGAGGCCGACACCATTGCCTATCGTATTTTAAGCCACAATTTTAAGGCAGACCGGAAGAACTACCTTCTTGAGATAGGTATAAGCCTTGATTCGGTAAATGAACGCACCGGGCCATTACAAAGCATTGCCTTTATTGTATTGGTAGGAATGATCATCCTTACCATTGTAGCCGATCAGCTATATTCAGATTATATTTTAAGGCCGTTGGGAATAATAATAAAAACCAAATTGGTAGGAAACAAGTTCCCCAATTTTGGCACCTTTAAACAGGTAGAAACAAGTACCGACGATTTTCAGCACCTGGACCTGAGTATCCACCAAATGATACAAACCATTGAGAGCACGTTTCAGAAAGAGCGCGAATTTATCTCGAACGCCTCGCATGAATTGATGACGCCTATATCGATACTACAATCGAAGATCGAGAATATGTTCGAGGAAGAAACAGTTGCCGATGAGCTGAAGGTAAGACTGTTGGAGATGCAGCGTATATTAAACCGCCTGAAAAGTATCACCAAAACCCTGTTGCTAATATCGCAAATTGAGAACGACCAGTTTTTAAAAGAGGATAATATTACCGTAAGCGCCCTGTTACAGGAGGTATATGATGAAATATCTATCCGTTTACAGGATAAGAACCTTAGTTTTGAAATGGCTGTTCATGATGATATTACCTTAACAAAGGTGAATAAATTCCTGCTGTTCAATTTGTTTTTTAACCTTGTAAACAATGCTATAAAATATAATCGTGAGAACGGCACCATAACAGTTGAAGGCATTAAAGAGGGTAATAATTACGTGGTAAATATTATTGATACAGGCATAGGCATCAGCACTACCGACCTGCCAATTATATTTAACCGTTTCAAAAAATTAAAGCAAGCGTTGCAGCAGGATAGCTTTGGCCTCGGATTGCCTATTGTTAAATCTATCGCCGATTTTCACCATATAAAAATTGAGGTAATATCAGAAAAAGGCGTGGGCAGTATGTTTAAGCTGGTGTTTAACCTCCTCTAAACGGCGAAGCCCTCATGAACACCATTAAAACAAACACTTGTGAATAATCTCCCCCGGCAGGGGCGACTTTTTTGTTATTTAAGCCCTCCCTTCCGGGGAGGGTTTGGATGGGGCTTTTCTCAACCGTTCCAACCCTTTTTTCAAATCAGCTTTAACATCGGTCAAATTCGCCCAGGGGTCTTTTATCTTTTTCACCCGTTCCTTCATATTGAAGATGGTATAATTTGAAAGGCGCAGATCGTTATTTACTTCGTCCCAATGTAATGGTGCCGATACTGTCGCGCCTGGTTTTGGCCGTACCGAATAGGGGCAGGCTATGGTTTGCCCGCGGCGGTTCTGCAAAAAATCGATATAAACCTTGTTAGGGCGTTTGGCGGGGCTGCGTTCAACGCTGGTGGTATCGGGCAGTTCGGCGTGTATCATCCCGGCAACATATTCGGCAAACATTTTAACAAAGTCGTAATCATACTTAGCGCCCAGGTAGCAATAAATATGTAAGCCTTTTGAACCTGATGTTTTTATAAACACCGGCAATTGCATCCGGTCGAATATCTCTTTTGTTTTTTGTGCCACTTCAACTGCTTGTTCAAAAGGCACATCATGCGGGTCAATGTCTATTACCACATAATCAGGGTTTTCAGGCTTTTTATAGCTGCTTAGCCAGGGGTTTATTTCTATGCATCCCAAATTCACCATGTAGATCAGGGTAGCCTCATCATCGCCGATAATATAATTAATGTCTTTATTATTGCTTTCAGAGTGGAGTGGTTTTGTCCTTATCCACGGTGGCAGGTGCGCGGTGTCGGTATCTTTCTGAAAAAAACCTGGGTCTTCAATGCCGTTCGGCTGGCGGCGCATGGATATGGGCCGGTCCTTCAAATAAGGCACTATCCATCCGGCCATATCGCGGTAGTAGTTGATCAGTTGGCCCTTGCTTATGCCCTCCTGTTTCCAGTAAAGCTTATTGAGGTGGCTTATCTTAACCTGTTTTTTGCCGTAGGTTAATATTTCGTCGTCGGGTAATTGTTTGTCGGGTGTTTCCATAACCACGTTCTCTTTGTTTTTATCCTGGCGCAAACCTTTATAAACTGGGTGGCGCAGATGGCCGTCGGCAGTCCATTCACTGTACCAAACTTCACAAACCAGTTCTGGTTTTATCCAGGTTACTTTTTTATAGCCGTTTATTTTTTCTTTGAAGGGCTTTTCACCGGTTTTTAAAGGTTCCATTTTAGCGAAAAGCTCTTTCAGCCCTGCTTCGTTAAAACCCGTACCACAATTACCAATATACTTTAATTTCCCAGCATCATTAAGGCCCAATATTAAAGCGCCAAAATGCTTACGCGAACCGGTGGGCTCGGTGTAACCACAAATAATAGCTTCCTGCGAATTTTGCAACTTAAATTTCAGCCATCTGTCTGAGCGTTTTCCACTGTCATAATAGCTTTGGCTATCCTTGCCAATGATGCCTTCCCAGCCTTCTTTTTTGGCTTTTGCAAGTAATTCGGTAGCCTTGCCTTTAATGTGGTCATTATAAATTATGACTTTGCTGTTTAGCGGTTGAATTAGCGCCTTCAACAGTTCTTTTCGTTTTATCAATTCTAAATGCCGCAGGTCGTGCCCATCTAAACTCAGCAAGTCGAAAACGTAATATTTTAATGAAAGGTCGGCGGTGTCACCGCCATAATTCTGGATATTCTGAAAGCTGGCTTTACCATTTTTATCCTCTATCACCAATTCGCCGTCAAGCACTGCATCTTTACTAATTTGCCTTAGCTCATCAACAACTGTTTTATAATTTTTGCTGAAATCAATATCATTGCGCGAGATAAGCCTGGATTTTTTACCTGTGTAGCCTATAGCCCGGTAACCATCGAGTTTATGCTCATATATCCAGTCGGGGTTGTCAAAAACTTTGGCCTCCAGTTTGGCCATCATCGGCTTAAAAGCTTTCGCCACAGGTATATCATCCGGCTCTTCAGAAATGTCAGGACTTTTTTTTTCAGGCTTACGTTTTGTTTTGGGGATGTCCTTTGCCTCGCCGCTTTTATTGTTACCCATTTTTTTGATGTTATCGGGCACCAGGTCTTCGCTGTTAAAGCTGTCCTCGGCGTATTCGTCGCGGTGCTTGATGAGCAACCAGGAATTATCTTCGGCGTTATGCAATTTTACCAGGGCAAATTCGCCTTTCAATATCTTTCCTTTCAGCCTGAATTTTAGATTACCCGATTTAAGACCGGCATGTAAGGTTTTAACATCATCCTTCCGTTCATCGGCCAGCGATTCATACGTACCTTCATCCCATATCAATACCACTCCTGCGCCGTAGTTGCCGTTGGGGATAATGCCTTCAAAATTTTTATAATCATAGGGATGGTCTTCAACCATCATGGCCAGGCGCTTGTCTTCCGGATTCATTGACGGCCCTTTTGGCACTGCCCAGCTTTTGAGTACACCATCCAGCTCCAGCCTGAAATCATAATGCAGGTGCGACGCATGGTGCCGCTGCACTACAAACGCGAGTGTTTTGGCTGTACTTTTGCCACTTTTTGGTTCGCTGGTCTGCTTAAAATCGCGCTTTTTTACATATTCCTTTAGTCCCATGTTATGCTCCTTTTTTGGTGTTCAGGCTTTGCATCAGCTTATCATACAAGTCATCGCTTTTGGTTGTTGGGTGCGGTTTCAGTTTCTTGATGGTTGCACGTTTACCTTTGGCTTTGTCTTTTATGATTTGCAGCAACTGGTCGCTATAATTATTTTTAAATTTCGATACGTTAAATTTTTCTGCATACTGGTCAATGAGCGCCATACCTACATCCAGTTCCTTTTTGCTTACGGTAACATTGTCGGCAATATTAAGGTCGTCATGGCTGCGTATCTCCTGTCCGAAACGGATACGGGTAACCACCAATACATTATCAACCGGGTGTACTATACACAAACTTTCAGTACTTCGCAATACAAAACGCGCGAGCCCTGCTTTTTTCGATTTTTTTAATGCCTGTATCAATAATGCGTAGGCTTTATTATTTTTAGTATCCGGTTCGGTGTAGTACGATGTTTCATAAAACATGGGGTTAACATCGGCAATATCAACAAAGCTTTCTATCTCAATTACTTTGCTTTTTTCGGGCGAGGCATCAACAAAATCCTGCTCGTCCATAATGATGTAATTGTCGTTTAGTTTGTAGCCCTTTACAATTTTATCATAAGGCACTTCCTTGTGTGTATTTTCGTTTACCCGTTCGTAACGGATGCGCGCATGATCGCGGCTGTCAAGCATATCAAAATCGAGCGAGCTGCTTTGCACCGCCGAATACAATTTTATGGGAATATTTACCAACCCAAAGCCAAGTGAACCTTTCCAGATGGATCTCATAATTAATGCGTAATGGATAATTATAACCAATGAACGAACGAAAGAGTTTTAAATGAGCCCTGATAAAATTGGGTAGAAGAATACAATCGTTCTCTAATAATATTTATATTTAGCCTTTCAACCGGGTAAACACCTAATCTTATTCAATTATTATATGAAGTTTTTTTACTTATTATTATTTATCGCGCTCCCGTCAATTGTTTTTGCACAATCAAATTATCATGAAGGCTACATTTTAAAGAATAACGGCGACACCGTTAAAGGCTTTATTAATTACCGCGAATGGGAACGCTCGCCTAAAGAAATAGATTTTAAGTTAAATATAAGCAATGTAAAACCTACCCGATATGATGCAACAGTTGTTAAAGGTTTCGGTATATATGGCGCTGAGAGCTACTTATCATATATTGGGACAGTTACAGTAGCCCCAACAGACCTGGCTAACCTGCCAACAGGTATTGATACCAGCAAGCGAATTGATACCCTTTTTTTACGACAGGTAACTACCGGTAAACGCCTTACGCTTTATGCAAATAAGGATGATATTAAAACCAGACTTTTCGTGGCTGAACCGGGCGGTAAGCCCATGGAATTAATTTATTACAGCTATTATGTAGATGATAATAAAATTTTTAACACAGGACAATATAAAGGGCAGCTTTTTCTATACCTCGACAAAACATCGCCAAATTACAAACAGTTGGTTAATGAAATAAATAACCTTTCATACGACTATTTTAGCATGGAAAAAGAAGTCAACCATATAAATGGTATAAAAACTAACAGTAGTTTAAATAGAAGATTTTTTTTGGGCGTTGCCGTTAATGTGACAACCTCGGAAGAAAATTTGGCGAATTATGGCGATTACATTCCGAAGGAAAGTAAAACCATATCGCCCAAAATAAGCTGGGGGATGGATTTTTTTAATAACCCGCAGGTACAGCAGTTGATCTTCAGGGTTGAAGTATCGGCTTCGTACGTTACCCCGAAATATAATTATACCTCATCTTCATATAGCCTTATATATGAATACAACCAATACACTGCATCGGTAACACCGCAAGTACTGCTGAATTTATATAATAAGGATAATTTTAAAATATATATTGATGGCGGATGGGCCTTTAACTTTTCTGCATATTCAAATAATAAATCTTTCAGCAGGTATAATGACCCAACACCTGGCACAACACAGTCGATAAACAACCCATATAAGCTTGAAGCGTATTGGAGCGACTTCCCTGTACAAGCTGGGATCGTATTGAATAAAAAGTGGGAAGTTTTTGCGACTTATATTAACAACGCTGCTTATACAAAATATAGTATGATTTATGCCAGTAACAGGGCTATGAATTTTGGGGTTAAATGGTTGATGGGTAAATAAATAGTATTTAACTTTAGCTATGGCCGAAGCAAAAACCAAACTCACCGAAAAATCAGTCGATAGCTTTTTGGCTACCGTAGCCGATGAGCAGGTGCGCGCCGACTGTTATACCATTATTAAGCTGATGGAAAAGGCAAGTGGCAAGTCGCCAAAAATGTGGGGGCCGGCTATTGTTGGCTTTGGTAATTACCATTATAAATACGATAGCGGCCGTGAAGGTGATATATGCACGATAGGTTTTTCGCCGCGTAAGGGTAAAATAACTTTATATGTGTTATGCGGCTTTCCTGGTCAGCAGCAGTTGCTTGAAAAGTTGGGCAAACATAAAGCCGAAGGCGGTTGCTTGTATATTAAGAAGCTTACGGACGTGACTATTGATGTGCTGGAAGATTTGATAAAGCAGTCGTTTGAGTTTAAGAGTAAGCCGCATTAAAATATGCGTCATTGGAGGTACGACGAAGCAATTTCTATACGCAAGAGGCAGGCATAGTTCAACAGGGATTGCTTCGTTCCTCGCAATGAAGCGCTCGGGAAGGGTTTACTTCACCCCGTATTTTTTTGCTATACCGGGGTACACATTAATGTAGGAATTTGAATTGCCGTTTTTATCAAAGATCCCTTCCCAGGTGCTTAGCGGTTCCCAAATGAATGTGCCTACAGCTTTTTTGCCGGGTGCCGTGAAAGCAATGTCATTCACTTCCTTTTTCAATTGCGAATATTCGGCTACCATTACCTGTTGTTTGTAGCGGGTGGCAAGGTCGGCCATATTGTTTTTCAGGTCTTCGGGCGTGCCGTGCCATTTGGGGTAGTAGGACAGGCCGATCACATCAAAGGGGACTTTCCGTTCGGTCATATTATCCAGGAAAAAACGTGCTTCGGCATTTTGCCCGCCTAAAGCAATGTGCAGCATAATAAATGTTGAAGGGCTGACAGCTTTTACTGCTGTTACCCCCGCATAAATTAACTGTGCAAGGCTGTCAAGATTATTGATCTCGCCATCGCGCCAAACCATTCCGTGGTTTATTTCATTACCAATCTGCACCATATCGGGCGTGGTGCCTTGGTCTTTTAGCGCGATCATTACCTTGGCGGTATAGTCATGCAATGATTTTTTTACGCCGTTAAAATCTTCACCGACCCAGGCGGCAGGTTCATTCTGTTGCTGGGGATCGGCCCAGTAATCGCTGTAATGGAAATCGAGCAGGAATTTCATACCCGCTGCCTTTATACGTTTGGCCATTGCCATGGTATGTGCCAGGTCGCAAAAACCTTTACCCGGCGAGTAGCCTTTAGGGTTCTCGGGGTTAACAAATATCCGCAGGCGTATATAGTTAAACCCATGTGCCTTCATTATTTCAATAGCATCGCCCGGCTTTCCATTATCTGAAAATTTCATGCCCCGGCTTTCCAACTCAGGCAAAAATGAAATATCGGCGCCTAATATCTTATCTTTTACTTTTCGGGGTGTATAATTTTCGGTGGTTGCCGGGTGGGGTGAACCTGGCTGTACGGTATGTATTTCGGTCGAGCCGGTGTAAAGGCTATCAGCTGTTGCGCTAAGCTTTATGGCGCCGCGTGTTGGGCCGGCCTGCAACGTTAACCAGCAATCGCCGGTAACGTAGGCCTGCATGCTGGTATCAGCCCCGCCTGCTTCCCGGCTTGTTTTACGCATGCCGATGATCTTTGCATCGCCATTGATATGAAAAGTGATCAGCTTTTTTGCGTCCGCTATTTCTTTGCCATCCTTGTCGATGATTTTAACACTTATCTGCGCCGTATCGCTGCCGTTTCCAAGCATGGTGGTTTTGTATGGCGTTATTTGTATCTCTATGGGTTCGCCGGGTTTGGTTTGGCGCCAGGCTCGTCTGCCTTGTGAAGTTGCCATGGTTGCAAAACAGGTAAATAATATTATTGCGGCTATGGTATTACTTTTCATAGGGTTTGAAATTGGAATATATAAAGCTATGAATAAAAGTGTTTATCTGACAATTAAGTTTTACCCTCTTTACGCCGCAGGCGAAGATAGGACCGGGTGAGTTTAATAAAGCGAGCGATGTGGGCGTTAATGTATTGGCGCTCCGTTAACTCACCCCGACGGCGCTGCGCTGGTCGGCCCTCTCTTCGCCTGCGGCGGAAAGAGGGCAAGAAATTTCTAATATTAAATTGATTTGGCAAACGATTTCCGCCGTTTTACTATCTGCCATAAAAGTTCGGCACTAAGCAGGGTAACTATGGCAAAAACCGCGGCTAACAAACCTCTTTCTTGTGATAATAACGCACCAGTAAGGGCTAAAAAGTAAACACCGAACGGAAATAAAATAGCTACACACAATCCGCGTATGCCAAGGGGTATTTTAAACGGGCGGTGGGTATCAGGCTCTTTTATGCGTAGCCTGATGAGCGAAATATATTCCAGCGCCAAACCTGCACCGTAAATAGTGACATCGATAATAAACAGCGATTCCAGGTCCCAGTTTACCATGGCACTTACAACCATAGAGCATATAATTATGGATATATAAGGTGTATTAAAGCGTTTGTGCCTCTTGTTCAGCTTTTCGGGCAACAGGTTATCTTCGGCCATAACCATCGGGACGCGCGATACCGATAATAGCACCGAAGCATATATACCCAAACAGCTTGCCATACCGCCAATGGCTAATAACGAACCTAACCAATGACCGCCCACCAGTTCGCCCAAAGCCGGGAAAAGGTTATCATTTAAGACGCCGGCGTTTATGCCCGATAATAGCGAGGCCCATATTACCAGAAAATAAAGCGCCACCACCAGTACAAAGGCAATGATTATGGCTATTAGATAGGAGCGTACAGGTTTCTCAACTTCCTCGGCATAGGTGGTGGTATTATCCCAGCCCAGGCAGTTCCACATAATGGTGTATAGCGCCATGCCTATGGAAGGCAGGCTAAGCCCTTTTAGTGATGGCGCGGGCAAAGCAAAGCTGCCGGTATGATGCGAAAACGCCATCACAATAAGAATAATGAATGGCGTTAGCACAACAGCACTCAAAAATAACGACACCTTGCCCACCGGTACTATCCCTAAAATATTAAGCCCGGCCGATACCCATATAAAAATAAGGCAAAGCTGCAGTTTATGTTCAGCCAGGTCGGGATAAAAAAAGCCCGCGTAAGTAACGAAAAGTACAGGGTAAATAGCCAGGTCAACAAAAGTGTACAGCCATGTCCACCAGCCTTCATAAAAACCCCAGCGGGTACCCAAGGCATATTTAACCCATTTGTAATAACCGCCGGTTACAGGCATCATGCTGTTTAGCTCGAGCACGGTGTATATGGCAGGGACATCCCACAACATAGGGGTTAGCAATAAAAACAAAATGGCGGCATGTTGCCCGGCGTAAGTTAAAAGCGGTTCGAGCCCGTAGGGGCCACCCGATACCGTAAAGAAAATAACAGCGACAAGCTGTACCGGCCTTATTTTTTTCAATGCTGATGTTTGTAGGCACTAACATAAAAAAAATATATATGATGATGCAGTAACCCAGGTTAGATTTTAAAAATGGTGATTTTATCCTTCCTTCGCCTGCGTGGAAAGAAAGTGAGAATATTTTCATGATACTATCTTATTATAAATAGGATCGTTATACCCATTGCGCCTTTCTGCGCCTGCGGGCATAAGAACCAAATTTATAGGTTTTTTTGCCGCACATATTACACTGGTATCTTTTGATAGGCAGCCAAAACAGGAAGTATTTTACCATAAAAGCTCTTTTTGCCCGTGTGTTTAAAATCCCGGTTTTACATTTTGGGCATTTTTTTTCTTGTTTCTTTTCCATCTTTAAATTAACCTGTAATGCATTACAATATAATTACCCAATGATGAATAAATAATGAATAAAAAAATCGGCAGAGGTGTAGCATTTTAAAAGAGCCCGTATCTAACAGGCAAAACATTAAAAAATGGAAGCGAAACAAATAAAGGCGATATTATTGGCATTAGTACTGGCTTTGTTAGTGAGTAGTGTATTTAACCAAATGCATTTATAAATAAACCCGGAGAATGGTATTCGACGAAATATATAAAACCTACTGGAACAAAGTTTTTCGCATATGCATGGGTTATGTTAACGACCATGACTGGGCGAAGGATATAGCACAGGAAACCTTTGTCACCATTTGGCAGCAACTGCCAAAATTCAGGGGAGAGGCGGCTATCGGCACATGGATATTCCGCATAGCTTCGAACAACTGCCTGCGCCAGATAGAACGACAGAACAGGATGCCCCGCAGCGATATGCCTGAGCAGATAGCAGAGCATATTGAACACGACCGCGAACCGCAGGTTCAGTTTTTATATAAGTGCATTGCCGAACTGCCCGAAACGGACCGTTTAATTATTTCGCTGGAACTGGAAGATGTTAAGCAGGCCGAAATAGCCAAAATTGTTGGTTTGAGCGAAACTAATATTAGGGTGAAAGTTTACCGTATTAAAGAAAGATTAGCTAAAAAATTTGAAAATTATGAGCGCTGAAGTAGACCTGAAAGCTTTGTGGAACAAAGAAGAAGCAAAGGACATGCCTGATACAAAAGAGTTGTTGAAAAAGGCAGACAGGGTGAGGAAATTAACCCGCATTAAACTAATAACCCAAACTCTGATACTATTAGCGACGGTTGCTGTTTTACTTACCGTTGGTTTTAGAATTGACCATGAGCAAGTAACCACTGTTATTGGTTTGGTATTGATGATAATTGCAATAGTATCGTACCTGGCGGTAGCAAATCAATTATTGCCCATGCTATTTAAAAGCGATATTGGAGGCAGCAGCCAGGACTATTTAAACCAGCTGATACGCATAAAACGCAAGAATGAGTTTATAAATAAGGTGATGATAAATATTTACTTCGGCTTGTTATCGTTGGGTGTATTTTTGTATTCGCTGCAATTTGTTAAGCGGATGAGTACGGGGTGGGAGGTGTTTTATTATGTAATGGTTTTTGGATGGATGGGGTTCTCGTGGTTCTGGTCGCGGCCGCGTGGGGTAAAGAAAAAACAAAAGCCATTGAATGATATAATAGAAAGGCTGGAGGCTGTGAACAAACAATTAGGCGATAGTGATTAGAGGTTAGTGAACGAAGATCAGTAATATAGGTTTACCAGGTTTTTAAACTCCGTAAATCTTAAAACACTGTCTCAGCGCTGTCTCAATTTGAGACAATTTGGCCCGATTTACTTGATTTAAGCAGGTAAAAAGCCGCAAAAAACACCCTTTTTTAGCTTTTTTAGGCTCAAAAAGGGTGTTTTTTATAGTTTTTGACGAAAAAACAGGGGTAAAATGTAGCTTTTTTAGGCTTTTTGAGCTCTAAAACGATGTATTTTAAACAATTTTGAGCGATTTTGAAATGTATAAAGTTATGATAGTCAATGTGTTAATTTTAAGCCGTGATAAAAAAGCCAAAGGTGTATCAAAGTATCTCATTTGCATAAATGAGACACTTTGATACCAGTCCTTATATCGTTTCCTTCAGCCACTTGAAAAATTCATGCTGCCATACCAGGGCGTTTTGGGGGTGCAGTACCCAGTGGTTTTCGTCCTGCATAATTATCAGCCTGCTTTTTATGCCCTGCAACTGTGCTGCCTGGAATGCCTGTAAGCCCTGACCCAGCGGTACGCGGTAATCCTTTTCGCCATGGAAGATCAAGATAGGCGTATCCCAGTTAGCCACAAAATTACTTGGTGAAAACTCCTTGTATGATTTTTGGGCGGCAGCGTTATCTTTGTCCCAGTACGGCCCGCCGTAATCCCAGTTGGGGAACCATATCTCTTCGGTGGTACCATACATGCTTCGGAAATCAAAAATACCATCATGTGCTATAAAGGTTTTAAAGCGCTTTTTGTGCATACCAGCCAGCATATAAACCGAATAACCGCCATAGCTTGCACCCACGCAGCCTAAATGATCCTTATCAACATAAGGCTCTTTGCTCATATCATCAATGGCACTCAGGTAATCCTGCATAGCGAGGCCACCGTGGTCCTTACTTATTTTTTCGTTCCATTCCGTTCCATGCCCTGGCATACCGCGGCGGTTTGGCGCTACAATAATATAACCGTTGGATGCCATCAACTGTAGATTCCACCTGAAAGAATAAAATTGGGTTAGTGCCACCTGCGGGCCGCCCTCACAATATAACAGGGTTGGATATTTTTTAGCGGGGTCGAAATGCGGCGGGTAAAGCACCCATACCAGCATGTCCTTGCCATCAACCGTTTTAACCATACGGCGTTCAGTTTTGCATTGACCGACGGTGCTATAAGCGGCATCATTTACATGGCTCAGTTGTTTCATGTGGCCGTTGGCAATGTTCACGGTGTACAATTCGTTGGCGTGGTTAAAATCGCTGCGGGTAACTATAAGGCTGTTGCCATGCTGCCCAACAATATCATTCACATCAAAATCGCCTTTAGTTACCTGCATTATCTTAGCGCCGGGATAGGTAACATTATATAGCTGCGCGGTACCATTCACTGCAGAGGTAAAAAACAGGCTTTTACCATCTTCGGCCCATTTGTAACCGTTAACATGGATAAGGTCGTTATCGCCTGTGAGATTTATTTTGTTGATGCCGTCGGTTACTACCAGGTCCTGCTTGTCGCTTTCATAACCATCACGTTTCATTTGCAGCCATGCCATTTGCCCGTGCTTGTTAAATGATGGCTGGGTATCATAACCGGGATTACCGGCAGTAAGGTTTGTTGTTTTGCCGGTAGCTATATCGTATGCATACAGATCGGTATTGGTACTTATGGCATAGGCCGTACCAAATTTCTTTTTACAGGAATAAACCACTTTCTTGCTGTCGCTACTCCAAACATAACCTTCGTCGCCGCCATCGGGTTTCAGGGGACAATCATAAGGTTCGTTGGGCATAATATCTTTGGCTTTGCCGGGTTTGCCATTAACCATCGGGGCAACCATTACATGGCCGAACTTGCCGTCTTCCCAGGTATCCCAGTGGCGATAGTTAAGGCTTTCATATATCAGCACATTGCTTTTTTTAAGCTCGGGGTAATGATCGGAGCCACTTACCGGCATTACCTTTACATCCTGGCTGCTTATTTTGTATTTGCCGTCCGGCGATATTTTATCATCGGCTAACAATTCGCTTTCATTGGTAACCAATTCGGCATTACCGCCATTAATGGATACTTTATAAGTTTTGCTGTTGATTTTGTTTTGGGCAATATCCGGTATGCCTACGCTAAATACCACATATTTGCCGTCCTTTGAAATTCCTTTGGCGCTTATGCGGCCGAGTTTCCATAAAAGTTCGGGGGTTAATAAATTTTGCGCACTTGCTATCATGCCCGAAAATAGCAGAAATAGCAAGAAAATGCTTCTTGTTTTCATGTAATGATATAAATAAAAAGGTCAGTTAAAACGGGTTAAAGATAGAAATAAAATAAGAACATCATTATGCCGTAGTATCACGTATAAATGCCGTATCTGCAACCGCTTAGGTTACAGTTTGAAAAATCAGGATATAATAAATAGCTTTATCACACATAGTTGCCAACATAATTTATGATGCCTAAATACCTGAAATACCTGTTCATTATTGTTATACTGTTACCGATATGTTCGTACGCGCAAAAAGGCGCTACACCACAAAGGTATACTACCGGGCCGGGAGGTATGTTATATAAAATATATACCCAGAATAAGGGGCCTAAAATACAGGTAGGAAATTTTATAAATATCAGCGCGATTGGAAAAACAGATAACGATTCGGTGTTATTCAATACGTACGATTCGCACCCTATAATGACGGTTGTGCCTAAAACTAAGTTGACCGGTGATGTATTTGCAGGCATTAAATATTTAAGTGAGGGCGACAGTGCGACCATAAAAGTAGTGGCTGATTCGGCTTTTAAAGTGCAGACAAAGCCCAAGGGGTTTACCGGAAAATACCTTACCTACGATATAAAGGTTAATAAAGTTATAGTGAAAGGCCAATTAACTGATTCAGCCTACCAGGAGGTGATCAAAAACTATTTGGTTGACGAAGGGCAAAAATTGAGAGCATCAGAGCCAGGCAAGATCAGCAGATATATATCAGGCCATAATTTAAAGCTTTCAAAAACAGGTGACAGCTTGTTTTATATGATCAACAAACCTGGCATAGGCGATAATATCGGCCCCGGCGACACTGTTATTATGAATTACACTGGCAGGCTGTTAAACGGGAAAGTTTTCGATTCTTCAATCAAAGCGGAAATGATAAAGGCAAAAATGCCTGTTGACCCCACAAGAAATTATGCCCCCGCGCAAATAATTATTGATCCCAAAGCAGAGATACCAGGATGGTATGAAGGCCTGCAACTATTGAATAAAGGAGCATCGGCTATATTTATAGTGCCTTCAAAGCTGGCTTACGGTAAAAGCGGTGTATCAATTATAGCACCTTATACACCAATATTATTCGAGGTTACCGTTATTGATGTGCGCCGGTCGGTAAAAAAAATGCTACCTGCCACCAAATAAAAAAGGCCCTATTGTTGAGGGCCTTTTGCTATATAAATCAGGATATTAAAATAAATTATCCATTATTATCATGCGCATGTTCTTCCCTGAACAGTTTGGCGCTGAAATAATCGTTGTTCATGCGGGCGATGTTGGTAAGTGTAATTTCCTTTGGGCATTCGGCTTCGCAGGCACGGGTGTTGGTACAGTTACCAAAACCTTCGGCATCCATTTGTGCTACCATTGATTGTGCACGACTGTAACGCTCAGGCTGGCCTTGTGGCAGCATACCCAATTGCGATACTTTGGCCGATACAAATAACATTGCCGAAGCATTTTTACAGGCAGCAACACATGCGCCGCAACCGATACAGGTAGCAGAGTTGAAGGCTTCATCGGCAATGACTTTCGGAATAGCTATTTCGTTGGCATCGGGCACACCGCCGGTATTTACCGAGATATAGCCGCCTGCTTGTTGTATACGGTCGAAGGCTGAACGGTCAACAGCCAAGTCCTTAATTACCGGGAATGCAGCAGCGCGCCATGGTTCGACGGTAATGGTTTCGCCATCGTGGAAGGTACGCATGTGCAACTGGCAGGTGGTGACGGCCCTTTTTGGTCCGTGCGGATGGCCGTTAATATACAGCGAACACATCCCGCAAATACCTTCACGGCAATCGTGGTCAAAATGTATAGGCTCCTCATTTTTGTGGATCAGGCTTTCGTTTACCACGTCCAGCATCTCAAGGAATGACATATCAGGAGAAATGCCATCAGCTTTGTAAGTCACAAACTTGCCAGGTGTAGCGGCATTTTTTTGCCTCCAAACCTTTAATGTTAAATTCATGTTTCCGTTACTCATTCTTGTTAAGATTAGAGTCAAGAATCAAGAGTCAAGAATCAGGAAGCTGCATTTTTGTCTTGCCTCTTGAGTCTTGTTTCTTGAATCTTTCCTACTTGTAATTCCTTTGTGTTAAATGAACGTATTCAAAGTTCAGGTCTTCCTTATTCAATACCTCAGGCTGGTTTTCACCTTTATATTCCCATGCGCCAACAAAAGCAAAATGCTCGTCATCGCGCAGGGCTTCACCTTCCGGTGTTTGTGATTCCAGGCGGAAGTGGCCGCCGCATGATTCACTGCGCATTAATGCGTCGTCAACCATCAGTTCGCCAAGCTCTAAAAAGTCGGCTACACGGCCTGCTCTCTCTAAAGAAGCGTTTACTTCTTCATTATCGCCTAAAACAATAGCGTTCTTCCAGAAATCAGCCCTTAAAGCTTGTATCAATCCTTTAGCTTTAGTAAGGCCCTCGGCAGTACGCGCCATGCCGCAATATTCCCACATAATGTGGCCAAGCTCGCGGTGGTATTCATTCACTGTTTTGGTACCACGAAGCGCTAATAACTTATTTATACGATCAACCACATCCTGTTTGGTTTGTGCAAAAGCAGGATGATTAGCGTCAACCGGTTTTGGGCCGATAGTAGCTAAGTAATCGCCTAAAGTATATGGTATCACAAAATAGCCATCGGCTAATCCCTGCATTAATGCAGATGCACCCAAACGGTTAGCACCGTGGTCGCTGAAATTACATTCACCTAAAGCATATAAGCCCGGTACATTGGTGCTTAGGTTATAATCAACCCAAAGGCCGCCCATAGTATAGTGCACAGCAGGGTATATACGCATCGGCTGGGTATATGGGTCCTCGTCTGTGATCTGGTAGTACATATCAAATAAGTTGCCGTATTTAGCCGATACCGCGTCTTTACCCAAACGCTTTATCGCGTCAGCAAAATCAAGGAATACGGCGATGCCTGATGCACCTACACCACGGTTCTCGTCAACCATTTCCTTGGCGTTACGTGATGCCACGTCGCGCGGGACAAGGTTACCGAACGAAGGGTATTTCCTTTCCAAAAAGTAATCCCTGTCTTCTTCTTTTATATCGCTGGCTTTTAATTGTCCTTTGCGTAGTTTCTCGGCTGTTTCAACAGTTTTCGGTGCCCAAACGCGGCCATCGTTACGTAACGATTCCGACATCAGCGTTAATTTCGACTGGTGATCACCGGTTACCGGGATACAGGTTGGGTGTATTTGCGTGTAGCAAGGGTTGGCAAAGAAAGCGCCACGTTTGTGTGCCCTCCAGGCCGCAGTTACGTTTGAGCCCGCCGCGTTGGTCGACAAATAAAACACGTTACCATAGCCGCCTGTGCAAAGCAGTACCGCATGTCCGGTATGTGTTTCTATCTCGCCGGTTGTTAAGCTGCGGGTAACAATACCTTTTGCCTGCCCGTCGATAATTACCACATCAAGCATTTCAGTACGGGTGTACATTTTCACTTTTCCATGGTGTATCTGGCGGTTTAACGCAGAATAAGCGCCTAATAATAATTGCTGTCCAGTTTGTCCACGAGCGTAAAAAGTACGTGAAACCTGCGCGCCGCCGAATGAACGGTTATCAAGCAAGCCGCCGTATTCACGTGCAAAAGGAACGCCTTGTGCCACACATTGATCGATGATATTTACCGATACCTCGGCTAAACGGTAAACGTTGGCTTCGCGGGAGCGGTAATCGCCGCCTTTAACAGTATCATAAAATAAGCGGTAAACGCTATCGCCATCGTTCTGGTAGTTCTTAGCGGCATTTATACCACCCTGCGCGGCTATAGAGTGCGCACGACGGGGGCTATCCTGGAAACAAAAAGCTTTTACATTGTAACCCAGCTCGGCCAATGAAGCCGCTGCCGCACCACCTGCAAGGCCTGTACCCACAACTATAATATCATATTTACGCTTGTTGGCAGGGTTAACCAGCTTAAGGTTAAACTTATGCTTGTTCCATTTTTCGGCTAATGGGCCCTCAGGGATTTTAGCATTCAAACTCATATCTTATTTATTTGAGAGGCAAGAATAAAGATTGATGTTGGTCTTTATTTTTGCATTTTGTTTTTAAACTTTTTGTTTTAAACCCTTAATTTTCTCTTGATTCTTGAATCTAACTTTTTAAACTTGCTATATAATATACTATTGGCATCAGTGCAAAGCCCAGTGGTATTATTACCGCGAACAGCCAGGTTCCTATAAATTCAACTATCGGCGTGTATTTGCGGTGTACCCAGCCCAAAGTGCGGAACGCGCTCTGGAAGCCGTGCAGTAAATGGAATGATACTGCACCCATTGCCACTACATATAATATTACATACCACAAGTTGCTAAAGCTTGAGGCTACATTTGCATGAAGGTCCTTCACCCTAACTATCTCTACATTGTTTTCAGTTGAAACGGTAGGCTCAAAATCTGCCGAGACCGGCACATAGTCTGATACCGTAGTTTGGTTAGTAGCCAGGTCTGTGCGGTATTCCTTATAAGCTACCTCGTTGGTGTATTTATACCTGAACCAAAAATCGCGCATGTGTATTACTATAAATAATAATAGTATGGCACCAAGCAGGCCCATGTTTTTTGATTGCCAGGTAGCAGGCGATTTATTTACCACTGCATAACCTACGGGGCGCGCCCTGCGGTTTTTTATAGTTAATACAAGTGCATATATACTATGTACTATAATACACAGGTATAAAATGTATGCAATAACTTCAATAGGCGGGAAATGCGTTAAGAAATTGGCATATACGTTAAAGCTGTACCCATTATCGTTGCGGAACAATAACAGGTTGCCACCAAGGTGCACAATTAAAAAAGTGCACAAAAACAAGCCTGTTAAAGCCATGATCAGCTTTTTGCCCAGCGATGAGTTAAAGGTTTGTTTAAATTCGCTCATTTGATGATAGATTTATTTTCCGCAAAAGTATTTATTAAATAGCAAAAGATATAAATGGTTTCTGCTTATTACGTGGTAAATAACTATTTAGAAACAATCTAAGCAACCCCCTCTAAACAGTAATAGCCCATAAAAAGGCAGAATAATTTTGTATATTTATGATAATGAATATCATAGAAACAATTAAGCGATTTCCAGATCAGGAGAGCTGTATAGCGCAACTGGAAGATCTGCGCTGGCACGGA